>Ga0099364_10007054_pt1 | contig 16174 bp, 12 predicted proteins | sample TergutTh196P3_FD_73070 | JGI IMG/M metagenome (GOLD analysis project Ga0099364, IMG submission 73070) | Microcerotermes parvus P3 segment gut microbial communities from Pointe-Noire, Republic of the Congo - Th196 P3 | ecosystem: Host-associated > Arthropoda: Insects > Digestive system > Gut ...
CCATTTTTGGTAGCCGATTCAGAACCGCAGTTTTTACATTTAACACTTTTCATTATAATATCTCACTTTCATTATTGATATTATCATTATAACATACTTCTATCTAAACGTCAACACTCTCGAATTTGCTACAACCGATACAGTTTATAGCAATGATGGAATGTTCGTATTAGCAAAAGAAGGTATGAACGTCACTGAATCGGAACGAGTTAGCGGTAAAAAAATTAATTCGTTTACTGGTCACGCAAGAGAAATTACCAGCTTAGATTATAATCCAACTGACGAGTTTATCCTATCGTCTTCTATTGATGGATATATAAAAGAGTGGTGCAGAATTAAGCGTACACATATTAACTATCGCGAAAATGAAAACGATGCTTATGTAATATGTTCAAAATTTAAATCAGATGACAAACATATTATTTCACTGTCTAAACCAAACAACGAAAACTATTGCATTGTTAATGAATGGTGTCGAATTACTCAAAAGCCTATAAGAAAGCATGTTGTCAACAACGATGCAATTATCGTTAATTATAGTACCAAAATAAAAGACGAGAAAAAATTTATAACAATTTCAGATAATAATATAGTTAGGGAGTGGGATTTAAGTAACGGTGAATTTATTGGGGTATTTGGAGTATATATTGAACAATGTTCATTTAGAAACTGTATATTCATCGACAATGCAATAAAGAATATATTGGATGAATCTGGTGCTTTTCTTTACGACTGTTTCTTAAGTGAAATCAATATATATAGTTTCGATATCAATTTAGATTATACAGGTAAAAATTTAATCCTGATAAGTCAAGAAGAAGAATTACATGATTGTTTTATCGAAATATATAGAACGCTTAATGGTGAATGTAATTCTGAGAATAGTGAAAAACTAAAATTTAATGTTAATGGAACTGTTGAAAATTTATCAGAAGAAATTTTAAATTATTATAAAAGCGGCATAGTAAAAATCATTAATAATGATTGTGTATACAATTGCGAAGTAATAATAAATCATTTAATAAATAATTCGAGAGCCAATAAAAACATTGATGTTTTTATTCAAGCTACTCAAAACGTTTTAAATGACAAAAGTTTTAATATTTCATTTAATCATAAAGACAATTCAGATGATTATAAAATAACATTTAAAGAAAGAACAACATCCTCTATATACGATTTGCCATACAGCTACAAAATAATTATTTTTATTATGTGAATTGATAATAGATAATGGTGCGTTTAACGATTATAATTTTTATAGGAACGGTATTGTTTTTGTAAATATGATAGAAACATATATTCCACCTAAAGTCGCACAAAAAAATATTCAAATTCTTTGCAAATTATTTCCTAACATCCAATTTTTCATTTCAACTCGTTCTTTAGACATATTAAGAAAAGCAAATAAATTCAAGATTTACGATGTAGATTGCAAGAAAGAAATTATGAATATAAATGAATACTTAACTAACATAATTAATTCTTAATTTCTCAATTGATTTTTAGGCATAGCAGATACTTTGTTGCACGACGACTATTTAACTCAACATCCTCTTTCTCAAACTAACCACACTCTCACACGATTACCCCAAACAATTTAACGATACCATTTTTAGGCACAGGGGTAAACCGATTCATAGCAATTGTCGAATACTTCGGCAAGCGTAAAATTCCGCAAATATAACAAGAGTTTTGCGGTAGTTACGGATGTATGCACCAAAAATGAAATTGTATCAAAGTTGTTAGCGACCTTTCGGTGCATCGTCCACCTATCCAAAAAGAATAGATTTGAAAAAGGCTTGCTTAAGCGAAAAACCAAGCCTTTTAACTTTTGTCATTAACGGGCATTAAACGAATATTATGCCCGTGACATATCGAAGAAAATCAGGTCTTCAAAGGTGATTTATGCACAACAGGGCAAGTCATTAAACGGTAGCGTTCCGTATGGATATATGCGTGACCCTCACGACAAACATCGCTATGCAATCAATCCCGACACCGCACCAATCGTCAAGCGGATTTTCGAGATGTCGGCAAGCGGGAGCGGTTCATATACAATCGCAAAAACGCTGACTTTAGAGAAAATCCCCACTCCGATGGAGTACACAAAAGGAGTTTACACGGGAGTGGAATGGCGAAATCCTAACATAACAAGGATGTTACGAAACCGTGCTTATATCGGTTGCAAGGTTGCAAATAAGCACACAAAGCCGTCATTTAAGTCAAAGCGAGTCGTTCAAAATGACGAAAGTCAATGGATTGTTGTGCCGAATATGCACGAGCCAATCGTTGACGAAAAACTCTTTGAATTAGCACAACGGCGACTTCCTGTTAAGAAAAGAGAAAACACTTCTAAGCGTGAGAATATCTTTGTCGGGCTTGTGAAATGTTTCGATTGTGGCGGGAGTTTAGGACTTGCACAGCGTGAAACTGGTGTTGTGTATTTTATGTGTCAAAAGTACAGGCACTTCACGGTTGAAAAATGCACACTGCACCATATCCGCTATGAAGACCTTTACAATCTTGTGCTTGGCGGAATCAGAGAAAATGCCGATGTCGTCCGCAAAAACGAACATCGACTGGAAGACTTTATAAGCGAGTCTTTATCGGGGCGGATTTCCAAATCGCAAAAGTCAGACCGAAATGCTCTTAAAAAACTGACACAGCGAAGAGAGGAATTAGAGTTGATTGTCAGCCGACTTTTTGAAGAAAACGTTCTCGGGAATATGGAGTCAGAGCGTTTTTACAAAATGTCGGCAAGGTACGAAACCGAAATCGCAGAAGTCAATTTGCGAATTAATTCCTTGGAGGCGAACCTTAAGACTGAGGCAGATTACGAGACGAAATATCGGCAGTTTGTCGAATTAATGCGACAGTATATTGACGTTGAAGAGTTGGATGCGAATATGCTGAATAATCTCATCGAACGCATTGACGTACACCAAGGCGAAGGCAGAAAACCCAACCGAATCCAACAGGTGGATATTCATTATAGACTGATTGACGAGGGGCTTACGTGCCTCGAAAATTAGCGGGGTTTGGTATCCCTATGTCACAGCGTCCCCCTTAGCGAAATCTATGCCGTCATTGATTGCTATGAAACGGACGTTGTGGTCTATAAAGAAAATCTCCGTGTAATACGCTACCATTGCGTTGTTCCTACCAAGGCGAGAAAGGTCTTTACAGATTACCGTTCCTACTTTTTTTGCTTTAATGTCAGCAATCATGCGTTTGAATGAAGGTCTCTCAAACAATAAGGTGTGATAGCGAATGAGGAAAAACAGCGAAAAAACAAGAATATTTGTACCAACCATAGCCCTATCAAAATTTATTGGTGGGGCTTATTTTTTATATTGACACCATTAATAGCAGTATGATATACTTACATAAGTACACGAAAGTGTCTTTCACGGTATGATAAAAGTCCTATTTATGTAGGGCTTTTATTTTTAAAACTTACGAGAGCTTTTCAAAAAATATCCCCTTGCTTATTAGCACAATTCTAAACCTGTAAGAATACAATTTGTCGTGATTAAACTTAAAATCTATATAGACTATAATATGTTGTCGAAAAATTTACCTGAAAACTAATCCCTATTGATACAGTAACGATTACTTAACGCATATTGACAAGCTTGTAACTGCAATGTAAGCTAATACACGTACTATGTGTACCAACTCTTAGGGTAAATGGGGGTTGTAAAATATTGACGAATACTGTAACATTGATAGTGTTAAGCCTTTTAGTGGGCGGTAGATGAGAAATCATTTACCCAATGTATTCGCAATACATCTACCACCAACTAAAGGGCTTTTTTACTGCCAAAAAAGGCACAAAAAGCCCCCGTAACTGAATTTGCCGTTCTTTACGGGGGTTGGTTTTGATATGGTATTAAACCAAGAACTGACATAGATTATAACACTTATAGGGTTATTGTCAACAGGCTATCATGTCGCCTTTTCACGCAGTTTTTGGTCTGTAATTATACCCCGCTATACTCGGCGGGTTAGAAAAGAAGATGTGAAACCCAGACTTGAGGGGAACTTAGTCTATACGGCATACGAATAGAATTAGTGACTTATAGGGCGAGTAGCACCGTAGCTAACCGAACGGCACTCCCTACTACTGCAAAAAGGCGGTAGGTGGAATAGCGGATAGACTAACGACACCGAGAGAAAACGGGCATATGTCGTTGACAGCGTTTTTAAAACGCTCTCAACCCCTTTAGGGGTTTTGAGAAAAATTTTTGCGGGGTTCGGAAAAAGTTTACGAAAGGGGAAACAGCGGCAGGGGAGGACTGTTCCTGCCGCTGTAGTTGCTGTTGGACTATCTTTTAGGAATATTAATCTTTTGCCCAATGCTGATAGTACTCGCGTTTTGAATTTGCGGATTAGCCGCAATCAAGGCATTGAGCGTTACTCCGTGCTTTTGAGCGATTTTGCTCATTGTATCGCCGCTTACTACGGTGTACACAGCGTTTGTTTGAGCAGGTGCAGGCGTTGAGGGCTTTGCGCCGCCTTGTAAACCGAAAACTTCAGCCACGGCATCAACGGTTGCTTTTGCATATCCGTTTATATTTTTGTCAAAACACTCGTTATCTTCGGTGCTGTCAACAAAATTATACTCAATCAAGATTGCGGGAATGCCCGACCTTTCAAGCCCTGTTATAAGCGGATAGGAGTTGTTACTGTCACGTTTCACACCACGATTGGCAAGAACACCGACTGCAACGCATTTCTTCTGTACCGCCTGTGCGATTTCATTGGTTTTGCTACTGAATGATACCGCTGTCCACGTTTCAAAGCCTTTAGCAGTACCGTTAAACGCATTACGATGAATACAAAGGAATACTCCCGCTCCCGCTTTTTTCGCAATTCCGGCACGGTCAAGCGTACCGGAATTGATAGTAGTCCTTGTCACAACCGTCTTGAACCCACGGTTTTGACATTCTGTGTTAATTGCATTTGCAAGTCTGAGCGTATCATCAGCTTCACGCCGTCCGTTTTTGTGTGTTGCACCGGGGTCACCGTTTACTCCGTGACCCGCATCAATAGCTATTACAAAGTTACTCATGAACTCCTCCTGTGCTTTCCGAATCCGAATTAACAAGTGCTTTCAAAGCCTCTTGTGCCTCTTTCGCCTTATTTTTATAGACATCTGTGTCCATATGAGTATACGTTACCGAAACATCGGGCGGCGTAAACTGGAGGAACCAACCCATAACCTGCGGCCCCGGAATACGCATATAAAAGCTGTTACCTTGGAAACCGCTGTAAGAGCTTTCGCTGTTGCTCTTGCTTGAAGTACCGCTACTACCTTTGAAGAGCAAGAATCCCCCACTTGTCGCACTCGATGAAGCCATTTCGCTTTTGGTTGATTCGCTTTCAAACACGCTTGACGTGATTTTTATGGTTATATCCTTGGCAATGACAAAGCCCATTGGATATGCAGGCAGGGAATCTCTTACAGAAACGTCCTTTTCGCCTACTTTGGTAGTATAAGTCACAAGGTCGTTGATTGCCGTAGCATTTCCGGTAGCCGAAGCATTTTGAACTTGGTCTTTGTCTATCCCGGCACTTACACGCGTGTCGCTTAGTCTGAAAAAGTTTTGTGTAAGCTTAAATATATTGGGATTAAACCAACCGCCACGGTCAATAGAAACCTTTTTCGCTCTGAAACCGATTTCAAGCGTAAAGCCTGCATCTTTTTGTGTCGCCGACATTTCCGCAGATGAGCTTGAATTACTTTTGCCTGCCGAGAAGAACCAACCGCCTACGTTCCACGAAGATTGAGATGACTTTGCCGATGAAGATGTTTGACTGCTACTTGCTTCTAATTTCTCGCTTATTATTACATCGGTAAAATCATTCTCGCCACCATCGCCGCTTATTAAAGCACCGCCTAATTCGTCTTGTGCTTTTTTGAGTTCGGCGTTCGCTTTCTCAAGGGTTTCAGCCGCGGCATTTATTGCATTTTGCTGTGATTCGTTTGGTTCATCGCCGCCTACTGCGTTAATTGCCTCATTATGAGCTTTTTCGGCTTTGGTTACGGCTTCTATAAGGGTGCTAAGTCCTTTTTCAGCTTCTTGATGAGCAGTTGAGTTCGCAATACCTATTGCTCCCGCAACGAGTGGTGCAAGAAAATCTAAATCCACTTGTACGTTTTTGATTTGCTCCTCAATCTTTTGTTTTTGAAGAGTCATATCTCTAACTTTAGCCTCGGAGAGTTCCATTCTCGCATCGTTCAGCTTTTTCAAATTGTCCAAATTGTTTTGAACAGCTTCGAAACTTTTAACCATGTCATCGGTGAAGTCTTTAGCACTTGCATCAATGAGTTTTTCCGCTCTTGCTAATTTTGAAAGTTCTTCGCCTGTAGCCGCTACCGCCCCTGCTGTAGGATTAGCTATTTTGTAGATGTTGAGTACGGTCTTAAACACGTTGTACGTGCTTGCTCCATACTGTTTCATCATATCGCTTTCAGATTTTGCTAAGGCTTTTTCGGCGTCTTCGACTAATGTTTGCATTTGCTTTGCATCTTCGGGCGAGATATGCACAGCGTTTAACTGCATAAGCTGTGCTTGGAGATTGCGTAGCCTTGCTTGTTTCATAGAGAAATCGACTGCAAGTTGTTCTTTCGCCATAGTGAGGTCTTTAGGGTTTATATTCGGGGCTAAAGACCTAAACCAATTGCTCGGCTGAAAGTTTACCGGATAAATGTCCGATGAACCGTCTAACGAACGGCGTAAACCTGCTCGCATTTTCTGTTTCGTGGTTTCAAGCATTGCCGCAGGTGATGATACGTTAAGATAGCCTAACAAAGTCAGCACTTCATGATAATGCCCTTTAACGACAGCATCATTAAAGAAATTGTTAAGAAGTTCTTCCTCAACCAATCCCTGTGATGAAAGCCACTTTGTATAATCATCTAAAGTTGTTACACCTTTCGCCTCGTTACTGCCTTTACCGCTCTTTGCACCGTCATACACCGATTCTTTTTTCTGATTCCACTCGTTCTTTTTCTCTAAATAGAGGTTGTACAACTTTTTGCACAATTCCATTCGTGAGAGGTTTGCGGTATCGTCCTCCGCCACTGTATCGGCGGGGGTCAACAACCATTCCCTCAGATATTTTTGGTCAGTGACAAAACTTGCCATTGATTCAAGTCGTGGGACGAAGTTGTTAATAATGTTATTGTAAACAGTTGATAACTTTTCGCCATTCGGGCCTTGAACAATCGGGTAACAGTCATACAACGCATCCGAAAGCAGAAACTCCGCTTCTTGGACGGGGTACGGCTTTGTGACTCTGCTGAAACAGTCGTCAATTGGGTATTCGTAGTCGCGCGGGTTAAGTGGGCGGGTGGGGAATTCCATCGCAAAAAGCTGATTCCCTGCACCGAATAACTCGTTCATTTTGCTGTAAATGGTAGTCATTACGTCTTCGCCCATTGCTTTTTGAATATTATCGAATAAACTCATAGTTCATCGACCTCCTTAAAAGTTTTTAATGTGGAAGTTATGCTAACCATATTCCTGCTTGTAAATATTGCAATCTTGGTTGCATCGCAGGACCAAAGTCAGGCAATCCATGCGGTGCAACAATTGCGGTTCCGGCAATAAATTGGTTAGTTTGTCCAAGATTTAAATGTGTTTCATCGCCATCCCACGGATTTATTACAGTTATAAAACCCCCTTGTTGATTAGCTATAGCTGTGTTTATCACCAGAACATAATGCAATCCTCCCAGACGGTCTAAGCATATTGCAATTAAATATCTGTTGTTTGCCTGAGGAATGTTCACGAGTGGTGGTGGTGCTACCGGGTTTGGTATCATTCCCGGCAGAATTGCTCCGGCATTTTGCATTGCATTGACTAAATTCTGTACAGGAGCTACCGGTGCATAACGGAACTCGGGATTAGGAAGTGGATTTGGAAGGTTAGGTGCACCCGCTATTTGAAGATTACCCGATAAATACTGCATTATATTTACCGGATTAGAATATTTTTCAAGCGGAACATTAGGGAATAGTGCAGCTAATTGTGGAGCTAATTGTGCAGCTAATTGTGGACCAAACTGTATTTGGTCATAAATTGCACCTACCTCGGCATAAGCACCATGAGGTTGGACAGGCATACCTCCGTTTGCTCTATGCCACAGATAATAGGCGGTAGCAAACGCTCCGCAGTCGGGTGGGGATTGAGTAATAAAAGCCATAGTTTTTTCTCCTTTAGATAAAAATTTTTTTATTTATTAACGCCAATATCGTAATATCGGCGCCAACGCCTAATTGTACTGTCATCCGCTGTGCAGGCATGGAGTTCTTGGTCATTGACCGCACTTTGAATGAGGTTTGAATCATACTGCTTTTTGGGCGATATAAATTCGGGGATAACAGCGTGAACCTTTCTGCATTTCTTGCACCTAACTTGAATTATGTTCACGGTTTGAACGTCAAAATCTGAAATGATGACCTTGCGCTTATATGTACCGTGCATACCCATGTTATTGTTGCAGTCGGGACATTTGATTACGCCGCTTTTCGCCTGTTTGCTTATCTCGTTGTAAAGTTCATACTCGTTTGATTTGTAATCCGAGCAACTAATGTTTAATAATCCTAAAATCACACGCTCTTTAATGTTCCTCTCATTTAGTATCGCTTACTACCGGATTATTCAAGTTTTTGAAAACTTGTATGATTAGATTATAAATCAAGAAACGAATAAATAAAAGGCAAGTTATATGGAATTTGTAACTCAATTCTACGAGTTTTCCATATAACTTGCCTTTCGTTTTGAGTTATAAAGCGTTATAATCACGATATGATTATTCAAAAAATAAAAGATGAAATGTCATGGCTTGACAATAAGCGAACCTCTTTCTTCATATGGCTTTGTGCCGTTCGGGTTTTGCCGTTTATAGGTTCGGCAGGGGGGTTTAGCTTTTGGGAAGAAAAAGACAGAGCTAAGTATCTGTATGCTGTTTTGGGGGCTGTAGATGTTTTTGCGGCAGAGGAAACCGATGACAATATTATGGATGCAGTCACCGAAGCCGCTCTCAATAACGAAGTTCCGAGCGCAATTGGCGTGGTTGCTCGAATTGCCGCCTGTTCTTCGTTTGCAAAAGATACTGCGTATTCCCAAAATGCCTATGTCGATGTTGCTGTAGCTGTCATTGATTCAGCCTTAGAACACGGTGTTGATTTAAGTAGTGTTATACTGAACGACCTCGCAGAAATCAAATCCAACGCTTACAATACGCTCAATAGTTCAGTAGATATATACGGTGAAGTATGGAATAACTTCCGTAAAGCACTTAAAGAAGCTGATTGCGATTATTGGGGGAGATTATATGCCGAGCTTTTTCAAAGCGGATTTGACCTTGACAAGGAGGCCTTGAGTCGCCGCCTAAACGTGCCGCAAGAAATAAAAAATCAAGGTGCTAAAGCTGTTGCGGCTTATTTAGAGCAGATGGATTATTCGGGAATCGAAAATCTAAACGAAACCCGTATTATAATTTTAGGTGAAAAGGGTTCGGGCAAAACTTGTTTAGCACGGCGGTTAAAGAGCCCCGATGCACCTATGACAGAACCGAATGAAAGCACAGTAGGGGTTGACACTTCGGTTTGGAAAGTCAAAAGCCATGAAAACTCCACGGCAGTAAATGTGCATATATGGGATTTTGCGGGTCATGTTATCACTCACGCCGCTCATCGTTGTTTCTTATCGGAAAGAAGTCTGTATATCATCGTTTATAACGGACGTACCGAATCACAAAACAGAATTTCATACTGGCTCGACCATGTGAAAAATTACGGCGGCAATGCCCCTGTTCTGATTTTAATAAACGAGTTTGATAATCATAAGCCGGATATTGCCGAAAACACCTTGAAAAGAAAATACCTCTCAATCAAAGATATAGCTTATTTCTCAATCGACAAAGACAGAGATAAACTTGAAAAGTTTCGAGATGATATAGCGGTGTTTATAAAAAACAATCCTATGTGGAACAAACAAAATATCCCTGCGAATTATTATAGGGTAAAACACGCTTTAGAAAATTGTTTTCCTCAAGACGGCGAATCATCTAATAGTGAGCATATTACTAAGGAAAAGTTTGAGGCTATTGCTCGTGAGAACGGAATTAACGACAAGGAAACGCTTGAAAATCTATTGAAGTCCCTGCACGAATTGGGAGTATGCTTATGGTACAAGGACATTTGCGAATTTAACACATTAGTTTTGAACCCCGACTGGATAAGTCACGGCATATATAAGGTTATTAACTGGGCTCATAACAATTCAAGGCATACGGTAGCTTTAAGTGATTACGAAGATATTTTCGATAACGAAAAAGAGCGTTACCCTCGTGAAAAATTGAAATTCATTTTCAAGCTCATGCTTAACAAGAAATACGAGCTTGCTTATTCTATAGATGATAATGACGAGAAAATAACCGTACCGTTTTTGCTTAAAAAAGATGAACCGGAAGAACTTCCCGCTTTTTCGCTTGAAGACAGCTTAATGATTAAATACGTATCAGAACAGCCTTTGCCGATTTTTTTGGTATGCCGACTTATTGTAAGGCGGCACACCGAAATAAAAAATGAATCAGAGGTATGGCGTTACGGTGCAGTATTGAATTATGCAAACGACACTATAGGTTTGATACAGGAGGACGACCGAAGTGTCAGCATAAAGACTAAGGGAAGTCATAAAAGCGAGTTTATTCTGAAATTACGCGACACGATGAATGATATTTTTGACAGCTACAAATCCGAAAAGCCGGAATTACAGTATAGAGTTGTATTTAATCAATCAGATGTTAAAGATTCACAAGAACAAGAAGAGATATTCTTAAACAGCAAAGCGATTGAGAACCACGTTAATAAAGGTAGGGATTATTTTCATTCTCAGTCAGGGGCTGATGTTCCGCTTGGGACTACAGCGGTAATTTATAATATCAAGGAGGTTGTCATGGGCAATCATAATTCGGGAATCAATATTGGTGGAAACGCTAACTTCGGAGATGGCTCTACGCTTGTTTCCGGAACAGGGAATACAGTTTCGTCCTCTTTCGTTGCAGAACAAAGTATACTTGGACAAGAAACTGCAAGCCGAGAAATCATTGATGAAATATTGAGCGGAATTGAATCAATTTTAGACTCCGGTGAATTAAGGCGCAAAGATGAAAAGCCTGTTCAAGAATTTTTAGAAGAAGCCAAAATTGAACCACAGGAAACAAAATGGAGTAAAATCAAGAAATTTTTATCGGACGAGAATACTCGTAATACAATCTTGAACGTAGCATCGTCTGTAGCACCGCAGTTGTTGCGACTAATCGGGAAATAGGAGGGGAAAGTTTTGATTGAGGGTATCGAAATAAAAAAAACACAAAACGAAAAGACTATGAACCTAAAGTTAATCGGACGTTTGGATGCAAGCACGTCTCCGAAACTGCTTGAAGTTTTTGCGGAAACTTTTAAGGATTCCGAAAAAATAGAGTTAGACTTTTCTGATGTAGTTTACGTTTCATCGGCAGGGCTTCGTGTTTTACTAATAGGAGCTAAAAACGCTAAATCTTCGGATAAGGTCATGGAAATTCTAAACGCTTCATCGCATATTATGAGAGTTTTTGAAGTAACAGGCTTTTCTAAAATTTTGACAGTCAAATGAAAAGAGAGCTTACGGTAAACGCCGTTATTGAAGAACTCCCGACCATTCTTGATTTAGTAGAATCCGCAGTATACGAATATAAAAGCAATTGTTCCGAGGGAGATAAAAACGCAATCCTAATAGCAACCGAGGAAATCTTTGTAAACATTGTGAATTATGCTTATAGTTTGAAATCAAGTGAAATTGGTACTGTTACTGTTTGTACCGATTCAAGCGATGGAATAAAAATTGAGTTTGAGGATTCGGGAATTTCTTATAATCCCCTTGAACGAGCGGAACCCGATTTTACACTCTCGCTTGAAGAAAGAAAAATCGGAGGACTCGGTATTTATATGGTGGAAGACATTATGGATTTTGTTGGATACAAATACAAAAACAATAAAAATGTTTTTACCATGAAAAAATATTTATGAAGAATGACAAAAGCATTATTCGATTGATGTATACACGTTGCCTTGTAGCATCAATGCTCGCTTTGCTCGGCGGGGCAGTTGGGCAAATTGCAATTACCGTTATAATAGGACGTTTGCACGGCACAGATGAATTGGCTGTAATAGGCATTACTCTTCCGATTTATTACATCTACGCAACTGTAGGTTCGTTGCTCGGTGTAGGCGGCACTACGGTTTGTGCGAGGTTAATCGGAAGCAACCGCTTCAAGCAAACTCAAGAAGCCTTTGCGGCGATATATCTGTTGACATTGATTTTTTCTGTCGTTATAACTATTATAATACTTGCTTTTTCAGAAACAATTGCTCGTTTTTTAGGTATAACACCCGATATGGGAATTTTCCCGCAAGTCAAAGAATATTTGCGGATATTATCAATTGGCGGAATATTTATAGCCGGAATATACCCTGCGTTTAACCTACTTAGATTGGATGGTAGAAATACAGCAACGATTCTTATTTTCTTCGCTATGTCAGCGGTAACTGTATCCCTTGCATACGTTCTTGTTGTTTTTCATGGTATGAAGACAGCAGGAGCGGCAATTGCAATTGTGAGCGGGTCGGGTGTAGCGGGAATATTGGGAATGATACTGTTGTTTTTCAAAAGTAAAAACTTTGAGTTTACAGTACCAAGTTTTAAGGATTTGCGATGTTTATGCCGACATACGATTGATATAATCATAGCGGGAAGCCCCGGAGCTTTGGAAAATCTATGTATTCTTATTCGTGCCATTGTAATTAACCGTATTATAGTTACTGTAATTGGCGACATTGCTCAACTTTCGGCATTTAAGATAATAGACACCATAACCGCATTTGCGTTGATTTTTATAGCGGGGGCTTCCGGTTCGTTAATGCCGTTTATTAGCGTGTTCAACACGGAAAAAGACACAAACAGCATACAGCAAATTTTGAGGCTCGGCTTTAAATGGGGCTGTACTATGACAGCGTTTTTTTCGATTATTTGTTTTGTTTTTGCAAAGCAAACAGCAGACTTGTTTGGTGCGGGTGCGGGTTCTGATGCGATTTTCGCCATACGTATATTTACAATTAGTCTTTTTCTCGCTGTTATAAACAGTATATTGGTTTGCGTATATCAAGCAACACAGAACGCATTACCTGCTAATATATTAACATTAGGGAGGTCGCTTATATGGTTTGTTCTCAGTGCTTATTTGTTTACACCGCATTTCGGAGCATCGGGAATTTGGCATAGTTTTTGGATTTCAGAATTAATTGCGTTAATATGTGCAATTATTTACAGTATGGTTGTTGTCCGCAAAAACAAATATCGTTCAATGCTGTTTTTGCTTGATACAAAAGCTGAAAAAAACGGCACGTATATAGCGTTTTCTTCCGAGAGTTCGGTGTCATCTATAACTACGAGTGCTCAAGAAATAAACGATTTTTGTGTAAGCAATAAACTTAATTCCGAGCAAGCTATGATTATTTCTCTTGCTGTTGAAGAAATGCTTATGCTGATTCGTGAGCATTGTTTTAAGAATGATAACAACTTTACAATGAATGTGCGTTTACTTCTTTACGAGGGTGAAATTATATTAAGAATCCACAATTGCGGAAAAGAGTTTAATCCTGTTGAGTATTACAAGCAATATTCGACACAATTAGATGATGATTTTCTCGATTTTGAGGATTCGGAAATGCTTACGGATTATTTAGGTATAAAAATGATATTGAATCTTGCAAAAAAAGTTGATTACCGAAATACATTCGGCATTAATAATGTGATGGTGATTATATGAAGATATTTAGTTCTAAAATTATTCGGGGTGCATCGGTCGTTATTGAAACGGCTGATGTTCGAGATATAGGCAGACTTGCGGAAATGTACCGCTCTGTTAATATCAATAAAAGCAATTATAAATTGCGGTTTGACCCGAAAAATAAGCAAAATTTCAGAAATTCCGGTGGGATTTTTAACGCATTGAGCGAAACTGATATTGCAAAAATTCTAAGTGATGATGATTCCTGTATTTTAACAGCAAAGCATAACGGTAAAATCATAGGCTTGTTATGGTTTTCGCAATCTGACCCGTCATTTTTGAATTCGGGCTTCAACGATGAAAACGCTATAAATTTCCGTGATGTTGTGGTTGCAGGGGCGGGAAATTTGAAAAGAATATCTCACTTGCTTTTATACGAAGCGATTACAATTTCCGAATTGTCGGGTTACGAACGCTCGCTTTCCGAAATCTATAAAGTCATGTATTACGATGACGGATATAGAAATGATATAGGAATGTTAAACGAACGCAGTTTTAATTCGGCTTTGTCTGCTGGAGGACGTTTGATTGGCGAACTTTCACCAAAAATTGTGTCAATATGCTCTGATTTGAAAATCGGGGTATTGTCGCAGGTTTTAGTTTTTGAACATAAAGCCGCTATAAAAATTATTAGAGAAAAAATCGGAGAACTTTACGATGAAGAGATTTATTAAAAAAAGCATTAAAACAAAAATTCTTATAGTTTTTCTGTTGCTTACAATAACAAGTATGCTTGCTTCGGGGATTGTGGCAAGCTTAACGATGCTGAATTTGCGTAATGTTGCGGTTGACACAAACAGGACTATAGGGAAAAGTGCCGCAGACCAAAGTTGCACGGCATTAAGTGAGCAGTCTATCTCAAATATGCAAGAGCTTTCAAGAGCAAGAACAAGGTTTATTGATTCCGATTTAGAAAATACTGCAAAAACGCTTGAAAACATCAGCAACTATATAAACTATCTATATAACAATAAGCATGAGTTTTTACAGCTTTCTTTTGCTCGTGGAAAAGATGTTGATGATGAACAGCTTTTATTGCATTGGGTAATTGCTCCTGATGTAAATTTTGACGAATTAGAAGAAGAAATACTTTTGCACGGCAATACAGGTCGGCTATACGATATAATCACAAGTACAAATCCCAACATATCGACAATTTATTTTATGTCTGAAAGTGGGTTTGCAACCGCATACGACTCAACTGCATCTCTAAAATCGGAGTTTTATGACGGTAGGTCGGCTGAATGGTACACGCAAGCAAAGGATTCGGGGGAACTCTATATTTCTGAAACATATCAAGATGTTTTTGGGCGAGGGTTGACAATTACAATGTCACTCCCGTGTTTTGAAAACGAGTTATTTGTAGGCGTAGTCGCTTTTGATATACTTATCGAAAAGTTAAATACGGAAATTCAAAACTCCAAAATTTCTGATGTAGGCTATGCTATGATTATTGATTCAAAAAACGAACTTATTTCTGCTCCCGGAATTACCGAAGATAATAAAAACGATTTGAATTATTTTTTAGGTGATAATTATACCATTATTTCAAATAAAATGCAAGAAAATGAAAGCGGAATCGAAGAAACTTTTCAAGACGGCAAAAAATTTTATGTAATATGGGATTCAATCAGTATTTCAAACTGGTATTATGTATTAATGGTGTCCTACGATAGCATGGTTGAAACAGCAATAGAAAACAGTGCGGTTATAGAAGATTTATCGGTTCAAAAAGAGAGTGAAATGAATAAACAGATTCTATACGGAGTTTTAGTTTTTCTTTTACTGTACAGCCTTATAATAATTGTTGTAATTTATATGACAATTAAAACTTCCGGGAAAATTACCGAGCCAATTTCAACACTTAATAACAACATAAAGCAAATTGGCGGAGGAAACCTTGATTATAAATCCACTCTGAAAACGGGCGATGAACTTGAAGAATTAAGTGTTTCTTTTGAAAAAATGACAATTGAGTTGAAAACGTATATCGCAAATCTTTCTCGCATTACTGCCGAAAAAGAACGCATTAGTGCCGAACTCGATGTAGCGACTAAAATTCAATCTTCTATGTTGCCCTCTATTTTCCCCGCATTCCCCGAATGTCACGAGTTTAAACTCTATGCTAATATGTGTCCGGCGAGAGAAGTTGGCGGCGATTTTTACGATTTCTTTTTAATTGATGATAATACGCTTGCTGTAGTTATAGCCGATGTGTCGGGCAAGGGTATCCCCGCCGCATTGTTTATGGTTATCGCTAAAACAT
>Ga0099364_10007055_pt1 | contig 16173 bp, 12 predicted proteins | sample TergutTh196P3_FD_73070 | JGI IMG/M metagenome (GOLD analysis project Ga0099364, IMG submission 73070) | Microcerotermes parvus P3 segment gut microbial communities from Pointe-Noire, Republic of the Congo - Th196 P3 | ecosystem: Host-associated > Arthropoda: Insects > Digestive system > Gut ...
ACGAGTGCCATGATCAGTGCGAAAGTTTTCCTGAGTTTTTTCATAAAACCCTCCTTATAATTCTGCCCTTTTGGGCGGTTTCCCCGCGCATAACGCACGGGTTTCTTGTTTGAGAGTTTTAAGACCCAAAGTGGGTTGTTTACGTGTCAGGGGGACGGTTCTCTTGACAGGTTCAATAGTGAAGGACTAAGCCCTTTAACCTGTCAAGAGAACCGTCCCCCTGACACGTATAAAATAATCAAAAAAAAAAGAAAAAGCCCCGAAGAACGGGGCGGGGTGTTGGGGGGCGTTAGGGGTTAGGAGATTGCGGGTCAAGGCCGCAATGACGGCGGGGGTTACAGCGATTTTATGAAGTCTATCAGGGAGTTTGCTATTGTTGTGGCTTCGTTGGAGGTTTTTGCTTCAACGAGGACGCGGCTGATGGGTTCTGTCCCTGATGGGCGGATGTGAATACGGCCTTCGCCGCTTAAAAGTGTCTCTTGTCTTCGTATTTCGTCCGCCAAGCGAGTGTCTGACATTATTGCGTCTCTTTGTTCGGCGCCGCCCACAAGGCTGTAGCTTGGCATGACTTGCGGAAAACGGGGTATGCCATGTGCCAGTTCTGATACTGTTTTGCCTGAAAGCGCGAGTACATTTAAGAATTTTATCGCTGTGAGCTGACCGTCGCCCGTTGTGGCATCGTCCAAGAAGATGAGATGCCCCGAGGATTCGCCGCCGATATTACAGCCTGTTTGCCACATCTTTTCCAAAACATACCTGTCGCCAACATCGGCTCTGTGGAAATTAAACCCATGATTATGGGCGAACACGTTGATGCCGGAATTTGTGACGATCGTGCCAACGAAACCGTCACCTTTGAGCGTGCCGTTATCATGCATTATCCTTGCTATGACCGCGAGAATAATATCGCCGTCCACAGTCTCGCCTGTTTCGTCAAGGACGATACATCTGTCCGCGTCCCCGTCAAACGCGAACCCCACATCAAACTTACCGGTTTTCATCTTCTCTTTCAGCGGCTGCAAATAGGTTGAGCCGCATTTGTTGTTGATATTGATGCCGTCCGGGTTTGCGCTGATGATTTCAAAATCGACTCCGAGTTTGGTAAAGAGTTCGCAAGCGGTCTCATATGCCGCTCCATTGGCGCAATCAATAGCGACTCTGCCATTAAAATGACCTTCAGCCAAACCTACCAAGTGATCGACATATTCACCGACCCAATGGGAATGATTACCCTTCACCCTGCCCAAATAGGCGTTTGCGGGTTTCAGAGTGCCGCTCTCATCATCAATTAGATTTTCAATCTGCTCCTCGAGCGCATCGTTGAGCTTAAAACCGTTTCTGCCGAAAAGCTTGATCCCGTTATGCTCATATGGGTTATGCGACGCGGAGACGACCACACCGATGTCCGCACCTTCTTTTACGACTAAATAAGCGACGGCGGGGGTTGGCAATACCCCAAGCAATGTGACATCCGCACCCGCAGAGCATAATCCCGACGCAAGCGCCGAAACGAGCATATCACATGACACACGCGTATCTTTCGCGATCATAACATTTGGTTTTATGCCTTGATAATTACTGCTGATCAACGCCGTGGCCGCGGCACGGCCTGTCAGGTACGCAAGCACAGGGCCGAGCGGATGATCGCCAATCATCTCACCGACTACGCCGCGTATTCCATCTGTTCCAAAATATTTTCCCATAAGCTACTCCGTATCTGATTTTTTTGATTTATAAACGATGTCATTAAGATTCTTCGCCTGCGGCTCAGAATGACAAATACTAATATCAACTAAGATTCTTCGTCTTCGGCTCAGAATGACAAATGCTAATGTTATCTAAGATTCTTCGCCTTCGGCTCAGAATGACAACTGTTCTTGGCCAAAATATTCGATGTTTAGGTGTTCGTAGGTTTTCCTTGTGACGCATCGGCCTCTTGGGGTTCTTGTCAAAAAACCCTGCTGCATTAAAAACGGCTCGTAAACGTCTTCTATCGTGATCGATTCTTCGTTAATCGTCGCGGCTATGGTCTCAAGCCCGACTGGGCCGCCGCCGTAGTTTTGAATTATGCTCGTCAGCAAACGCCTGTCAACAGCATCAAGCCCCGTGTGGTCTATTTCCAAGCGGGTGAGGGCATCATCGGCAGCGGCAAATGTGATTTTTCCGTCACCTGTGACCTGCGCGAAATCCCTGACACGCCGCAGGAGCCTGTTTGTGATCCTCGGTGTACCCCTGCTTCGGGCGGCTATTTCCCTTGCGCCGTCCGGCTCAATGGGGATGGATAGCAACGCAGCCGAACGTGTTACTATTTCCAACAATTCATCGGTGGTATATAATTCGAGTTTTAGGTCGATGCCAAATCTGTCACGCAGGGGAGAAGACAACTGACCCGCCCGGGTAGTCGCGCCCACGAGCGTAAAGTCTTTGAGTTTGAGGCAAATAGATGTCGCTGACGGGCCTTGACCGATGATGATGTCTATTTGCTTGTCTTCCATCGCGGGGTAGAGGATTTCCTCGACCGCCCGGTTCATTCTGTGTATTTCATCAATAAAAAGGATATCATTTTCGTTTAGGTTCGTGAGCAATGCGGCGAGGTCTTTGGGTTTTTCTATCGCCGGGCCGGATGTTTTTCTGAGCGCGGAGTTCATTTCATTGGCAATAATAGCCGCAAGTGTTGTTTTGCCGAGTCCGGGCGGTCCGTGGAGCAGCACATGGTCGAGCGGCTCAGAGCGGCGGCGTGCGCCTTCCAAGAATATTGCAAGATTCCCTTTTGCTTTTTCCTGCCCAATGTATTCAGACAACGTTTGCGGACGCAAGCTGCCCTCCCCACCGTCTTCAATGGTAAAAGACGTAGAAAGCAACGCAGCATCCGTTTCTTTGCCATATGTTTCTTCACTGTAGTTTATGCTCATTGGAATACCGCCAGTTAGTTATAGGAATTAGGAATTCTGGATTGCCGCGTTGCTGTGCTCCTCGCAATGACGGCGGGATTTAGGGGTTAGAAATTTATTGAATGAATTAACCCATCAGTACCTTCTTAATAATCTCCTCTACCGTCAGTGGTTCTATGTCTATTGAGCGCATTGCGGCGGAGATTTCGGGTTGGGTGTAGCCCAGTACTGCCAGAGCGTCGGCGGCTAGGCGTTGTTTGGTTACTATTTCGGGGAGTAAAACCGCGCCGGGGGAATGTCCCTGTGTATGTGAGGCAGGGGTGTAATCTGCCGGCATGAGGGCCGCAGTTTCTTTGCTGATTTTGTCTTTTAGTTCCAAAATAACTCGTTGGGCTAGTTTTTTGCCTACTCCGGGCGCGAGCATAAGCGTTCTTTCGTCATCGCCAATGACCGCAAGCGCGAAGGACTCCGGTGAGCATGAGGAAAGGATCGAGAGCGCGGCTTTGGGGCCTACGCCGCTGACACTTATCAGTAACTCAAAGCATCTTTTTTCACTGAGGGCAACAAAACCGTAAATATCAAAGGCATCTTCCTTGATGTTGCAATATGTGTATAAACGCGCTTTTTTGCCGGATTCGAGCTGTGCTAAAGTGTTTGTTGTGACCAAACAGGCATAACCGACTCCACCAATATCAAGCACCGCGAGATTTGGGGCCAAGAGGGCGACTAGACCTTCTAAATAGTAGAACATATGCCTCTCCCTTCGATATTCAAAAGCGAATTTGCCGTACGGGCGTGGCAAATGGCGATTGCAAGCGCGTCAGCCGCGTCGTCCGGCTTGGGGATGGCCTCCATATCAAGCAAGCGGCGCACCATCTCCATTACCTGATGTTTTTCGGCGTGTCCGTAACCCGTGACCGCTTTTTTTATCTGCAACGGGGTATATTCAAACATTGGCAACTGATGTTTCTCGCCCGCCAGTATTATCGCCGCGCGTCCATGCGCCACCGATACGGCGGTTTTTAGGTTTGTGTTGAAGAAAAGCTCCTCTACCGCCAAAGCGTCAGGCGCAAACGACTCAATGAGTTCCGACACATCATCGAATATTTGGGTGAGCCTCAGCGCGAGGCGCATATCCGGCGAGGTGGTAATCACGCCGTGTCGTATCGGCGAGGGGTTTCCCCCGGATTCGCTTATGATCCCGAACCCGACAGTCGCGACCCCCGGGTCGATACCGAGAATTGTCATATGGACACCTCACTCAAGGTTCTTCACTGCGTTCAGAATGACAATGGAGATGGATTGCCGCGTCGCTACGCTCCTCGCAATGACGGGGGACATCGGACACCTCACTAGCAAAAACTCACAGACCTCCGGCAGGAGACCTATGAGTTTCTCTATGTCGCCTACTGCGGTGGATGACAGGTCGGGAATTACTTCGCGTATTCGATGGCTTTTGTTTCGCGGAGCATATTGACTTTGATCTGACCGGGATATTCGAGCTCGTCTTCAATCTTCTTCGCAATCTCACGGACGAGAAGGATCATCTCGTCTTCGGAAACCTCGTCAGGCTTAACCATGATACGAATCTCGCGCCCCGCTTGGATAGCGTAGGAACTCTCAACGCCTTTGAAAGATGATGTCAGCTCCTCGAGTTTTTCCAGACGCTTGACATAACTTTCGATATTCTCACGCCTCGCGCCCGGGCGGGCAGCGGAAATACTGTCAGCCGCCATAACAATACAGGCAATGACAGTCCTCGGCTCGACATCACCGTGATGCGCATGGATAGCGTGAAGAATCTCGTTGTTTTCTTTGTATTTCTTGGCCAAATCAACGCCAATGGTGACATGGCTGCCATCAACCTCATGATCGACAGCTTTGCCAAGGTCATGCAGAAGCCCGGCGCGTTTGGCTGTCATCGTGTCAACTCCAAGCTCCGATGCCAACAGCCCGCAGATATGCGAGACCTCTATGGAATGATTCAGCACGTTTTGACCAAAGCTCGTGCGGTATCTCATCCTGCCAAGAAGCTTCACCACTTCAGGATGCAAACCGTGGACGCCTGTCTCGAAAGTAGCGCGGTCGCCTTCGGATTTGATCGTGGCATCAACTTCTCTCTTAGCCCTTTCGACCATTTCTTCTATCCTTGCGGGATGGATGCGCCCATCAAGTATGAGTTTTTCAAGAGAGAGACGGGCTACTTCACGGCGGACAGGGTCAAACGCCGAAAGTGTAATGGCTTCCGGTGTGTCGTCAATAATGAGGTCAACGCCCGTAAGTGTCTCAATGGCGCGGATGTTGCGGCCTTCACGACCGATAATCCGGCCTTTCATCTCGTCATTCGGCAACGGTACAACAGAAACCGTCGCTTCAGCCACATGGTCGGCGGCGCAACGCTGTATAGCGAGGGAGATGTATTCCCGCGCCTTTTGGTCTGCTTCTTCTTTGAAACGCTGTTCGACTTCTTTGATCTTCATCGCCGCCTCATGGGTGACCTCAGATTCGAGGTTTTTGATGAGGAGGGCTTTGGCTTCTTCGATCGTGAAACCGGAAATCTTCTCCAGAATTTCAAATTGGCTTCTTTTGAGGGCTGCCACTTCTTCGTGCGCTGAGTCGAGATCGGAGAGTTTTTTTGCGAGGGTCTCTGTCTTCTTCTCGTAGATGTCGGCCTTTTTTTCGAGCATTTCTTCTTTTTGCTGGACCCTGCGTTCTTGTTTCTGGATCTCTGAGCGGCGTTCCTTTAGCTCACGCTCATGCTCGGTTCTGTTTTTGTGTATTTCTTCCTTTGCCTCTAAAAGAGCTTCGCGCTTTTTACTTTCAGCTGTTTTGATGGAATCATTGACGATTCTTTTTGCTTTTTCTTCCGCGCTTTGTATTTCGCGCTCGGATACCTTCTTACGATAGGTGATGCCGAGTATGAATCCGATAACAAGGAAAATGACCAAAATAGCCGCGAAGATTATGTAATATAATACTGAATCAGGCATTGTAAGTAAACACACCTCCATTCTTGTAAATTTTGGACGGCGGTTTAACCGATATTCTGCGTACATTCTACATCTGCTTTGCCTTTGTGTCAAGAAAATAATTGCGTTTCGTGTGTTTTACCTCAAAAAAAAGGCCAAGTATGTAAAAAAGCTTGACCGTTTCTTATTCTGTTTTCATGGGTACTTTTTGCATATTTGATCGCACACAGCGTAATATCAGTATGGCTAATGCGATACACAAAAGCAAATGCGCAAGCATAAACGAGACAGCAGCCCCTGTTATCCCAATAAAGTTTATCGCAGCTAAACTTATTATAATACTAAACACGCTGAAAATTATATAGCAAAAAGACATTTTTTTCTGCTCATGCAAAACGATAATTAGACAATAAAGCAAAGTAGACAGTGCGAAAAAACCACCCCCTATTACGGTTATCACAATTTCTGCCACATATTGAGTAAGTTCAACATTGAACACAATACGCAGCAGATCCGCGCCAAAAAAGTAGGACACTATAACACTTGTGACAGTTATCGCGGCAATAATGCTTGAATGACTAACAATCATACGATAGAATTCTCTTTTTTGCCCTTTTTCAATATATCTCGCGTATTGATTTAACGCCGGTAAAAAAACAATATAACTAAGCAGATTAATTGCTTGTACAGGAACAAATACTATTGAATAGAACCCTTGCATTGTACTGTCTCCCAAATAATCTATCACGTATTTCGAACAGTTTAACAGGAAAGAACTAAAAAACATTGTAACGCAGATAGGAAAGCTTTCTCTTAGTACAGAAAAAGTTCCTTTGCTATCTAAATAATCATTAGCGGATACCAGATTTTTTGAAGGCAAAACGGATAGAACAAAAGTTGCCGCTAAATTCGCAAAAACAATCCCCGCTATAGAAATAGCGATGTTATTTGTAGAATAAGTAAGGACGGCAAAAACAACAACAGAAATCAATGTGCGAAAAAACATAGATTGCCCGCAACGAGCAAAATTGTTTTCTCTAAAAAAAAGGCTTTGATAGAGTTCTGAAAAAGAGTTGACCATCATATAAACTGTCAACAGCATCATATACATTTTTCTTTCAAAAGTATGCGGCAGGATTAGTAACAAAACCGCACAAAACAGGAGCATAAGACCTGAACTAAGCAGCTTTGCATAAAAATAGCTCCCAAAATTGTATTTCTTTTGATAATCCAACATTTGGTAATGATTTACGCCAAACAGTCCAACAAAATAAAGCAACGATGCAATGGTATACGCAAGCGCAAACTCGCCGGTTACTTGAACGTCAGATGTTCTGCTAACCATAGCAAGCATAAGCATCCAGCTCAGGGCAAACATGATTTTTCCCAAGGCATACCATATCGAACCCTTTGCATTTTTAATCAAAAAGTTCATTTCCTATTATAGCTCCTTTTATTTCACCACTGATTATTGAGTTACGTGTCATCAGAATTTCAGTTTTTGCCTTTAGCTTTTCTGAAATGCAATCGTAGTTATTATATAGGGTATCAATAATCCTCTTATATTTATCAATATCTATCTCATCGAGCTCCATTGAATATTCGCTCATTTCAAACATTTTCAAGAAATTCCTTACTTTTTGGTCATATACAATCGTAATGAATGGCACATATGCTTTTGCAGCAAAAAGCAGTGAATGCATCCTCATCCCTACAAGCATAAAACTATTGCCTATTATCGCAGAATAGATTTTTGGCGACAAGTTCTTTTCTACTACCATAAAAAAATCCTCATCAATCATTTTTTTCAACTCGCAACCCAACCAATAATCATGAAAAACTGTTGGAACGAATACAATAGGCAAGCTATATCTCTCATAAGTAAAAGAAATCACTTCCTTGAGAAAATTCACTTCATTACTAAAGTTCATTTTGCTTTGTTTCCAGAAATTCGTGCCGGTAAACCATCTGCATGAAGTAAACGTGATATACTCCCCTGTTTTAATCATCAAGCTGTTCATGATGCCGTTTACTTGTGAATCATGGTTAATCTTCGAATATGGTTGTGTAGAAAAAACCGCATCAGCCGCCAACACTGCATTTCGGACGCCCAAATCCTTCAAAAGCCGCACTCCATACTCGTCTCTGGGGTATACTCCAACGGCTTTGTTTAGGTGTTTATGAATGTTCTTGCGCCAATAAGGAGTATCTATAGGTCCAACGCCTATATTAACATAGAAGATGGGTTTATGAAAAAACCTTGCTGCTGATTGCAATAAGAAAAAGAATGGGAGATTGTACTTTCTTAAATCATGTATCAAACTACCGCCGCCGATAAACAATATATCACATTTAGCAATGTTTAGCATTATTCTTGGAACATCAATAATCATGCACAATAACACAGAAATACTTATTCCTTCGCAAAAACGGCATCTGATGGTTTTAATATCAAGCTCTTTTGTCAAATCAACTTGCATACCTGAAGTCACTGTTATGTTGGAAATATCTCCATATGTAGAGATAAGCCCATTCAATATAGCATCATCGCCGGCATTCCCGCATCCAAATGCTCCAATAATAGTAATGTTCTTTTTATTCACCTTAATCTCCCCAACAATACAAGCAATTTTTTAACAGTCAGTATCTTTCATTGCAAGTATTTTCACACGAATTAATAGATTATGCAAGCAAATATTTCATTTAATTACCGCCAAAACGTATACGTTTTGGTGGACTCCGAAGTGTGGGCATTTATACAACTAATTGCGCATATAATGTCTTGATTTATAGGATTGAGTGGCATATAATAGTCGGCGTTAACAAACCGCCAAAACGTATACATTATTACAGATCAGGGTTGGGATTTAAATGGGAGATTTTTATGAATGTCGCGGCGAGGCGGCTTTGAATACACTGAAAGTACTGGCGGTAATCCCTTGTTATAACGAAGAAAAAAGCATAAAAGATACTGTTGAGAACCTAAAACAAAAGGCTCCGTATATCGATTATGTTGTGGTAAATGACGGTTCTCAAGATAACACATACCAAGTATGTCTCGACAACGAATACCCTGTGATAGATTTCCCTATCAACTTAGGGATTACCGGAGCGGTTCAGGCGGGTATGCGTTATGCTCATATCAATGGATATGATATGGCTATTCAGTTTGACGGTGACGGTCAGCATTTGCCGGAATACATCGCCGAAATGGTCAGACTAATGCAGACAACCTCTGCCAATATTGTAATCGGCTCAAGGTACATAAATCAAACTTCAAAGGGCTTGCGCGGTTTCGGCGGTGCGCTTATCAGGTTCGCGGTTAAAATCACAACAGGCAAATCATTGACAGACCCTACTTCAGGAATGCGTTTGTTTGACCGGCAGATGATCGACAGGTTCGCCAACAACATTAACTACGGTCCGGAACCTGATACATTAGTCTATTTGATGCGGCAAGGGGTAACGGTGTTGGAATGTCCCGTCACCATGCAGGTGAGAAAGACAGGTAAGAGTTATCTCAGCGCATTGGCATCAGCGAAGTATATGCTCCATATGTTTGTATCTATTCTAATCGTCCAATGGTTTCGTATTAAGCGTGAGGTTTCGCCCAACAACCTATCGCCCGGAGAGCGTCAATGAGTATTTTATTCAGATTGTTATTATTGTCAGTTTCTACAGGGACATTATTGTTCGTGTTCATAAAAATACGGCGTGCGCAGATGCAAATCAGCAGCTCGGTGTTTTGGATCATCTTTATGCTTGGTCTGGTCACAATCAGCGCTTTCCCGGGTATTGTAATATACTTTTCAAATCTTTTTGGCATTATCAGCCCTGCGAATTTTGTTTTTCTGATGATATTGTTTGTGGTGATGATAAAGCTGTTCTACCTATCGCTGCATTTATCAAAGATGCGCTACGAAATACAGCGATTGACACAGATTATCGCGCTTGATAATATGCGAAAAAATGAATCGTCGAATTCAACGCAAAACGAAGATATCCACAGTTCGCAGGATTAACGTTTGAGTAGATTGCACGCTTGAATTCTATACTCAGCAAATCATAATGGCAGTCGGCATCATTTCATATGACGGAAAAACCGCATAGAAGATGCTGCTTTTGATTTGATCTTCGAGGAGAGCACTTAATGCCTAAAATTACAGTTGTTATCACCACGTATAATCTTGAGCCTTTTATAGGGCGGTGCTTGGATGAACTATTATACCAAACTTTTGATGATTATAACATTTTAATATTTGACGATTGCTCAACTGATAATACATCTGATATTTTAAAGTCGTATATATCCTTACATCCAGAACGTATGCGCGCAGTTTTTCTGCCGGAAAATTTAGGCAGCCCAAGCAAAACCAGAAATACAGCGTTGGATAGCGGGAAGATAGATGGTGAATATGTCATTTTTTTGGATGGGGATGATTCAATCGAACCGGATTTCCTTAAAGTACTGTATGAACTCGCACGAGAAAACGACAGCGAAATCTCCATCTGCGCGTATGACCGTGTTGAAGCGGAGACCGAGCGTAGGCTGTGCGTTGAAATGTTAGGGTTTCCTGTAATCGTTGATTTGCCATCCAATGATGATACCCTTGCCTTTATCAACGGTTCCCTCTGGAATAAGTTAATCAAGACTTCCGTTATTGAGGATACTCGAATTCCAAACTTTAGGGTCGGAGAGGATTTATGCTTTCTCCAAATGTTATATCAGAAGTGCAACCGTATCGCTTTTACCGAAAGAATATTGATACACTACCACACGCGCGGCAATTCTGTTATTTCGAATACCCAGCCGGAAGATATCTATGCATTTGCGTCAGAATTAATAAAACTTCACGGCGAAACGAGCGACGTGAAGATGAGCGCAACCTTAGAACTGCTTGCGTTTGTGCATATTGGAATCTCGATGGCCATCCGTGCAAAAGATAATCCCGCCATATCTATGCGACAACACCTTAAATGGACGTATGGCTACTTTGCCGATAATTTTGGGGTTTTCAAGAGCAGTCGATTTCTGAAATTCCGCGCCCTTAGACGACATAAGGCAAAAGGATACGCACTATGGATATGCTTGTTACTGTATAGGCTGCACCTATTTTGGGTGTTCATATTTCTATATCAAGCGTTCAGAAAGATATCGCGCAGGGATATTAAATTCTAACGTGAGGCTCCGCCCCACAAGTTGTTGAGGTTTTAGTTACTAAGAATAGTAGGAGGGGTATAATATATGCTAGTTCTTGTTGCTGTTTTGATTTTGGGTTACTTCATCGCGCAGGTGTTCTCGTTTTTAACTGAATATGCCATTATTGCGCAAGCTCGGGGTGCTCTGCCGGAAGTGCTTTCTTTTGTGATTAGACATTCTAATGTTATGTTTGTGTTGACAATGCTGCTGCTCTGCGTGGTCGCGTTCTTTGCGGTGAAGAAATGGCCGATACTCAAGAGTCATAGCAAAACAGCCCTTGTCATAGGTCATCTGCTTCTGTACGGTGCGATTTTTGTTTCATACGGCAAGTTTGAAACGCTGTATGCGACTTTATTTCACGAACATACATTTATTTACTGGGGAATACCTTCTTACTATCCGTTCCCGTTTAACCTGTCTTTTTTTAACTCTGCCTTTGTGTTTGCTATTGCCTTGTTGAGCGCGTTCTTTATACCTACGGTATTGGATGCCCCATTCATGCAAAAGTATTTCACGAGGAAATATCTGATAGGTATAGGATTCGTTTCGGCTTATGCGGCTTTTGCCGCGCTTGGAGACAGCTTGTTCTGGCAAGAGGGATTATCTCCTGTTACACTATCGGTGTACCTAATGGGTACATTGTGGCTGTTCCCAATGGCTTTGCAGCTATTGGCTTTGTGTGAACGGCTTAGTTTACGCTTGAAAGCACGAATGGGCGATGCAAAAACTCGTTCTTACCGTTTTGTATGGCTGACGACTTTTTGCGTGTTTGTCGGTATCTGGCTTGTTTATTTGATAATCTTTAACCCTGCCTTAATGTCGAATGATTCATTGGGAATGTGGCGCCATGCAACCCGCGGGGAACCCATAGGTTATTACGCGTTTCCCACTATTGTCATTTTTATGGTAAGAATTCTCACATATATCATCCCTCACCCGATGTTTATTGCTTTCACGCAAATAGTCTTTTTCGCGGTGCTCGGCTCATTCTTCATGCTAGAATTTTACAAACGCGGACTCTCGCTCCGATTTATTTACATCTTCACGGGAGTATTTGCCGCCCTCTTGCCAAATGCTCTGATGATAATAACCTTATGGTCAAATATCCCTTTCACATTGTCTATGCTGTATTTGACTTATGCTATTATAAGGCTTTTCGCACATGATAGGGGGAAAATAATCCCATATGTCAACATTACATTAGCTTTGGCTCTGACGTATTGCACAAGGTCTGAAGGAGTTATCCCGGCAGTTATTTGTGCCGCGTTCTTGTTGTTTATTTCTTTTTGGAAAAAGTTCAACGCAAAGTTTTTGGCAGCAACAGTAATGGGCTGTGTGCTGATTTTCCTGATCACAGGGCCGTTATACAGTGCGATACGGGCGGATGCTAGCGCCTCGCCTCATACTTCGCATAGTTGGGTTATTTGCCTCGATGGGATTCAGGGTGTCATGTATTATGGGGGTAATTTGCCGCCGGAAACGATGGAGTTTATGGAAACGATCATGCCTCGGGACGAATGGATAGAGAATTACGGAGTGTACGATTTCGACCTATCATTCCGAAACTCTTTGCTAAAACTTGCCGCCGAAAATGAAGGATTTACACAGGAATTACGCAGGCATTATCTCCGAACATTTGCGAATGAACCATTTTTGCTTATAAAGACAAGGCTTTCTACAACAGATATGATGTGGAATCTTACTCCACCTATGCAATCGGCTCCTCAGCGTGTATTAATTACTACAATTTCGGAGAATGTTGGATTTCCGCATAGAGAGTTTTTGGCTGCATCTGCAATAATTAAGTATATACATTATGCTACCATCATAATTGCACCATTGGATAGCGCTCTTAACCGCAGCGGGATATATATCATTCTGGCATTATTGCTGTGCGTATTCCTTATAGTCCACAAATCATATAAAATGACCACGCTGTTTCTGCCAATGGCAGGCGGAATACTCGCATTACTCATAGCGATGGGTTGGCCGGTCTTCAGGAATGTATGGTTTATCCCTGTGATTTTCGCTTTTGCAGTTCCAATCGTTTTGCTAGATGTTGCGAACTTAGAACGCGCACATGACGCAATAACTGTCTGTACTGAAGAAAACAGCTGAAAAGATGTCGGAATATATCTGTTTCCTAACCCCAGCACTCAACAAAACTCATCATACCTACCCACCAGCCTTGTGACAGCAGGCAGCAGCCGAAACGCCGCCAATACAAATACGCTCAACTGCGGAACAAGCCCCGTGATATCCACACCATCTACCGTCTTGCAGCGCGACCGATATCAGCAGCGGCAGCACCAGAAACAAACCGTAAATGTAGCGGAACATTCCGCCGACGGGCGAAGCGATGCAGCTCAGCCAAAGTAAAAGCGCAGGCAAGAACACGATTATCATGTTTCGGTGCCTTTTTAGCATCAATACAAGCGCCATTATTATGGTTACCCATACAGCGAATCCAATGCTTATCAACATAGAAACAGCGGGAAAAACCCTAACCACAAAAATGCCGGAAAAGACATTGTCAATAAAAGTCGGTACGATGCGCAAATAATGAACACCGTAATCGTTTTCCCACAGCTCCCTTGCGACGATCCAATAATCAATATCCGGATACCAATAGCCATGCGTATGACTTAAAAACGCCTCGAAATACGTTGCGGGATACATAGTCAGAAGCCGCGCCCAGAGCATAATATACGTGCCGATGTCAGACCTGAATTCGGCATCATTAAAAACCCCTTGTGCCTTGACGGGGTCAGATATTGTTGGCTCATACAGTTCGGGAAGCATTTCATACGGAAGAATTGACGCAATCAAAACCTTCTCTCTTTCGGGAAGTTCATCCCCATGTTCTACGGCCGTACGGACAATCTGTTGGAGCGGAATAGACAGGCTCTCACCGATGGAGCCTTTTTGAACATCCAATGCCGCGCTTATAATCCCCATCGCAACGAGAGAAAACGCAAAAATCCCTATGATGATTCCAATACGCTTCCAATACTTTCGCAAAAAAAAGAGCAACGCCGGAAGAAGAATTAGCGAGATATATTGACCGTTGTTTCGTGTCAGAAACAGCGCCACACACAATAGGGCGAAAACAATCACGTTTTTCTTGGAGTTGAAGTATGTTTCAGGCTGTGAAACCATTTGGATCGTTTTGAGCGTCAGCAGCATAAAAACAATGCTGAACAACGTATCCTTCCACATTGTTATGGAATAGAAACCGTGTACCGGATAGAGCATGAAAAACAGCAGGGTGAACGCCCGAATGTAAACATGAATGTTTTGCTTTGCCATACACTGCAAAACATAAGAAAACGCGGCGGCAACGATAATCATTTGGAACAATGAGTACAATAGCATACCAATATTTGCGGAGCCAAGCATTATTCCGAATCGTATAAATATACCGGATAAAGCGGTCATAAAAATAGGATGGTGATCGGTCAGTACGCTGTCGCCCATCGCTTGGGCGAGCTGACCAACCGTGTCCCTTGATAGAAAACCCGGCAGATACACAATGAGATATGGCAACTGGCAAATGAAAATTAGCGCACAGCACCATAGAAAAGACTTTCTATCTGCGTTAATAATACTCATCTTTTTTATGAGAGAGTTATTTTTTATATTTGCATCATCAAAATCATGAGCCAAAACCTTATCAAAGAAAATAGCGAGTAATCCATAAAAAACGAGAGCAATGCCGATAAACGCGGTAAAAGACTTTAAGAAAGCCATGACAGAGCCGGTAATGGCGATTAAACTGCTGTACTTATTGATGCTGAATCCAACAACATATAATATCGAGAACGCCGTTGCAGTTATAGCCGAATACCTGAGAATACGGGGATCTGTTACAGCGGCGGCACGATAAAACACCATGCACAATGCAAAAAAGATGCACAGCCATAATACGCTGTTGCCTGAAAATCCGGAGAAGAACGTGCCAATCGCATACATAGCATCAGAAAGGTTTCCCGAAACCTCCGCATAACGTGTAATAGGGTATCCCTCAATACGGAAGTTATCAAGCGAAGTAATGAGCGATAAATCCACATTCAGCCCCAATGTGGCAATAAAGGCAAAAAGCGCGGTAATAAAGTAATTTCTTGACAATTTCAGTTTGCTTGACAAGTGACATCCTCCTCTACATTGATCTATGTTTCCTGCTCTCTATTTCATGCAGAACCATCTCGAAATCGTGCATATTCTTCTGCTTTATTACGTCGAGCGTAAGACCCGCGAAAAATGACTGGATCGCCGCGAGCCATAAAAAGACGCTGACTATCAAAGTCGGAAATCTCGGAACCAGACCCGTTTCAATATATGTGATTAGGATTGGTATAACAAGAATTACCCCGGCAATAATCAGTACTGTCGAAATAGATGAAAAGAACATCAACGGCCGATAATTCTTCAGCAGGGCGAGTATCTTTTTAATAACCTTGATGCCATCTGCAACAGTATTGAGTTTTGACGTGCTTCCCTCGGGACGGTCACGGTAGTCCACAACGATGTTTTCGATCAGCATATTTTTGTCTATTGCGTGTATGGTCATTTCCGTTTCAATCTCAAACCCCGTAGATAAGACAGGGAAGGATTTTGCGAACTGATAGCTGAACCCTCGGTAGCCGGTCATAATGTCACGCACATTACTCTTGAACAATAGGTTTATGCTTTTGCGGACAACCCGGTTCCCCGTATTGTGGAAACGCCGTTTGTTTTCGGTAAAATACGTTGAAGACAGGCGGTCGCCGATTACCATGTCCGCATTGCGGTCTAGTACGGCCTCCGCGATGGCAGGGGCATACTCCGCAGGGTAAGTATCGTCGCCATCTGCCATGATATAGCATTTTGCGTCGATCTCGCGGAACATTCGGCGTATCACATTACCCTTACCCTGCTTGAACTCCCGCCGGACTACCGCGCCGGCCTTTTCCGCCAGTGTCGCCGTACCGTCCGTAGAATTGTTGTCATAGACATAGATGACTGCTTCGGGAAGATGTTTTTGAAAATCCCTTACGACTTTTTCTATAGTCTTTTCCTCATTGTAACAAGGCAGCAAGACGGCTATCTCATCCACTTTATTTACCATCCCTAT
>Ga0099364_10007056_pt1 | contig 16171 bp, 22 predicted proteins | sample TergutTh196P3_FD_73070 | JGI IMG/M metagenome (GOLD analysis project Ga0099364, IMG submission 73070) | Microcerotermes parvus P3 segment gut microbial communities from Pointe-Noire, Republic of the Congo - Th196 P3 | ecosystem: Host-associated > Arthropoda: Insects > Digestive system > Gut ...
GCGGTCATTTTGTCATTCCCTGTAATCTGCTTAATCAAAGGCTCTGAAATACGCCGCCCGTGTTCAGCTTCCGTAGTCGTAACAAACCGTGTACCCCGTAGCCTTGCAATATCATTTGAAATATGATCGCCGTGCTTTTTCATGAATGTTTCCGTAGGCGTGGCAATGGCATAATCCCCAAGCAAATTCATAATCGTATTTAAGAACGTAGACTTTCCGTTTGCACCCGTCCCGAAAAGAATAAACATAGTCTGTTCCGAAGTGTCCCCTGTAACCGCCCACCCTGCGGCATTTTGCAGGTAATAAATCAGCTCCGTATTGTAATCCATTATTTCACGGATAAACTGTTTCCAGGCAGGGCAGTCCGCATTTGGGTCGTAATCAACATCGGCAATTCTTGTGATCAAGTCTGCCTGTCGCTGTTCCCTGAATTCGCCGGACCTTAAATCAACAGTACCGTTGCGGACATTCAAAAGCCAGGGGTCTTTATCAAGGTCGTCAGTTTTGATGTTCAATTCGGGAATCCAGCTTGCAACCTCTATAACCGCCTTCCGTTTCCTGGCGCTTTCGCTCTGCGTGGCGTGCTTTTCAATCTCAATCCGTTCACGGTAGTCGGCTGTTTTCCATAGCTCCCGGAACATGGCCCTAATCATCTTTATGCCCCTGTCATGGATTAAATACCCTTCGTCCATTTCCCACCGGCTGCCGTTCCAGACAATCCATTTTTTCCAAAGGGGGTTATAGCGTATATCCTTCCCATGCTCTACAAACAGCCTGTATGCATTGGTTGTGTCAGTTAATTGAACCAGCCCGTTTTCAAGCTGGCTGATACGCAAAAGGATACTTTCTTCATCAAGGTTTTCCCTTGCCATCGTAACCCCCCGTTTCCAAAACTTTAGCGTACATTTTATACTTGAACCTCAAAATATCAAAAGCCGTTTCCTTGGTTACTTCCGGCAGTTCATTATTGCACCTAACATACGTCTGATATAAAAGAGTTAAAGAGCCTGGCTTATTCCTGTATTCCCTGTTTTGAAAAAATGCACACGCCCTGTATTCATCATCTGGAATATCCTCTTTTTTAATCTTGTACCAATACAGCAAATCCCCCGACCATTCATATTCATATTCCGCAAATTCTTCCAGGATTTTTCTTTGCTTGCGAAGGTTGTAATGGTATCTTTCTTCAACAGTCCTACGCCTCATTAACCTTTTCCTTCCTGCCAGACATACACCTTCGCCGCTTGCCCTGCCGCCGTTCTGCCGTCAGCAAAAGTAACAAAAGCCCAAAACGACCACCAGCCGGAAGCGTCTATATCCCCCTCTATACATTCATGAAAAATAACCCCCTGGGCGGTATTTCCTACAGCAGCGGCAAATTCCCCTGTTCTGCCGTTAGGCTTGCGGTACTTAATAACGGCTTTTTCTATCCCTTCTAAATCAACAAATGTTTTAATCGTTATCCGTAAAGCGGATTGCCCTTTGAAAATCCTTATCATTTCAGCATTATTAAAAAAAGCATTGCCGCCTAAGACTATTTCACGCTGAATAGTTGATTTTAATTCGGCCTCTGTATTGGATTTCAAGAAATGGTTTGTAACAAAATCCCGAATATACACACCGCTAACAATTCGAGCAATAAAAAACAAGCCTCTGTTGACTAGATCATTGGCTTTAACATTTTCGATGTTCTTGCGTATATACCCTATGCTTTGCATTGCCTGATCTGTTATTTTGGAAATATCGCTCATTAGACGTTTATGTACCCAACTGATTTTTATACCATCGTTTAGACTTACCCCTTGGGTTAATGTCCGTATATAATTTTGCGCTGTACTATACTCAAAATACATGGACGGGCGAAAAGTGTATGTTGACAGCGGCCTATGCTGGCCTGTATAACCAGGGTAAATATTTGGAATACCAGCTCCAAAGGGTGGTTCACGCTCGCAAAATGCAGCCCCGTAATCAAAACGTGGAAGCCACATATGTTCAGCAAGACAGCCGAACCAAATTGATGTTCCGCCTGGTATGCTATCGGAAACTTGGAAAGTACCTGAACGCCAACCCCTTGGATTATTGGCGTTAATCCGAAAACTGATAAAATTCTCATTGCTGCTGCGCCTCTGATGGGGTTGGTTAAAATTATCCGAATAAATTACCGGACGGCCTCCGGCGCTCCCATCATCAACGTTGGTATGAAAAAAAGCCGTGCAAAGCCCATTAACAGTTTCGGCTACTGTAAAACGATTTACAGGTATTGAAATTTCAAATGACAATGGCTCCCAAGGTTCCGGCGGATCATAGTCCCATTTTTCTTGGCTTCCAATAGTAGTAGTACCAATAACCGGATCAACAATCACAGGGTAAACCGCTTCACTTAGCCATTGTTCAGGTATGGTAATCTTTAACTCATTCCCAACAATAGATAGTTCGCCCCAAACCCGCCGCCCCCTTGCGTCAATAATCAAAGGACGGTGAATATGGCACAATTTACCAGTGCCTTGTCCGAGTAATGTTTCCTTCCTGTATACCGCATAGCTGCCCTTCAAAAACGGGTCAGGCACAAAATCAGGCTGCCGGAAAAAATTAAATTTTTCCGCCCCTTCCATGCGTAGCCTTACAATATTGCTTTCAGGTTCCCTGTTGAGGATCACATCATACTCAAAGGCGTTATCGCCAAGTATCGTAAATCTGTGAGAACGCCGTCGCCCTTTGTATTCAAGTTTCTGCTTATCCCCCCGGACAGAAAAACCCTCATCATCAAGCGGCACAAACCTTAACCCCCGGCCTCCCCATCGGGAAACACCCCAGGTCGGGTTTTTCTCCCCAAGCGAAACCATTAAGGGAAAATCAGAAGGGGATTGCAGAAACCTTATTGCCCTAGTATTATAATTTCCCATAACACTTGCAGGGTATCGCTAGAGGTAACATTTACAGCCGGGGTTATTTGTGCATAAGCCAGACAGTTAGCCGTTGTGCTGTTACCATTGAGCAAACACGCCTCATTTATACCGTTGGCGTTCAAAGCCCCAGCCTCAAAAGTTGCTCTATAGGTAACTGTCGTATCGCCTGTATTTCCCCATGCCGCTTTAAGGGCTGGATAACCGCTGTCCAAGGCTTTCATATTTCCCGATGGAGTATTGCACCTTGTATTTGTCTTTGTTGAGTTTCCTGTCCATCCAGTGCCAACCTGAATAAAGCCAGATGAACTTGTTACCTTATTTCTTGCCGGGGAAGCCAGGAGAGCGTCAGCTATCAAAGCGTCCCCCTCCCTTGTAACAATGTTACAGAACTCATAAATCATAAATTGCCCAGGTATATTAAAAAGCCTCCGCAGAAGCCCCGGACTTCGCCGCTTCAATTTTCCATGACAATCTAAAACCTGTACCGTTACCCGCCCTTTAATCTTTATCCTGTCTTTCATACATACCTCTTAACTTTGTTCTCTATTACCTGTTATCTAATAACAACCGCCCCAAGCACAAACCCGCCAACCAAACATGACAAACCCGCAATCAGGACATTTCGCCATCCATTCCTTTGTGTCTGCCGTAAAGTCAGTTGATATTGTTCCGCTTCACGCCGCCAGCGTTCAGCTTCCCGTAGCAAAGCCGCCTCCCTTTCAAGGGCTGCCAGAACCGCCGCCCTTGCCGCTTCTGCCGCAGCCTGTTCTATGGCCTCGATTGCGATTTCCGAAATGGAATCAATCAACAAGTCCACTTCTGAATCGCTGTAAAATCTCGTCCCTTCTTCGCTCAAAGTCGGTGGCTGCCCCGTCAGCGGCTCCCCGAATACCGGGATCTTCAAGAAACTCAAGAGGATCACGATTGATATAATCCTCCCGCAGTTGTTCGATAACCTGTTGTGTTTCAACATAATTAACAATCTCCATAACCTTCATACGGTGAATCATAACGCCCACCACAAGCCCTAAAACAATAGCGGATAAAAGAACCCCCGCTATAACCCCCTTCCCAAAATCAGTGATACAGTTCAGAAATTTCAATTTCATTTATCCCCCAATCTCCATTGAGCCAACACTTTAAGCCCAACAACACCGAACAGGACAATCACCATCACGGAAAACCAAATCCAGTCCCGAATAAAGCCTTTAACTAAAAGCCATGTCGCAACATACAGACAGAAGGGCTTAAACCCCATCAGCTTTGACGGCAAAGAAACAAGCCGTTTCCCCAAAATTGCAAAAAGCTCCCTAAAAGAATGTTCCCATACCGGCCTGTCGGATATGATTATCCCGTCAGTTCCATTGGGTTTTCTTTCGATGTTCTCTGTCCCCTGTTCATTGCTCATTGCCGCTTCCTCTAATCCGACATATCATCAAATTTTTTGCATAAAGGCTTTTTAAGCCAGTAATGCTCTTTATGATTGACCTTCTTATTTGTTTTCGCACAAAAACACAGCCTACATTCATCTGTAGACTTTGCCGAAACCTTGCAATGCAGACAGTCAAAACAAGTTTTAATTTTTTCATTTTTCATTTCATCCCCCAATTTCGAAATAATCTCGAAACTCCCTATCAAGGCCGTAGACGGTTTTCCCATCTCTTGCCAGCCTTACAAGAGCCTCCCTGTCCAAACCTCGGACATGAACCTCATGCCCTTCTCTTTGAAACCAGTCCGAAACCTCATTGATACGGCGTACCCTTGCGTTAGGTGTTTGGGAATTCATAATCACGCCGTCATCTACAAACCCCGCAATATGCGTAGCGGTTCCGGCGGCAACCATCCTGTCCCCATGCCTTTTATTTTTTGTGGTAACATAGAACACCGCCCGAATATCTCCTTGCCGTGGGTTTATTTTGGTAAACACCCGCTTGAATAAGTCATCAGCGGTTGTTCTAATCAAATGCCCTGTAGCGGCAAATAAAGCCATGCACACCGCCCCGGAACAATCGGAGGCTTCGGGGTTTTCATTCCCCCATCCATAAGGCGAGCCGAACTGCAATAAAAGAAAATAAACAAACTTGTCAGCTTCACTCATTTTCTCAAACTGGGCTTTTTCGTTTTCCATTACCATGTCCCATTTGATACTCATTACTTGTTTCCCCCATTGGTAAAAAAATTAACGATAATAGACACCGCCAATGCTGCAAAAGCAACAATAACGCTGAATACCGATATACGCTCTTTACTCCTTTCACCTTCTTTTTTCTCAAGTCTCGATACACGTCCAATTACGTGTTCCTTGAATTCTTTCATTTCCCCTTTCAGTTCCCGCATTTCCCCCAGGGTTTCCACCATTAACCGCCTGTCCTCATTCGTCATAGTCGCTCCTTGTCTATTCGCTTTCCTACGATCCATCAAATCCCCCTGCTTCAATAATTTTGAACGCTGCTATAAATGCAGCGTCCCGCTTATACCGAAAAGAAAACGCATTTATCGTACCTATTGCCTGTTCGCTTTTTACTGTTATCTGAACCTTCGCCCCCACACGAGCATTGAATAATCCCCGGTGAGTTTTCAAAGTAAATTCCCGCCTATTCTGTAATCGTTCCGCCAGTTCACGGCTTACCCAATCTTCATATTGGGCGATTTCAATTCCCGATGTTTTGGTTTTGGAAACTACATCATCAGAGAAGTACGAGCCTGTAACATTTAGTGCGGCAGTTCCATACTTCTCTACCGCTTCCAAATCCCGCATAAAGCAAGAACGGTTAAGGTCAAGGACTATAGGCCTCCCATGAATAACAGCCTTATATAAATCGCCGTCATTTTTTTTGTGTAAGGTCAGAATTGCTCTGTCATAGTTGGTGCTAACGTCATATTGGGAAAATGAAAAATCCCCTCCGTTATATTCAAGACGGTTTTCCGCTTCTTCCTTACTGTCTATTTCATCAGCAAAAACGACATTTCTTTCCCTGCCGTTTTCGTCAATAACCGTGTATTTTGCTTCATAGTTCCCAGCTTCAATTTCACGGACAAGCGGAGACTTGAAAGGATAATGAGCCTGTAATAAATCATCGTATAGGACAGGCGGATCGTTATAACGCCAAATTTCCTGTTTTTCCAATGACACAGGCATATTGACTTTAAGCCGTACAGTATTACGATACATTTCTGCCCTTTCTGTTTTCCGCAGATAAAAAATATCTTCTCCGGTAAATGTATGGGCTATATCTTTAATGTACTGGTCTTCTGTTTGGTATGGCGAATGAGCGAATACAAGGGGCTTTTCAATGGCACATTCCAAATGGCAGCGGTAGGCAGTTGCAAGGCTTGAAAGTTCAGCCCATACATTGCGCCTTAAACGCACAAAAGGCAGATTTACAGGAATGGTGGAACAGTCAATATCATTTACCGTTAAACCAGCCCTGCTTGCAATGCCGTGAACGAGGGATTTTTCGGCTTGGGCCTTATCGCATACAACGGAGTAGGTATAAACAACAGGGGAAGTCCAGTCCCGGTTTTCATCAGTTTTCCGTAACATTGCGGACAAATCCCGCAAGTTAAGCCTGACATACCGCTTCCGTCCGGGTCCTCTAATGTCTTGTATTCCCCTATCGTCCAGGTAAAAATTAAAGCGGTGGAAATATGGCAGCCCTTCACCGATGGAAAAAGAAACCTTTACCTTAGTTCCCGGCTTTATACTGGAATATGAATAAATCCCCTGGGGGTTATCCAGCAATATTTCACCCCTTGCTGCCACGCCCCCCGCCGTTTCTTTTAGGCTATAAAAATTGGCCTCTATAATATCCTTTTCAAATACGCTTTCAAAACGGCTACCTAAATCAATTTCAATTTTTAATCGAATGGGTTTATCGGCGGCGTTAATTGCTTCTTCCAGGGCATTGTCAATGTCATAAAAATTCACGATATACCCCCTTCGTTAGAGGTAAAAACTTCCGTTGTAACCATACCAGCCACATAATAACGGAGCGGCCCTATTACCGTATCGCTGCTATTTATATTTGTTTCATCAGAAGTCAAAACCAGTTCTTTGACGCTTATACGGAAAGTTCCAAAGTGCCTGTATTCGTACTTATCCCGCAAAAGTTGAGCGGTTATAGTAATTTCATCAATTATTTCTGGAAGGTCAGAGCCAGCTTCTAAAACTCTTTTAATCCATAATTCAGTTTTAGTTCCGCCATCTTTTCTAGTGGAAAGAGTAAGGCCATAAATATTTTCATATTCCTTGCCATTTATCCGATACTTTACACCATTCCCGCTAAATCGTTCCCCGCTTTCTCTGGCAAAGGTGTCTTTGTAAGGATATATAACAGGAGACCTATCCCCGCAAATATCAAGTTTTAACTTTATCGCTTCCCCCCGAACGATACGCAACTCAAACCCATTCACCCGGCAACCTTCATACAGCCGTCTTTCATTTCTCATTGCTAATTGCTCATTACTCATTCCCCTGTCTTGCACTAAATCAAAGCTGTCTGTATCTTCCATAGGCAAAAGGTTTAACTGGTATTTATACAGGTTTCTTGTTTCTGAAATAAAAACAGGCTGCTTCGCGGAGCCCATTGCTAAATAAAGCAAAAGAGGAGCCGTCCCTATGGTCAAAGGAGTAATCACACATCCCGTAACTCCGCTTCTTTTCCGTATAGCCCGGCTTATACCGTCCCCTTCAATGGCAGGTTCTTCTTGCAGTAATAAAATAGCCTCCCGTATTGTTTCTTCGGAATAGGGTATATCTATTTCTTTATGATCTGTCTTTACAACAATGGAGCAATCACAACCATTAGCCCGCATTATGCATTCCTTCTACAGTAAGCCTTAATGTTAAAACCAATCCCCAGGCTTCTCCGCAATAGGGCTTTTTCGGTGATATATATTTTTTCGATGTAATTACCGCTCTATCCACAATGCCGTCTAAAGTGGGGTTATCATTAACAGCCAGACAGACCGCTGATGAATAGGCGTAACAATGCAATTCGCTTTCAGGGCTTTCAGACAAAGAGAAGGAAATAGTCAAGGTATAACTGTCCAACCGGATAATCCGTTCTTTTTCTGTTCTTTCACAGGCAGTTAATGAAATAGATGGGGATACAGCATACTCGCCGCCGATATTTCCAAACTCAATAAACGGAATGGCGAATTGGGTTTCTCTCAAAATCTCATTCACCCGCCCCGTTAGAAGCCCCTTTAACGCCATGATGATTGCTTCCTCTGCAAACAAAGCCCTGTCGTTCATATAGTTTTCCTTCTATAAGGTTCAAGCATTGAACGCACATTTTCAGGCATGGACATTTCAAAATGTTCCCCATCACGACCGGAACCACGAACGGCCCCGGTCATACCGACCCGCCGCCCCTTGTACCTGCCAAAGTTCCAAGAAGCAAGCTCCATACAAGCCGCCGCCAAATCCGCAGGGGCTTTGCCAGCCCTATACCCTGCCGTATAGACGGCCTTAACCGAGGAAATAAAACCGTATTTTCTTATTGCAGGGGTAAAATGAAGGCTAAAAGGTACGTCAATATCCGTTCCGCAGTCAGGTATAACTTGATATAGTTCTGTCTCAATAAACTCTGACGGCCTCAAAGGGAACAAAGCGTATAAAGCGGAAACATTGGAAACCGGATATTCCTTAAACGGCAAAATCAAATCCCCATAAAAATCTATGTATTCAAAATACTGTTTCCGCAGCAGACGCCTTTTGCAATACTGCTCAATGGTATGCGTTGCTGTAACAAGGCAAAATCGGCTGATTTTATCGTCCCTGTCATCAATGCCCACAAGAACCTTGAAATCATCCAGGGGGATTAAGGTGTATAATGGTTTCTCTTTGCTCATGCCTCATTTTTCATCGCCCATTGATAACCTGGTATTACCCGACCGGGTAGGTTTTGAGATATTTTTCTGCTTTTTTGACGAACTGAGTGGGATTGTGATTATAATTGAAGTTTCTTTCAGGATTAGAAAGCTGTGTATGCAACCTTGTTATAGCCCAACCCCAGCCATCTTCTTATTTCAGACGACAACTCAATCAAAAAAGGATGATTTATACCTGTCCCGCAATCTGGAATAACACAGTAAAACTTCGGGTCAAGAGCTTCCCCACTTTTCACTGTTCACTGTTATAACCGGATATTATCGCAAAGACATAAACAAACCACCTGTATACTCAATCCGTTCAAAATGCTTTTTCCGTAAAAAACGCCGTTTACAATATTACTCGATAGAGAATGTGGAAATTACAAGGTAAAACCGGGTAATTTTATCTTCCCTGTCATCGATGCCTAAAAGAGCCTTAAAGTCCGCTAGAGAGATTAAAAAGTATTTTGGCTGTTTCCTTTTACTGTCATAAGTAAAAGATAAGACCTTCGAATATTGGATGTTACTGTACTTTGGTGCTATTGACAGAATACGTTATACCTAATATCCTTTTCCTTATATATTTCAAAGGAAGTGGAGTGAAAATCTTCCGCTATCCCGTAACTGTAATTGGGATGATTCAGCCAAGGAACCAAAGGTTCCAAGACAGCCACTGGGCAACTGGGAAGGCTGGCTGGAAAATACGGCTTAATATAGTCGGCCCTTAAGCCAGGAGACTTTGGTATATACTGATCCCGTATAGGGTCAAGCATTTTTCTTTAGCTTCGAGGAAGAGCCTTAGAAAAGCTGTGTTTTTAAATGAGTACCTGTCACAAATCCAAATTCTCAACCAGGATTCAATGGCAAAAGCACGGGCAAGGTTAGATAGCCTGGCAAAACCTCCCGGAAGTCTGGGCAGACTGGAAGACATTGTCGTGACACTAGCTGGCATCAGCAGAGAGATGTTTTATAATGCCAGCAAGCGCTGTGTGATTATCATGGCCTCAGATAATGGCGTTGTGGAAGAAGGGGTTGCAGCGGCACCACAGGCTGTTACTTACGCACAAACCCTCAATTTTACCAAAGGCATTACCGGGATCTCTGTGCTGGCTAAACAATTCAACGCGGATCTGATTATAGTGGATATTGGGGTTAACGCCGAAATATCCCACCCCCTTATAAAAAACAGGAAGATCAGAAAAGCCACATGGAACATAGCTCAAAGCGTAGCTATGACCCGTGACGAAGCTGAACGGGCTATCCTGGTCGGCATAGAAACTGCAATTGAAACTGTCAAGGAAGGATATACCCTGCTGGGTGCCGGAGAGATGGGCATAGGAAACACCACCACCTCGGCGGCTGTTCTTAGTGCGCTTACTGGCCTTCCGGCTCAACGGGCAGCGGGTAAGGGCGCAGGGCTGAAGGAAGAAGCGTATCAGCATAAAATCGAGGTTATTAAGACAGCGCTGCACAACAACAGGCCCGACCCCGCCGATCCGATAGATGTGCTGGCAAAGGTCGGCGGTTTTGACATTGCGGCCATGGTGGGCATTTATATCGGCGCTGCGTTTATGCGAGTACCGGTAGTAATTGATGGATTTATTTCCATGGTTGCCGCATTGACAGCGTACAGGCTCAATTCCACTGTCAAGGATTATATGTTTGCCTCTCATGCGTCCTTTGAACAGGGCTTTGCTTATGCAGCCCAGGCGCTCGGACTTGAGCCTTACCTAAATTTAAACATGCGCCTGGGCGAAGGCAGCGGCTGTCCGCTCATGTTTGCCATGATCGATGCCGCTTGTGCCGTTATGCGAAATATGAGTACTTTTGAACAAGCCGCCATTGGGGATGAATACTTGAATGAGTTAAAAGACGGGGATAATTTTACAGTAGGAGGATGAAGACATGGAACGAGGTTATGTGCAGGTTTACACCGGCAATGGAAAAGGAAAAACGACAGCCATGCTTGGGCTTGCCCTTCGTGCTTGCGGTGCAGGTTTGCGGGTATATATCGGACAGTTTATTAAAAACATGGAGTATAGCGAGGTTACGGCTATAAGGAATCATCTTCCAACTGTAGAGATTGAACAGTATGGAGCCGGATGTATTTTTAACCGGGAAGCGTCCAAATTCGATATAGCTGAAGCGGAACAGGGGCTCCGCAAAGCCCGTGAAGCTATTCTATCTAACAGATATGACATCGTAATGCTTGATGAAATCAATAACGCGGTAACTCTTGGGTTGCTTGATACGCGGGAAGTCGTTAAATTAATCAAAGACAAGCCTTTGCCTGTTGAGCTTGTATTAACAGGCAGGGGAGCTGCGCAAGAAGTAATTGACGAAGCTGATTTGGTCTCAGAAGTTGCTGAAATGAAACATTATTATACTTCAGGCGTTCTGGCAAGGGAAGGCATAGAGAGGTGAAAATTTTCATATCTGGCGGCTGCAAAAATGGAAAATCCTACTATGCACAGCGCTGTGCACGGCACTTAGCAAAAGTGCAGCAGGCCAATGACCTATATTATGTTGCCACCATGCAACCCGTTGACAGCGAAGACGACCAGCGTATCGCCCGGCATATAGAGGAACGTACCGGTTGGGGCTTTGTCACCATAGAGCAGCCGGTAGACATCGAAAGCATATTGCATACCTGCGATCCCGACGGCTCTTTCCTGCTCGACAGCTTGACAGCTCTGCTGGCAAACGAAATGTTCCCGTTGGACGGCTGCGTCAACGAAAAGGCAGCTGAAAAAATTATAGGTGGCCTTTCACAAATTTTTCAAAAGGTTAACAATATTATTCTTGTATCGGATTTTATCTATAGCGATGCTGTAATATATGACCAGTTGACAGAAAAATACAGACAGTCCCTTGCAGATATTGATAAGCGGCTTGCGAAAGAATGTGATATTTTGTTGGAAGCAGCTTATACGCAGGTAATCGTACATAAAGGTGAGGATTTATTCCATGAAATTTCTGGGAAGATTGATTAAAGGGTTTTATATGGCTCTTGGGATGTTCTGCGGGATACCTTTGCCTTTCCACATTTGGGATGAAAAATACACTTCCATCATGGTAGCCTCTTTACCTTTGGTTGGGATGATTATTGGTGCAATATGGTGGGCAATTGCCTTACTTCTTATTGTGCTGGACATTCCTCTTATGCTGACAGCCGCTGTTTTAGCCATAGCTCCATTTTTAATAGCAGGTTTTATACATTTAGACGGCTATATGGATACAAGCGATGCATTGCTGTCCCGCCGACCTTTGGAGGACAGGCTGCGAATATTAAAAGACCCGACTGTGGGCGCTTTCGCAGTGGTCATGCTTGCCATTTTGTTTTTAATGCAATTTGCGGCAATATATACGATTGCAGAAAAAAAGAAGTTTTTGGCATTGTTTATCGTCATATCTGTTCTGTCAAGAAGCTGTTCCTCTTTTTCAATTTTGGTTTTACGCCACATGCCGCTAAGTAATTATGCAGCAATGCTCGCAGAAAAGATTAGCGCCGCTCATAAAATATTTGTCATCGTCATTGCCTTATTTGCAATTTTCCTGTCCTTCTTGTATGCAGGAGTTTCAGGGCTTATTGTAACTGCCTCGGTAGTTTTGGGGTATGCCTGGGCTATGAAGATTGTATACAAAAGTTTTAAGGGAATATCAGGGGATTTATTGGGATATTCTATGGTAATAGGCGAGTTAAGCGGCCTTCTTGCATTGGCTTTGCTGCAAAGAGGCTGAGTTATGATATTGATTTTTGGCGGAGCCTATAATGGTAAACTTGACTATGCGCTGGATAGATTTGGCTTTACCGACACTGATGTGTACCGCTGCAATGAAAACGATATAACAATGCCTGCAAACAGGAAGATACTTTATGAGATCGACAAATGGATTATGGCGCTCATCAAAGCAGATATTAATGTTGCTGAAGCCGTACAGCAATTTATTGATGCGAACACAAACACGATTGTGATTTGCAACGACATTTCCTGCGGTGTAGTACCTATTGATCCCAAAATGCGGAAGTGGCGGGAAGCTGTGGGGCGTTCATTGGCTTTGTTGTCCCGCAATGCAAACGAAGTAGTACGCCTGTTCTGTGGAATTGCAACGAGAATAAAGTGATGGAACTTCACTTGGTACGACATGGAAAAACAATGGCAAACGAGCAAAGGCTGTACTGCGGTCAGACGGACTTAACGCTATCTCCAGACGGTGCAGCGGAAATAACATTACTCAAAAGCCAAGGCGTGTACCCGCCGATACCCGATCTTTTATTCTCAAGCGGTCTACTCAGAACCGAACAGACCATTAACATAATCTACGGCAGTGTATTCAGAAAAGCTCTGCCGGATTTAGCAGAATACCATTTCGGTGAGTTTGAGATGCACAGTTACGAAGAACTTAAAGGCCGGGACGAATACCAGTTTTGGATCACTGATGAAACCGGCACTGTTCCATGTCCATGCGGAGAAAGCAAGAAACAATTTGAAAAACGGGTCGTAGCAGGATACCATCATGTAGTAAGTGAAGTTCTTCTAGCTGGATGCAGTTCTGCATTCGTTGTATGTCATGGCGGCACAATTGCCTGTCTAATGGAATATCTTCAGCCAAACACAAAAGGCTTTTATGAATGGCAGCCTGCACCTGGACGGGGATATACGCTTGACTACGCCAATGGGCAGCTACAAGAACTGCATAATTTGTGAAGGATAAAAGAAATGGCAAGGCCGATTATGATACAGGGAACTGCATCAGGAGTAGGAAAAACCGTGTTGACACTCGCGTTGTGCAGAATTTTTTCCCAGGACGGCTACAGAGTAGCGCCGTTTAAGTCGCAAAACATGACTACAAATACGGCTTTTAACAAAAACGGCGAGGAAATCGCTGTTTCCCAAATCTTGCAGGCCCGTGCAGCAGGGCTGGAACCCCAGGCGGACATGAACCCCGTAATATTAAAACCTTCCCTCGAAAAGCAGGGAACCCAGGTCATATTAAAGGGACATCCGTACAAAACGCTCAATGCGCATAACTACCGGGAAATCAAGCGGGTGCTTTTCCCCGAAATCATGCAGGCTTATACCGCCTTGTCCCTGGGCCGTGACATAATCGTAATTGAAGGCGCGGGCAGTCCTGTAGAGTTGAACTTGAACCAGGACGACATAGTTAATATGGGGATAGCCAAAGCTGTGAAAGCTCCGGTACTCCTTGCAGCGGACATTGACAGGGGCGGGGTGTTTGCATCCCTTTACGGTACGGTGAAACTTTTGGACGAAACGGAAATGGCATATATTAAGGCAACGGTTATAAACCGTTTCAAGGGCGAAGCGCTGCATTTCGCCGAGGGAGTCCGCATCCTTGAAAAAATAACCGGCCTTCCTGTAGCAGGCATAATCCCCTATATCCCATTCGATATTCCTGACGAAGACAACCTATGCGGCAGCGAGAGTACAACTTATAACTCAAGCCATAATTTTGATACGCAATTTAACATTATCGCTAATCAAGTAAGAAAATCGCTTAATATGGATTTAGTTTATTCAATATTGAACAGTGGGGTTTGAGCATGACTGTAGAACAATTAAAGGGGAAAAAATTCATCGCGTCTTATAGCGGCGGGAAAGACAGTGTTTTTGCTATATATAAAGCCATACAGGCAGGGCTTAAGCCTATAGGCTTAATAACAACCTACAATACTGATGCAAACCGTTCATGGTTTCACGGAATGACAGAAGACCTTCTGCAAAGGGTTTCCGTATCTCTGGCAATCCCCGTAACACTCATAAAAACCTCTTCCAAAGAGTATGAATTGAATTTTGAAAAAGCGCTTGTATCAGCAAAAGACAAAGGCGCGGAAGTGTGCATATTTGGCGATATTGACATTGAGGGTCACTTGGAATGGTGCACCCTTCGTTGTGAAAAAGCCGGCCTTATCCCGTACTTCCCTTTACTGAACGAGGGCAGAAAAAATCTGGTTTACGAGTTTATCGACACTGGCTTTTCTTCCATTATAACGATTGTCGATACAAGCCTTATACCCAGGGAGTTTCTGGGGCAGATACTGAACCGGGAAAACGCGGAGGCCATTGAAAGTAGCGGCGCAGATATATGCGGCGAAAATGGCGAGTACCATACTTTTACCTTTGACGGCCCGCTTTTTCGTGAAAAAGTTGATTTTAGCGTGAAAGAAACCATAGAACAAGACAAATACCTTATCCTTAACCTAAATTGAGATACTTTTTTACAACGGCAAAAATCGGGTTTTTACATCTTGTCTTGCCGTTTGCTTGCTTGACAGACTTCCTGAGAAAAGGGTATAATGCAGGTGTATATTTCAAAGGAAGTGGGGTGCCGTATTTGCCGCGTCCGGCAAGCTTCGAATTCCCCCGCTAACCCGTAACTGTGAAAGGGAAGATTCTGGGTTTACCCTGGCGGGTAAACCTTGCAGTTTCAATCGTTCCGATTGAAACGTGCAGCCATTTACGGCCACTGTCTGCGCTTCGGTGCGATGGGAAGGCCGGCAGAAAAACCGCCCTCAAGCCAGGAAACTTTGGTATGCAACGTCTCCGTAGGAGACGCCATTTTTCTTTAGCTTCGAGGAAGAGCCTGAGAAAAGCCGTGTTTCCCTATCAAGAATACTATATGTTAATGCGAGCTTGATGTACCTCTAGCATCTTTTCTTCGGAAAAGGAGTCTCTATGTTTCACTTGTTTATGCGAAGTTTTTTCGCCCGGTACGCCCTGGTTTTCATGATGGCAGCTTTTTTGTTCACGGGCTGTAATACCGGCAGTAACTTTACTGATGACGGTCTGCTTAACTCACGGCTTGTGGGCGAATGGATGTCTGAATACGAAGGCGGAGAGGAGCTGTACATTATTACTGCAAATAATTTTACCTATAATGACACCTTTATGGGTATATGGGGCGGCGAGATAGTGCATGCCTCTAACTTTAGCAGCGATGCAGGCGTTTTGATCATCAGGTATGACTTAGACAAAAAACAGCAGTGGATGAACTGGGATACCTTTGAGGATATAACCCCCAGCGGCAACTACTATGGTATTTACTTCAGCGACCTTCGGCAAAACTCTGTCAGGCTGGCAAATACCAGTGATATTAATGCGAATTACGGCCCCACTGAAACAAATACCCTGGAACAAGCTATCGCAAAATTTACGCTGGGCAACAGGGGGAATTATACCTTCCCCACCGGCTCGGCGCAAATAAGGCAGCAGTGATATACCCTATGTCAGCACCGTTCGTCCAGGCTGGAAAAAACATTGCTGCTCTGGCTTTCTTGCTTTTTTTGCCGCTTTTTCTTTTCCCCCAGGAATATGAAGATGAATATATTTTCGAAGACGACACCGGCATTACTGTTGTAGCAGCCC
>Ga0099364_10007057_pt1 | contig 16171 bp, 13 predicted proteins | sample TergutTh196P3_FD_73070 | JGI IMG/M metagenome (GOLD analysis project Ga0099364, IMG submission 73070) | Microcerotermes parvus P3 segment gut microbial communities from Pointe-Noire, Republic of the Congo - Th196 P3 | ecosystem: Host-associated > Arthropoda: Insects > Digestive system > Gut ...
GTCAAGTTTTATTAATGCCTATTGTGTTTTTGTAATTGACTCTGAATACAAAATGCATTGATTTTGAATAAGATTAAAAAAGAAATGGAATATTGTCCAATAAAGCATGTCAATAATCTTTATTGAAACTTTTGCACAGCTACTATCATCTATTATAAGTTATAAAAACTATTTTACCAAATATGCAAAAAACACTTGTTATTTTATGTGTTTTTTGATATTATTGGTAATATGCCAATAAGTTTATGCTTGGAATTAATGTGACTAAGGATGCATATATAGCATATCAATGTGTGGATGAACTAACCTCAATAAATCCTCAAAAATAAGAGGATATAAACCTGTCCAAGTACATTTTACCTTAAATTGTCCGAAATATGTCAGAAATTGCCGATGAATAATAAAAATATAAGTAATACATATTCTAATAAAATCTTATTTGACCTATTTAAAAGCAGAAATTATAATGTTACTATGGATAAAACAGTAAAAGTCGAGTTAGATAAACTCACAGAACTAATCATTAATGCCATACCTGTAGAGGAAATATACCTATTTGGCTCATATGCAAACGGGAACCCTCACAAGGATTCCGATTTGGATTTGTATGTGGTACTTAATGACGACATTCCCATGCGAGACCTTGATGCAGGTTTGAAAATTCGTATGGCTATTGATCGTAAAAAATCCATGCCGGTAGATATTATTGCAAAAAAGAAGAAGGATTTCATAAGTCGTTTGAATGATATAACGCTTGAGCGAAAAGTAACCAGAGAAGGTATACGTATTTATGGTTAAACAAACGAATACATCAAAAGAGTGGCAACTTTTAGCAGAACAGGATATGGCTGTTGCCTATCATCTTGCAGCAACCATGACCCCAATCCCAACTGAGATAATAGCCTTTCATTGTCAACAGGCTGTTGAGAAGTATTTAAAAGGAGTGCTTGTCATTCTTGGCGAAGATCCACCATATATCCACGATTTACCGGAACTATGTAAGATTGTAGAAAAACATCGTCCTGTGTTTGCAAGCATATCATCTCCATGTTCGACAATCACCCATTTTTCAGTACAACCACGTTATGATTTAGGATTAAGCCTTTCCGAATCAGATATGCGTATAGTTCTTTCAGATACAAAAACAATAAAAGACTTCCTGCAACAGGAAATATCCGAATTGTTTAATAAATAACAAAAAAATCCAAAAAATGTTGTGAATAAATTCCGCCTGTGCAAATTGGTATTATCCAATAGATATGGTTATCTATTTTTCTAAGAACAACTCATAATAATCCTGATATAGCCAATGCATTTTTCCGAAGTGGCTATGTGGAGGCGTGGGGACGAGGAATAGAAAAATTACAGAACAATGTATTACAGCAGGATATGCAAAAAGCGTACAAAGCATACCTAAATTACCTGCGGCACCTGTTATGAGAATTATGGGGTTGTTCATGTTTTTAATAATTTAGAAATTTTTTATTTTTATTAGTTAAAAAAATGGGAAGCTTCACATATCCCTATTTGGCTCATAATATGTATACTTCATACGCTAGTCAATAACTTTACCTGTATTTTTATTTGATAATGTTATAAACAAATTTTTTTTTAGCATCTAAATACTCCTTTGTCTATCTTCAATGATGTAAATGTATTACCTGTAATCATTTTGGCAACCCATTTTTTTAATTTAAGGTGCTTAGTTTTTTGTTAGAAAAAAGCTTGACCTCATTTTTTACTGTAATTTGATTATGCTGATCTCATAGAAGAGAATAAAATATGACTAATATAGAAAATGATCGTTTGGAATATAAAGGTGAATTAACCAATGATCTGAAATTGGAAAAGACAGCTGTTGCGTTCTTAAATTATAAAGGTGGTGATATTTATTTTGGCATAGCAGATGACGGTAAAATTATTGGCGTTTCTGATCCAGATAATTTACAGAATTGCATAACTAATCGCCTTACTGATAATATCGCACCAAGTGTTACAGGATTATTAGAAGTTTTTACTGAAGAACGTGATGGTAAAACAATCATAATTGTTCACCTTGCTAGTGGTGTTGATACTCCGTATTATATTAAAAGATTTGGTCGTACTTCAAAAGGCTGTTATATCCGTATAGGCAGTTCTAATCGTGCTATGAATATGAAGCAGATAAATCATTTATTAGGGCAGCGGCATATTCTTCCATTATCGGAAATTAAATCTCGTGATCAAGATTTAACTTTTAATCAATTAAAACTTTATTATATTAGCCAGAATTTGCCTTGGAACGATAGGCATTTTGCTAAGAATTTTGGATTTTTAACAGAAGACAATAAGTACAATTATCTTGCCTATATGTTTGCAGATACTAACCGAGTTTCTATTCGAGTACCGCTTTTTGCTGGAACTGATAAAGCTAGTGGTCTTATTCAAAATGAAGATTATGGCAATCAGTGTTTAATAACAGCAATAAATAAGGTTTTAGAAAAACTAGAAATAGTCAATGCAACTCAAGTACGAATAGAATTTCCAAAGCGGATAGAGCAAAAATATGTTGACCTGAAAACTCTTCGTGAGGCCGTAATAAATGCTTTTGCACACAACGATTATTCCAACGAAGATACTCCAATTTGCGAAATTTACGAGGACAAGTTTGTAATAGTGAGTTATGGTAATCCATTAAATACAATGGACGAAGAGGATTTTTTCACCGGTCTTTCTAAACCACGCAATCCATTGATTATGAGAATTTTTCATGATCTGCATTATGTGGAGCATAATGGCGTTGGCAATCCATATATTGTGAAAAATTATGGTCGTTCAGTATTTGGATTTTCAAAATCTGCTTTGCGTGTAACTTTGAAATTTGATAAGAGTTTGGAAAATGTAGAAAAAAACAAAATTGAAAATAATATAGAAAATAAAAATGCCCAGAAAACGCCCAGAAAGTGCCCAGAAAACGCCCAGAAAATTTTAGATGCCATAATAGAAAATCCATTTATTAGTAGGCAAGAATTAGCTGCCAAGCTAGAAATGACCGAGGATAGGGTAAAATGGAATCTAAACAAATTAAAAGCCCAAGGTGCCATCCTTCGTGTTGGACCTGATAAAGGTGGGCATTGGGAAGCTCTTTAAATTTACTTACCCCAAAAAATTTTTGCACGATTTTTGCACACTCATTATCACCTATTATAATTTAAAGCAAGGTATCACAACTTTTCATCCTCATTTATAGTAATTTTAAAGTAAATGTTTAGTGATTTATAATAAATTATACTAATTTATTATAAACTATTATAATGGTGTTAATCAGTCCGACTTCGAATCCGTAGGTCGCAGGTTCGAATCCTGCCGGGCGTGAGTTATGTGCTGATCTTGAGCCGTGCAACAATATTTTTAAATATACCCTTTATTTCAGACCACTAAAAGCCTGTGTTAAATCATCAATTATATCATTTATATTTTCAAGCCCAACTGATAAACGCACCATTCCGGGATTTATCCCGGATGATATTAACTGTTCTTCATTTAACTGGCGATGTGTTGCACTTGCAGGGTGTAAAACGCAAGTTCTAATATCAGCAACATGTACTTCATTTGAAGCAAGTTTTAACGAGTCCATGAATTTAACAGCATTGTTTTTACCACCCTTGACAATAAATGTTATAACTCCACTTGTACCTTTCAGGTATTTTTTTGCCATGTCGTAATACTTGTTGTTTTCTAATCCCGGATACATGACTTTTTCTACCATTTCTTGTTTTTCTAAAAACTTTGCCGTTTTCAAGGCATTCTCGCTATGCCGTTCCATTCGGATAGCTAATGTTTCAAGCCCCAAGTTTAATAGAAATGCAGAATGTGCAGATGGGTAGACCCCGAAATCACGCATAAGCTGCATTCTGGCTTTTATGATGTATGCTTTTTTGCCATATGTTTCTGTATAAATTATTCCATGATAAGATGCATCCGGTTTAGTCAATGCAGGAAAATTACCTTTAGACCAATCAAATTTACCGCTGTCTATAATTACTCCTCCCACTTGAAGTGCATGACCGTCCATATATTTTGATGTAGAGTGAACAACTATGTCTGCACCAAAATCGAATGGCTTGCACAGAATTGGTGTAGCAAATGTATTGTCAATAATTAGCGGTACATTATGTGCATGAGCGATTTTTGCAAATTTTTCAATATCCAATACACTCAGAGCCGGATTAGCTATTGTTTCGCCGAAAACTGCCTTTGTGTTTGGCTTAAATGCGGCATTTATTTCTTCTTCTGAAGCATCATTGTTTACAAAAATACATTCAATACCCAGTTTCTTTAATGTGAATGAAAACAAGTTTACTGTTCCGCCATAAATTTCTATTGTACTGATAAAACTGTCGCCTGCATTGCAAATGTTCAGAATAGACAGCAAAGTTGCCGCTTGTCCGGAAGACGTACACATTGCACCAACACCGCCTTCAAGCTCAGAGATTTTTTCTTCTACAGCCATGACAGTAGGATTGGCAAAGCGTGAATAAATGAGACTTCTCGTTGGATCATCAAAAACCGCACCTATGCTATCGGTTGAGTCATAAACATATGTGGTACTCTGGTAAATAGGTATGACCCGTGGTTCTGTGTTTTTGGGTTTATACCCTGAGTGCAGGCATTTTGTTTCATCATTCATAAAAAACTCCTTTTCAATTATTTTTTTGAGGATTATTTGGGAAGTTTCGCATATCCGCCCATTTAGAGCGAATATATACACCTTTATGCGTTTGTCAACGTATTAATCGAGAATGCTGAAAAATATTATTTGAAGTCAGTTTATAATTTTGTCATAGATTGGTTATTTACAGGCTTTTTCTCACAATCCCACAAAAAACCTTGACAAAAAATAGTGCAACATATATGATACAATTGGGTATGGTGTGTACTCATAAAAAAACAATGTCAAACTATCAACTCATAGCAAGCTGTTCATTCGGTATAGAATCTGTCGTAGCCAGAGAATTAAGAAAACTTGGCATAGATAATCTGAAAACTGAAAATGGACGTATCGAATTTAGTGCAACTTTAAGCGATTTAGCGAGATGCAATATACATTTAAGATGTGCCGAAAGAGTTTATGTAAAGTTAGCCGAGTTTAAGGCAACAGATTTTGAAGAACTTTTTCAGGGAACTCTTTCAGTAAGTTGGGGCGATATACTGCCCCAAAATGCTTTCATGCATGTAATAGGAAAATCAGTAAAATCAAAACTGCACAGCGTACCCGATTGTCAATCCATTGTAAAAAAAGCAATCATAACAAAAATGTCGTCAAAGTATGGAATAAAGGTTTTCCCGGAGGATGGCACAGCTTATAAAATTGAAATCTCAATATTGAATGATATAGCAACACTTTCACTCGATTCAAGCGGGGCAGGGCTTCATAAACGAGGGTATAGAGAGGAGGGTGGAACTGCTCCACTACGAGAAACCCTTGCAGCGGCGATAATCGATATATCAAGATGGAAACCTTATCGAATGTTTGTAGATCCATTATGCGGCTCAGGAACTATCGCAATAGAAGCTGCATTGATGGCGAGAAATATTGCTGCAGGCATAAACAGAAATTTTGATTTTGAAAAATGGGGATGGCTGCCGCAAAATGTTTTGGCAGATATTAGAAACGAGGCAAAATCTGCCGAAAAAAATCTTGAACTTGAAATTTTTGCCTCTGATTTTGATTGGAAACAATTTAAGAGGGCAAGAGAAAATGCCGAGAGAGCAGGGGTATTAGATTCAATAGTTTTTCAAAAAAAACCTATTTCTGAATTTAGCACTAAAAAGAAATATGGCTGTATTATTACAAATCCGCCTTATGGTGAGCGAATAAGTGATGTAAAAATTGCCGAAAGTTTGTATATAGAAATGGGCGAGGTTTTTAAAAACCTTGATGAGTGGTCTGTGTTTGTAATTACAGCTCATGAAAATTTTCAGAAACTATATGGCTCTAATGCCGATAAAAATCGAAAACTATACAATGGAAAAATTAAAACTTATTTGTATCAGTATCTGGGAGAGCTTCCACCCAAGGGGGAGTAAGAGTAAAAAACCTCACTCATTTTTATGAGCGAGGTTTTCTGTTTAACACAAGAATAAATTTAACTGTTTTTAAAAATGATAGCCCACATTAATGCTTAATGAAGATGTCTTCATGCTATCATATAAGTGTTTTAAAACATCTACAAAGCCGAGTTTATATCTAAGAAAAATAGATATATTATCTATTGGGGTTACTCCGGCATCTATAAATAAACCTATATCATTTTTTCCAAAATCATCACGCATATTCCCAAGGTCCTTTTCTCTAGCAGTAAGGTTTAAGCCGTAGTATAAACCTCCTCCTATAAAAAACATTTCGGTAGCATTAAAACGAACTCCTACAGGAATTGTTATGTAAGAAAATGTAAAACCCCATTCATCACCAAAAGGATCTTCCCCATATTGCAGGCTTTGATAATCATATAAAAGTCCGGCAATAATGTCAAGATTCTCATTTATAGCGTAATTGAAACCTAAGCCAATATTGAATACCGGTGATATCTTTGATGATAAGGGACCCCAATCTGAATGCAATGAAAATCCTGCCCCTCCTTGTATGCTAAAATTATAAGACCCTGCTTCGCTGGCAAAGAGAGCTGATGAAAGCAGTAAAATTGCTGCAACTAAAAAACATTTTTTAAACATTTATTATACCTCTAATCTATATAAATTTTTTATTACATGATTACATAATCGTCACCGTAGTGTTCTAAAGTCAACAATTTTTTTGTTAGTATTTACGACAAACAATTACCATTTTTTTTGATTTACTTGTTATGGGTTCTTTAAGTGCCGATCCATACGAGTATTCTATTTCAAATCCATTGTTTTTTATTACAGGAGTAATCTCGGCCATTGTAAAAGTTCTCATAATATGACGATCTTCAAGTTCACTTGTTCCGTCAGGTCCTGTAATTGTATATAGATAATTAACTTCACAAATGGTCTTATCCTCATATTCTTCTAATTGCTTAAAACCTCTATTTCTTTCAATAGTGACAAAACCATACTTAGTAGTTGAAATTTTAGAAATGGTTTTTTGTTTTATTTGCTCAATTGGATATGAATTCCAAACCTCCAGAAAAAGTTTACCATCGGGTTTTAAAGCCCGCCATATATTCCAAAATGCCTTCTCGATATCTGCATCTTCGATTAAATAGTTTATAGTTCCAAATAAAGAAAAGACAAGATCGAATTGTTGGTAAACATCAAAACTTTGAATATCAGATTCAATAAATTCTATTTTTGGAGAACAACGTTTTCTGGCAACGTCTAACATTTTTGCACTTGAATCTATGCCGGTACATTTTATGCCATATTTAACCAATTGGTTTAAATGTTCCCCTGTTCCACATCCTGCATCAAGAATAGCCGGATCCTTAACGGTATGCAGCATAGCCCTTATGAAAGCAATATCGGTTTCTATATTGCGGTGATGATTTTCAATCTCAAAATAGTATTCTGCAAGATCATTGTAAAGAAGCATAATTATTGTATTTCCGAAATTTTTTTGGTATATTTTTCTTTTAATTTTTTTTGAATGATGCAATTATCGCTGCATTCTAAAATTTCATTTGCAAACTCTGAGCATTCTTTCATGTTAACATTTCGAATGATTTGTTTTATTTGATGCATATAAATAGGACTCATTGAAAAATCGGTATAACCTAAACCTAAAAGCAAAGCTGTATATTCGGGTTGAGCTACCATTTCTCCGCAAATTGAAACAGGAATATTTTCTGCTTGTGCCGATTCTCGGATTAGTTTTAAAATTCTCAACATAGAGATATCTACAGGATTATATAAATATGCCAGCTTTTCATTAACCCTATCAACAGCCGACATATACTGAGTTAGGTCATTGGTTCCCACTGAAAAGAAATCACAATTTTTTGCCAGTACATCAGACTTAATAGCGGCAGAGGGTACTTCTATCATTATACCTATGGGTATAGATTCATTGAATGGAATACCTTCTTTTTTTAGTTCGTCCATGATACCGTAAGTTATCTCTTTTGCCTTGTTAAGCTCGCTTAAACAAGTAATAAGTGGGAAGAGCAGTTTTGCATTGCCATAATGGCTCGCTTTAAGTATGGCTCTAATTTGAATTTTAAATAGATTTTCATGTTCAAGAGAAAATCTTATCGCTCGACAACCCAAGAAAGGATTTTTTTCTTTGTTTTGATTTATAAAACCTAAAATTTTATCTCCGCCAACATCAAGTGTTCTTATAGTTACAGGTTGAGGAAAAAAGTATTTTACTATATCAGAATAACTTTTAAACTGTGCTTCTTCATCGGGCAGTGATTTATCCATAAAGAGAAATTCTGATCTTAAAAGACCTATGCCCTGTGCGCCATAGCCTTTTATTATTTTCATCTCATCGGGAAATTCTATATTTCCAAAAATGTTTACTTGAATCGAATCGGTAGTTTTTGAAGGAAGATCGGCAAGTTTTGCAAGTTCTTCAATGCGTTTAGAATAATTACTTTTTAAATCTTTATATTCTTTTACAGTATTTTTATCGGGATTTATTATTATTTTACCTTCGAGGGCATCTACAATTACAGAATCTCCTGTTTTTATGTATGAAGTGCAATCATTTGTGCCGACTATTGCAGGAATTCCCAAAGCTCTTGCTATAATGGAAGTATGCGATGTGGGTCCACCCTTGTCGGTTACAAGTGCAAGAACCATTTCTTTGTTCATTGTTGCAATTTCGGCAGGGCTTAAATTGCTTGCAAACAGTATTACCTCTTCGTCTATTTCAGAAAGCATCTTGTTTATGGTTTCTTGTAAATTTGCTATTATCCGTCTATTTAGATCTGATATATCTATTATTCGGTCTTGTAAATATTCGTCTCCACCGGAATCTAAGTTTCTAATAAGCTCATTAGATATTTCATCAACTGCCCATTCGGCATTTTTCTTCTCTTGGGAAATTAAATCTCCTACTTTTTTAATGATAATTGGATCATCTAATATCATTAAATGGCTTTCAAATATATCTGATATTTCTTTTGATAAACTTATATTGATCTGTTTATTTATTATAAGTAAATCTTTTTTGGTAATGTCAATTGCCTTGCGTAATCTTTTAATTTCTTTATCTATGGATTTTTCATCTATTGAATATTTAGGCACATCTAATGCACTCTTCCCAAGCAGAAAAGCCTTGCCAATTCTTATTCCCGGAGAAGCTACGATTCCTGTTATAGTTTTAGCCATAATAATCACCTATTTCCAAAAGATAACCTCTAAGGATAAAAGGGTATTTTTTGAAGACCCAATCGTTCATCATATCCCATCATTATATTTGCATTTTGTACTGCATTGCCTGATTGTCCTTTCAATAAATTGTCGATGACAGAAGTGATCAACACTTTCCCTGTTCTTTCATCTACAAGTACTCTTATTTCGCAGAGATTTGATCCTGCTACATTTGATGTATTGGGCGAAGATTCAGTTATTCTCACAAATGGCTTGTCTTTATAGTATTCTGTATAAAGGTCGTGTATTCTTTTTGCTTGCCCATCCTTAACATCAAAATACATATTGTTAAGTATACCCCTACTCATAGGCACAACTTGTGGTATAAAGAAAACTTTTTTATTTGCTCCGCAAAGTTTTAGTATATTTTCTACTTCAACAAGATGCTGATGCTTGCCTTCTCTATATGTGTTTATGTTCTCATGTCTTTGTGGATATAGGTTTGCTTCTCCTGAAATTTTGCCTGCACCAGAAACTCCGCTTTTGCCATCGCATATAATAGTATCTGATTCTATTATGTCGGCTTCAATGGCAGGGAGGAGTGCGAGTATCATACATATAGCAAAGCATCCGGGATTACCCACGATGTTAGCATTTTTAATTTCATCGGCATATTTTTCGGGTAATCCGTAAACAGAAGAGGTAAGTGCATTGGGGGCATGATGAATAGTCTCCATGCCTTTGTTGGCGGCATATACTGTGTAGTCGTCGATATTATTAAATCTAAAATCTCCGCTAAAATCAATTACACGAATTTTGCGTTTAACAAACTCGTCTATAATTGTCATTCCTGCTCTGTCGGGGGTTGACAAAAATGCCAAGTCGCAATCAAAATCAAATTCTTCCATAGATTGAACCGTCATATCGCAAAAACTCGATAGGTGAGGGAATATTTTGCTTATTGGCAATCCTGTATCTTTGCGAGCAACTAATCGATTGATTTTGAATTGGGGATGTGAATGTAACAGCTCAATCAATCCCAATCCGCCAAAACCTGTAGCTCCTATAATTGCAACTTTTTTCATTGAAAAATCCCAAGAAAACTTTAATATCGTATTAATAAAGCAGTCTTAATGATATTGTCAGTTTTGTAAAGGCAAATTTGCATCTATTTTATTTTTATTGCTCTAATTATCCAATCATTTTTGGCATTGTGCATAATTTCGCTGCAAAAAGCTGCCTTTTTGGGGTCTTATTCCTCCACCCCAAACCCAATTGGTTTGCTCTTTTTGGGGTGTTCAATGAGATTGTTTAGGGTATATACAATTTGCTTTATTGTCTCATCGTATTCTGAAAATTTGTACTCATTATTCTCAATATGAAGCATTAAAAGTTTACGAAGTTCAGCTATTTGTTCATTAGTATCGCTTTGAGAAAGTGCATAATTTCTGAGTTTAATAAATACCTTAATAATTTTAACACTTATTATATTTGCTTTTTCAGAGTTTAGGATATTTGCAGTCATCAAAACCCCATGTTCAGTAAAAACATAAGGTAAAGTAGGTCTGTATTTATAGTTTTCAAGGTGGTTCCAAATTGGAACCACCTTATTTTTACAAGTGTCAAATTGAAGTCTTAAATATTCCCACTCCTCTTTTGTTAGTTGGAACATAAACTCTGGCGGAAATTTCTCAATATTTCGCTTTACGGCTTTATTCAAATTTTTAGTTAAAACATCATATAATATGGCAAGGTCACTATCAAGCATAACCCTATGTCCTCGAATTTCGTATATCATATTTTGAATTTGTATTGATGTGTCTTTCATTTTTAATTACTCATTATAGTATACGAATGGGAAAGGGCAATCTGACGAAAAAAGTTGAATTTTTTTTGATTTTTTGGGATTTTTTTGAAAAAATTACCTTAGTTTCGTATTTTACAAAAAAATCTAAAAAAATAGAAAATTTATTTCACCCCCCTAATCACCCAATGAGAAATCAATTTCCCCAAATCCCCCACTATGGTGCGTTCTGAAAGCCCAATTTCAGCAACCTCAAATCCCGAAAAAAGGGCTTTAATCTCGCTTTCATCATAAAAAGCCGATATCGTTCCCTCTATATCGTTGAGGGAAGTTTGCCATACATCATTACCCAAGTTTGTCCCTTTTTTGAGAAATGTGTCTCTTGAAGAGCGTAATGTTCCCAGAAAAACCCCCGATTTTTTAAGCACTCTCAATATTTCATTTATCATTTGAGGAGTTTCTGATTTATAATTATAGTGCAATGATCCCCATGCAATAATAAGGTCAATGCTCTCGTTCTTGATAGGTAAACTCATATTATTACAAACCATAAGCATTCCATCGCAAATTTTTAGAGCTTGCGGGCTTAAATCGGTTCCAATTACTGTGCCAAACTCAAAATCATTTAAAAGTTTTAAATGCCTGCCGCTTCCGCAGCCTAAATCGAGAGCTTTGCCGTTTTGTAAAGATTTATTCTCTCTAATCTCTTTTGACAGCATTCTAACTAAATTTTCATCAGGATAATTTAGTTTTGATTTTTCTCTTGTGTAATGTTCATTCCATGTTTGCATTTTATTTCACCTTTAATGCGAGCCGTTTTTCGGCAAGTTTTATCGAGCTTAAAGCACTTTTCAATGAGTTTGCTTGTGATATTATTACGCCTATTCTGTCGTGATTTGAGCTGGTCTCATTTATTTCTTGTCCCAATTCTTTAAACATCTTAAAATATTTTATTTCAGAAATTTCACATACAGGTTTTGAATTGTAAGAGCTTAAAATACCTTTTTGTCCTATGATATATTTAATTGCAGCTGCACCTGAGTTGGCAGGTGCAGCTGGAAATTCGGCTTGGTTTCCTGTTTGGGCTTTAATAAACTCTTTGAATATATTGTAATTATGCCGTAAGGGTATTAAAATATCGCATAAATATTCTCCACCAAATTCGGGTACCGCCTCGATTATATAAAGTTCATCGTTTGAATCTATTATAAATTCCATTACAAACGGCGAGTTTACAATTTTAAAGTAATCGGCAAGTTTTTGACCTATCTCTACAATTTCATTTTTTTTATACTCGTAAATTGAAGGTGCTGTATGAAGTATATCGACAAATGCAGGCGGCGGCGAGGTTACCTTGTCGGTCATCTCAATTAAATTGAATTTGCCTGAAACTATAAGGCCTACACATATTATTTCCTTGCCGTTGATATAGTGTTCTATTAGCAATTTTTCTTTTGTTGGTGATTCATCTAAATATTGTTTGAGTTCGCTAATAGATTCTATTCTCATTACGCCCTGTTTTGCATGACCTTGAACGGGTTTAATGACTATGGGAAATTTATCAAAAGATTTTTTATATGCGGATGGTATTCTTTCAGGAGACTTAATCGATAATTTTGAAAACACTTTCTTCAACAAATCTTTATTATAAAAACATTCAAGATTTTTAGGGCATATATAAGGAACTTTAAATTTCTTTGCCAAAAAAGCCGTTGTAGCAACTGCCTGTCCATAAGACCTTGTTGCCACTCCCAGTATTTTTGCCGGTATTTGGCATAATTTTTTATAAATAGACTTATAATTAAGAACAGATTCTTGTATTTTGATGTCGCAATACTGCAATCCCACAGCATCTATATTTGCATCTACACCTATAACATTGAAGCCCAAACTCTTTGCTTCTGATATTAGCGAAATTTGATTAGGTCCTGCACAAATCGAAATAATGTACGGTTTGGAATAATCGTTATCGTGAGACATGGTAATTCCTTAATTTTTGATCTTGTATTTTAAGGCTATAAATTTGTGATTATTAGTCAATAAAATAATTAGTCAATGCTTGATATTTAGCATTATAGGCAGAGCAGGGTTCTAATAGTATTCATTCAAAAACAAACAAATTTTTATTAAATGGTTGGTTTTTGAAAAAATTATCCTGATTCCACAGGGCATTGTTTAGCAGCAGGGGTAAATAATTATTTACCCCTGTTGCTGTTAAACTATAAAGACGTTGTTGGTTCAGTTAAGTTTATTACAACTTCTAAAAACGCCTTACAGGCCGAACTAAGTATTCATTATACTGATCTGACCAAAACGGCAAACCGGTGAAAAAATCAATTCCCCATGTACAATAAAGGTCCAAAGCAGATGAAGACCAGTATAAAGCATCACTAAAATCTCCTAAATTATTCACATAAAGCTCTTGATGAATTAATGCAAGTTCATCAAGACTCGGTAAAAACCAGTCACTAAATCCGCCTAAAGACAATTCACTGCAAATGCGTACCGCATAGTCACTATTGCCTCCGCCGCAAGTTCCATCCAAATAATAAAGTATCGTTTGAGTGTTGTCTTTACCATCTCCAACCCCTGTTCCGGTGCCTAACTCTGTTAGACCAATTGAATGCCAATCCATAGAATCGCCCCACAGAGCCTGAAATTCAAGAGCAGCCGGTGCAGCTTCTAAGTAACGCCAGCCGCCTGAACTGTTTCCTTTATCGTAAAAAATAATGCCTCCGGCAGGGCCGGTACTGCCTATTGGATACTCAACCCACTGAGCATACAATATTATAGGACCGCTTCCCGTTTTGTTCCAATTTCTTGCACTTGTCAAATTGTTATTGTAATATTTTATTCCATTTGTAGTGGAATCATAATATCCGGTAAAATAAAATCCTGTTATTTCAGGCGGATTAACATTGAGAACAGGCATCATCCCTCCATATATAACATCTATATGGATAAGATTTCCCGGAAACCCTCCATTGGGATGTAAAATTACCTTGTTTGGACTCCATACTGCATATAAGGTTACATTTTCGTTCCCCATATAATAGACTGCTTCATTTGCATATTCAACAACAGATCCAAATGGAATTGTAGACCAGCCTGCAAGTGTATGATCATCTCTTGTAAATGTATTTGATGCTAATATCACTGTTGTATTAGCATAAACATTTTGGGTTACTATTCCCGAAATATTGTTATCGTTGAAGGTTATGGTTTTTGGTTCTATATATGCAAACTCTAAATTTATTAAATCTATATTCCTAACAACCCGAAACCCGACACTATTGCTTTTATGATGAGGCAAATAAGGAAGAACAGAAGTAACAGTGCATGAAGATTGACTGCTGGAAAAAGCGCCGCCGCGAGTAACAATTTGCGTGCTGTCAAACCAATCCCAGCACCATTCGCTTAAATTTCCACTCATATCATATAAACCATAAGAATTTGGAGGCTTTCGTCCAACTTCGTGCGTTCTGTTACTGCTATTGACAGCATACCAGCCTGCATTACCAAGGGTATTGCTTCCGGCATAAGTATAGTTTTCATCACCCTTGGCAGCAAACTCCCATTGCACATCTGTGGGCAAACGATAGCCGTTGGCACTTGGATGTGCTTGTACAGTATTCAACAAACTCAAAGGCTCGTTAAGATAATAAAGGTTTATAGGGCTCAAAAAACCGCTGGCAAAAGGAAACCCATATACAGGTTCAAGCCCTTCCATTTCACTAAGCAAATTGCAAAATATAAGAGCCTCATGCCAGCTCACATTTTCAACAGGCCGTTTGCTTTGTTCTTCTCCCCAAGCAGGTTCTCTGCCAAGACCTCCATGGAAATAACTAGGATATGCACCTATGCTATAATTATATGCATTCATAACATAAGCCCATAATTCTTGTGTAACCTGTTTTTCTCCCATATAAAAACCATGGTAAGGAGCAGTATTATGGGAAAGCCTATAAGGAACATATCTATAATTATAATCTAATGTTGCGGAGATAACTTTGGGATGGGTGCCCAATGCTTTATAAACATTAAGCCGGCCTCCCGATTTGCAGTAATTCTGTAATGCAGAAGGCGGGTTTAAATTTTGATCTTTATCGACACTATCTAAAATGATTTTTTTGATTTGAAATGCGGGAATCCATGGGTATTTAGATTTCAAAAGTGCTGCTGTCCCTGTTACAAACGGAGTTGCCATTGAAGTGCCAAACCATGTATGATAACCATTATCAACATGAATTGAATAATTAGGATTACTGGTAGAAAGATTAATTGTACAGTTTCCTGTTAAACACCTGTCTACCGGAAAAGTACTGATAATATCTAAATCAGGTATATTTGCAATACCGCTTCCACCTGGAGCAAATAAATCAACTGTACGATTACCCCAATTACTGAATGAACTACGAGCATCAATAGCAGTTGATGCACCAACTGAAATAAGATTGTTCATTGGCGGATCACCAAGACGAGGAAGGCTACCAGGGTAAACAGGGAATCTAGGTTGACCATTAACAGAAGCAGGATCATCATTATTTTGATTATTATTTCCAGAGGCTGCCAGAAAAAGACCTTGGTAATTTCTGATTACCTGTTCTAATGCAGGATCATATCCATTGGAATCATTTCTAGAACCTCCACTACAATTCAAAATATCTATATCATTGTTTGTAGCAAACTCAACCGCATATCTGACATTTGATGTCCAACCACTATTATTTTCGTCAAATACTCTCAAAGAAACTAATGTTCCATTCCATTATAAACCTGCAACACCGATTCCATTTGTTGAAACTATACCACCAACATGAGTTCCATGACCATGAGGATCTTCTAATCCACGTGCATTTACCAACCCATGTGTAGTGCCAGTAGTAAAATCACGGCTTAAACTTCTATTTACTCTATTGTTTAATGCCGGATGACCGGTTTTACTGGGATAACCGGAATAACCTAAATGACCTGCATCAATACCTGAATCTATTACACCAATAAGAACGTTTGACGAACCTACTGTAATATCCCAAGCTTGTGGGAGATTAATCTTGTTAATAGCCCATTGATGAGATAAATATGTGG
>Ga0099364_10007058_pt1 | contig 16170 bp, 10 predicted proteins | sample TergutTh196P3_FD_73070 | JGI IMG/M metagenome (GOLD analysis project Ga0099364, IMG submission 73070) | Microcerotermes parvus P3 segment gut microbial communities from Pointe-Noire, Republic of the Congo - Th196 P3 | ecosystem: Host-associated > Arthropoda: Insects > Digestive system > Gut ...
GTGGTGATCAGCGAGTAAACGGTGCTAACACTTCTACCACTATTCGCTGTCGAAAGTCTCTCTCACACGGTAGCTCTCCGTGTGTGCTCGCCAGCTTCCAAGTTTCAATTTTCAATGGGAAGTCTAACATACGCCATGTTATAAAGCGTCAGTAATTTCGCTGACAGGTGTGAAGGCGGCGGGAATTGTTTACAGAGCCCGGAGCGGCAGCTCCGGCGAGATAGCGAAAACGCCGGAGCTGCCGCTCCGGGCTCTGTGAACGCGGGCTCTGTGAATGCGGCTCATCCCTGGCGGTTAAAAAAAGAGTAACCGCAAAGCACACAAAGGACGATCAACCATACACCAATTGGAGATAACTCTCCCGAATGGGATGACGCAATCCCAGTTGTTCGGCAATGTTGAGCAGCGATGATCGGCACTCTTCGAGGTTGTCTTCGGTTGCCAATGTTTCTATTTCGAGAAATTGCCGTCCCGACTCCGGCAGCGCAGGTAAAGTGTCGAGCACAAAATCAATCTGCCGGCAGTCAATCGTCAACGTCTGCCGTCTGCGGAACTTGTGCAATGATGCCGATTTACAAAAGCCGAGAGCCGTCAACAGGCTTTCCCAACGCTCCGGCTCCGCCACAGGCATTTCAATCTCCTGCCGCGTTTTTGTAAGGGCATCCATTTTAGGGCCCTTATATGTTAAGGAATGTTCGGACATCCCGTCGGGAAAAACGCGGTTCCTCAACCGCAGACACTCATCGGTGTGCACAAAGTTGCGGCAGGGATGTTGAAAAAAGATGTCGTAATCGGTAACTTGTGTACCAAATCCTGTGCCGCCCCATCGCTGTAATTGCCGCTCCAATTCCGTGATGTCCTCCACCCTGTACTTGATTTCAACCTCAAAAGTCTGCATATTTAGGGAACCTCTAAAAATTGATTTTGCCTCTTGTTTCAGGCGGAAACGGTACGAATCATTACTTTGCGCCCTTTGCGCACCCCTTTGCGTACTTTGCGGTTAAAAAAGACTTAACCGCAAAGTACACAAAGGATTCGCAAGGAACGCAAAAGGAGTTTTTGTATTATTAGAGGTTCCCTTAATCATCTTCATTCGGCTCTTGAATGACCGTTTCAAGTATCCGTGTATTGCGTTCGAGAGTCAGGATGACCCGTTGCATTTCTACGCCGTCGCTACCTTCGGCTTCGATGGGGAACAAATGCCGCTTTTCCGGCAGGGCGAACCGGATCGCAAACGTCCCGTCCGGGTTGACAGCAACCGGCTCATTCCGAATGGAAACTTGCACATTAGGGTCTGCTTTGCCGTGAATAATCACATCCACATCAGCACCGAATCTAAAGTTGCGCCGGGGTTTCTCCGTGTTTCCTTGTTTGGCAACTCGGTACCGCGAAAGGAGTTGCGGCGACATCGGACGGCCAAGTTGCTCTTCCATTACCGCTTTGAGTTCCTGACTGTTGCTTTCACTGCTGCTCAATTTGAAAACACGGCCCAAATCGTCGGCAATCCCCTTCCAGTTGCCGTCGAGTTTGTCCAGTTCATCAATGACCTGCTGTTGCGGTGTTTCGACGATATTACTGGAAAGCGTGAGATGAAACTTCCGCTCCTTTGTCAAATATCCGAGTTCGACGATGAACGTCGATGGCGGATTCGTCACATCAAGATACCAGTTATTGACCCCGCCATGGACGGGAATATCCCGAACAAGGTCCCGTTTGGGAGCCCCCGTCCCGTCCGCAGAGAGTTTGAACAGCCGCAGTACCGGAACCGATGTGTACCAGAGATGCCCCAGCGCGACTTTGGCACGCTCCATCGTTTTCGCACTGACCTCCCAAAAGGCGTGTAGCCAAAAGGGGTCACGCACCATCAACACGAGTTGGTCAGGCTTTCCGGCATCTGCCCGGGTGGTGATGTCCCGGCGGAGTCCCTGTTTCCCCACATAACTGGGCAGGACGGCAGCCACCCCCGTCAAACGCGGGGGCTCCGGCTCCTTGACGGGAGGCTTTTGCGGCACAGCACCGGTTTTTTGCGGAGTTTGTGCCGTTTTTGTTGCTGAAACCTTTGTTTCCGCCGATTTTGACGGCGTTTTCGCTGTTTTTTTCTTCGGCGAAGACAAGAAATTATGAATGATTTCGCCGGCAACCTTACTGCGTGACTTGGAAACGAGGGTTCGCACCAAATCTTCTTTGCGCATCTTCGACCATCCTGGCAATGAAATTTCTTTGGCAAGCGTCCCTAATTCTGCCAATGTCAAGGAGTTAAGTTCGGTTGAAGTCGCCATTGTGTTCTTTGTAGGCAGCCTATCGGGCTATTGAGGTAGTTTTTTAGGGTGTAGTTTATTAGGGTATCTTTTTGGAGGTGCCCCGGGACACACCCCATCATTCTCGATTCTAGCAGATTTTCGGAAAAAAACAACCCGCCTGTTCCTCGTGGGGGAGTGAAGGAGTTGAAGGTGAAGGCGTGAAGGGTGTGTCAGCATTAAGTGGGTAAACGTTTTTTTGATATTACGTTCTCTTCTTAGCGCCCTTTGCGTAACCCTTTGCATACTTTGCGGTTAGCTCTTTTTTTTAATCGCAAAGGGCGCAAAGTTCGCAAGGAAGAGGAAAAAGACCCACTAAACTTGGACACGCCTGTTCCCCGCGTTTTTCGGTTTTTCGTCGAAAGGACTGTCCGTCCTTGTCTTGTCTCAAACTCGTGCTATAATGTCCGCCGGGTGCTTGTTGTGTCCGTCCACTTTGCACGATATTAAAAGTGGGAGTCGGTCAAGTTTCCCCACTTTGCCCAGTTGTAAATTTTTACAATTTTAACGGATTGTTGGTGCGAAGCGGCGTTTTGTGGTGTATAATAAAGAGATAGGGGCGCAGGAATGTGCGTTTTCAGATTGATGTCGATTCACCCTCACCTTGCCTTTTCTATGTGAGAGAAAGGCTTTAATATGAGGTAGGGGCGGGCTGAGAGGGTCCCGGTGTGAAGAAAATTGGATCAATTTTGCAAAAAATGTACAAAATTGGATAAAAAATACCCGACAAAGTTCCCCGCCGAACGTAGTAGTAGTTGTTGTTTCCCCCCCCATTAAATAGAAATCCCCCCCAACATGTACGACAACAGTTCTATTTTAGATGATTTTAATGACCCCCTCGAAGCCAGCGACGAACTCCTCCAACTTGAAGATGTAGACATCGACGAGGAGGAACTGGTCGATTCCCTGCTCGAAGATGAGTCCGACGAGGACGAGGACGGCATTACCGAAATTTTTAGCGACAAACTGCTTGAATTTGACACTAGCGAAACTTGGTCGGATGATCCCGTGCGGATGTATCTGACGCAGATGGGCGAAATCCCGCTCCTGAAGCGGCATGAGGAAATCCAACTCGCCCGGAAAATCGAAGCGACCCGACGGAGATTCCGTGCAAAATTACTGGAATGCGATTACGTCATGCAGCATGCATACCGTATTCTCAAACGGGTACAGCGGGATGATCTCCCCTTTGACCGTACCGTGCAGGTTTCTGTTTCCGACAATTTGGAAAAACAACAGATTATGCAGCGGCTTTTGCCCAACCTACGGACACTCGAAGGGATGTTCCGCCGCAACCGCCGGGATTACCGGATTGCAACGAGTCTCTCCCGAACGCAGGAAGAAAAACAGGCCGCCTGGCTCCGGCTCGGGCGCTCACGCCGACGGACTGTCCGGCTCATCGAAGAACTCGGGTTGCGGACGGCACGAATCGAATCCATGATCCCGACGCTGGAAGAATACAGTAGCCGGGTGGACACGTTGAAAAAACAGATTCAGCATCATCGTGCGAGCGGCCGTCCTTCGGACGAACGGCAGCGGCTCGTGGATGAATACCGGAACATCCTGCAACTGACACAGGAAACGCCGACGAGTCTCCGAAGCCGAATCAAGTATGTAAAGGAACTCTTCATCCAATACCAAGAGGCAAAAAAGGGACTCTCTGAAGGGAACCTCCGGCTGGTCGTTTCGATTGCGAAAAAGTACCGGAATCGCGGGTTGACATTCCTCGACTTGATTCAAGAGGGGAATGCCGGTTTGATGCGGGCTGTTGATAAGTTCGAATACCGCCGCGGATTCAAATTCTGTACCTATGCGACTTGGTGGATTCGGCAGGCAATTACAAGAGCGGTGGCCGACCAGAGCCGAACGATTCGGATACCGGTGCACATGGTCGAAACCATGACGAAGATACGGAACATTTCCCGAAGATTAGCACAGGAAACCGGGCGTGAGCCGACGGTGGATGAAGTGGCGAAGGAGGCGAAACTTTCGGTGGATGAAACGCGGCGGATTTTGGGGATGAATCGTTTCCCCATCAGTCTTGACCGTCCCGTAGGAAACAGCGAGGATTCACACTTCGGCGATTTGCTGCCGGACAATACGGCAGAGAATCCGGTTGTGGGAGCGACACACGAAATGCTCCGTTTGCGGATTGCAAAAGTATTGAAGACGTTGAGTTACCGCGAACGGGAGATCATCAAATTGCGTTATGGTCTCGGCGACGGATACAGTTACACATTGGAGGAGGTGGGGCATATCTTTAAGGTGACTCGTGAGCGTATTCGGCAGATAGAGGCGAAGGCGGTGCGCAAATTACAGCAGCCGATCCGCAGTCAAGACCTAGTGGGCTTCCTTGATTAGGACTCCCGGTCTTCCTTGAAAGAAGCGTTCGACAGGAGCCCGAAGCGTGAGATACGGCATCTTTAATGTGCCGCATCTGGCATTCGGGCTCTGTGTCCAATGTCCGCTCTTTTCCGATTTACCGGTAGGGGCGGGAAAATTTTACACCACAAAACACACACCACAAAACACACAGAGCCCACAGTTCACCCACGGGCTCCGTGAACTGTGGACTCTGTAAACGTTGGGCTCTGTGAAACTACAAACTATCGCCGAAGTCCGATTTGAACTTCGCCACGAGTTTCTGTTGCCAATCGCCAATCGGCTCCAATATACCGTAGAAGAACCGCAAGATTTTCGGTTCTTCAAGCCACTTGAGTCCCCCGACAAGATTACGATTCTGGTACAACCAGTTAATTCTGTCCACCGTATAAACAATCTGCGACATCGTGAACACCCGACGCGGCAACGCAAGCCGAACCAGTTCCATGTGCGCTATCGGTTCTGTACCATCTTCGTTACGCTGCTCCGATAATGTACCGCGTTCCATTCCCCGAACACCGCTAATGATGTACAACGCCGAAGCAAGCGAACCCGCCGGATATTCCGTCGGATTCAAGTGGGACAAAAAGTCCCTGGCATTGAGATGGCAGCCCAACCCGCCCGGCGGAGTCACCACCGGCACGTTAAGATTGACGAGTTCATTCGTCATATATTCAATGAACTGCGGACCTTGCGAAATGACATCTTCGTCGAGCGTTTCATACATTCCGACGGCGAGAGCTTCCATTTCACGCACCGACATACCGCCGTAGGTAAGAAAACCTTCGTAGAGCGGAACGAGTTCCCTGATGGTCATGTAATACGGCTTGCTGTTCGTACAGATACCGCCGCCGCGAGCGAAACCGAGTTTGCGTCCCGAAAAATAGAGTATGTCGCTCGCCTCCGCAAATGCCAACGCAATTTCGTGAATGCTCATGTGCTTGCACTTCGCTTCCCGTTGCTTGCAGAAATGCAGGTTGTCCGAAAGCAGACTGACATCTTGCACCAGCGGAATACCATTCGCCCGGCAGATTTTCGAGACCTCTTGCAGATTTTCCAACGAAAAGGGTTGACCGCCGATGAGATTCGTACCGGCTTCCATTCGGACGTAAGCGATTCCCTCTTTTCCGCGTTCGGCAATCACCTTTTTGAGTGCGTCGATGTCCAGATTGCCTTTGAAGGGGCAATCGGAAGTCATATCGAAGGCTTCTTTGACGGGTATTTCCAGAATGTCGCCGCCGAGTACGGTAATGTGTGCCTTCGACGTGGTGAAGTGGTAGTTCATCGGCACCACTTGACCGGGCTTAACGAAGACTTTGGAAAGAATATGTTCGCATGCCCTTCCCTGATGGGCGGGGAGGAAGTATTGCATACCGAAGACATGTTGCAGTGCCTTTTCGAGTCGGTAAAAGGTAGCGGAGCCGGCGTAACTATCGTCTGCTTGGGACATTGCGGCGAGTTGATCATTCGACATCGCATTGACTCCGCTGTCGGTGAGCATATCGAGAAACACGTCATCATTTTTGAGTAGGAAGGTGTTGTTGCCCGCCTGCTTCATGGCTTCCCAGCGTTCGTCAATCGGACGCAGGTTGAGTTTTTGGATGATACGAACGCGGTGCATTTCAATCGGCGTAGTTTTGCCGGAGAAGAATTTGATGTTTGCCATCGGGCGGCGGGGGGACTGTGTAAAATAGACCTAGCGGGGTCAATATATCAAAACCGGGTATATTTGGCAAGAGTGTTTTCCCTATGCGGGTGTGTCCAAGTTTAGTGGGTGTTTTTCCAGTTCTTTGCGTCCCTTGCGGTTAGTTCTTTTTTAACCGCAAAGGGCGCAAAGAAAAGGAAAAACATCCGCTAAATTTTGGCACACCTAAAACGTGAGTCACGGCAAGCAACTCCGTTGTAAAAGCCGCCGCCGAGGTTATAATGAATGCGTGAGAACAAAACGGCGGCAACGGAGACGTTGTCCGCCCGGTGCCCTCTCTATCGGTCTTAAACATCGGTCTCCATCGGCATTTTTTCATGCTCAAAGGTTTTTGGATACGCAATTTCAAGTCGCTGCGGCAAGTCGGTATCGGCTCGTGCTACTCGAAATTCGTCCTTATCGAAGACGAAACCGGTATTCTGCCCCATGAACTCGGACCCGTAACACTCTTTACCGGAGTCAACGGGTCGGGAAAAAGCACTCTCACGGATGCGTACATTTTCATGTCCGATTGCTACCGATATGGAGTCGAAGCGGCATGTGTCAAACGAGGCGGATTCGATGCCCTCTATTCGCAAGGCGGTAAGGGAGCCGTGACCTTCGGATTTGAATATCAGCAAAAAGGGGAAACGGACATCGCTACGTATGCCGTCAGCATTTTCCGCACAAAAAATAGGGTGCCCTATATCGAATCAGAAGTCCTGGCATATCAGCGCGGAAAGGAGTCTTTCCCCGTCATTTTCCTGCAAAACGGTGCGGAAAAGAGTTTTCGCTACCTCGCGCCTGACGAACGGTTGACCAATACAGAACTGACTCAAATTGAATTCACCGACCACAACCGTCTGGGCTTATCGATGCTGGCGGAGCATCCGAAGTATCCCGTCTTGGCATCCTTTCGGGCATTGTTTGAAAATTGGACATTGTGTTGCTTTACTCCCGACCCGGCGCGTCGATTGGATCAATCACTGCCCCGCCGTTATGACTCGCCGCACGGGGTCAGTCTTTCGGGACTTGTCCGTTACATCACGAAACAGTACAAGAACAATTGGGAGCCGTTGTTTTTGCGTGTGGCGGCTATTTTGCCGAATGTTGAACAGATATTACTCGATCGTACCGACTCCGAGAAGCCGCAGTTGTCGTTCCAAATGAAGGATAGGGCCGTTCCCATACCCATCACGCATCTTTCTACGGCAACCATTCGCCTGTTTACCTACGCACTGCTCTTGGAAGAGGAAAGCCCGCCCCAGTTGACGATATTCGAGGAGCCGGAAAATGGGTTGGATCGCGAGCATCGGGGCAAATTTGTGGAAACGCTCAACCGTTTCGGCACGGTGCCGCATTTAGAGCATCCGCAGGTGTTTGCCAATACTCATCATCCGGCAGTGGTCAATGGATTGCATCCCTCGCAGGTTTGGGTTTTGGAAAAGGATAGAGAGGGTTTTACTGCCGTCGAACGGGCATCGGATGCGGTGATGTTCCAATCGGAAGCCGATCTCAACGACCCGCAGTGGCTCAGCGTTCATTTTGACGAGAAACGGTAAGAGGGGTGATTTATAGGTGTTTTCTGATAATACAAGAAAATCTTTGCGTACTTTGCGGTTAATTCTTTTTAACCGCAAAGTACGCAAAGGGTTGCGCCTCGGTCAATCAGCGTTTGGGCGGTTCGCTGCATAGTTGTACAAACGCTTCCCGTACCATGGCAACCTGTTCTGGAGTAACAATCATATAACGGTGTTTGCCGTTTTCACCGGGAGCGAATACCGTTTGTCCATTGTCCAAGACCGTTACCGTGCCGGGCGGAGAGAGTGTGAAATAGCCCCGGTTGGGACGCACCGCATAGAGCACACTGCTCAAATCATACGTCGGCTGCGAATTATCCAAACCGCGATAGAAATGATAAGCATCTTTGAGCGGATGGTATTGCACATACCCATAATCCTCCCTCATACTGGCGGCGGGGTGTTGAATCCGCTCTCCAATCTCAAAACCGCAGAAAACAATCTCCGTAGGCCACTGGGCAACCAATTTTTGGGCACTGGGAATGTCGTTGATAACGTTGTACTCCCTGTGTCCCGATGAGTTGAACGAACCGGCCATCAAAGAGAGGAATCGAACCTTCGCTGCAATCAATTCTTTGCCCGTCAGAGGGGAAATCTCGTCTGCCGGTGAATCGAGCAGTCTTGCGAAGTTCGTGAAAAAGCCGATTTGAATCATCACGACGGAGTTCTCCGGTTCGCCGGCAAGCAATTTGCGGAGGAAGGGCACCGCATCGGGCAAGTTGGCGTATTCCTCGGTCGAAAGGGTTCTTGCATAACGGGGATTGCCCACATCATCTTTCAGTTCGAGCACTTGCCGGTTATATCGGCCGTCTTCTCTGGTGGCTCCATTCCGCACAATGGCAATCGGAATCTCCGGTCGCCCGTAGAAGGTATTGAGAATATCGGCCATAGGAGCGACATAGGGGTTATCCTTGGTCGTTGTGATTGCCAGAATTTCACATTCCGCTCTATTTTGCAATGCGTGAGCGACGGCAAGTGCCATCGCATCATCGACATCATTGCCGAGATCGGTATCGAACACGATCCGTACCGGCCCTGCCGCATAGATCGAGACGGCAAGTGTGAACGCTAAACAGGAGAAAAATAATCGTTGCATCAGTGAGTCCCTTTCTTGATGGATGGAAAGGGAGCCATGATAACAGAATGACTGCCGTACCGCAATCAGAAAGCACAGCGCTCGTAGGTGTGCTTTCTGATTGCATTTTTGCCATGAAAGCCGTGAACGTAACGAAGTGTCGCGACCGGATTCTACGGGTTGATCCCGTAACGTGTCCCTGGCTTACGCCACGGGCTCTGTGAAGGCGGCGCATCCTTTGCGGTTAGATGTTTTTTTTAACTGCAAAGGGCGCAGAGAAGACGCAAAGGACGCAACGTCCGATTTCCTGCCCGTTTTCGGTTCACTTCACCTTTCTTCTGCGAGGAATTGTGCGAGCATCAATAACTTTTCGGCTCTTCGCATCGCATCGGTTTCGGTTCGGGCGATTGCTTTTGCTTTTTCCAATGCCGCCGCCGACTCCGCAGGGGCGTCCGCTTGGGCTAATAAATCCGCCGTCATCACATAGATTTGAAACAACTGACTACGAATGGCCGACTCATCTACGGCAGGAGCCGCTCCCGTTAACGGCAAGTCGAGGCGGAGTCTCCCCTCGTCGCTAAATGCCGCCCCTTGTTGCGGTTGCGGCACTAAATCTTTCAGTTCCTTCAAGTCCGTGACCGCCGCCAACATTTGCAGCATCTTCCCCATGTTTTCCTTTATTCCGGCATCATCCCGCAATGCCGTCTGGAATCGGGCGAGGTGCAACCGGTAATCGATATTCCGCACTGGATCGGGCACTTGGGCAAGTTGCTCGGCAAGCACTTGCAATGTCTGTCTCGCTCCTGTAATGTCCACAATCGCAAATTGGTCCTGCAAGACGGCAAACAGGAGTTCCATCCGTTCGGCAAGGTCGGGCAGCGTTCCCGCTTGAGCGGCTTCCTTTCTCATTTCATCAATGGCCATTCTGTCCTCGCCCGTATAGGTGTCTAAAATCTGTTGCAGGAGGGCTTCGTCACGCGTAACATCGTACTGCATTGTCAAAACCTGCTGTTTGAGATACTGCTTGAGGTCATCTTCATCCTTCGATGCTGCAATGAGTTGGAGTGCTTCGGTAAACATTTCTGCTTCCAGAAGTGCTTCCATCTTTCCGGCAAACAATGCCCGTTCCGCGGCGGCGGGGTCTTTCAAATGCTTGCTCACCGCCACCGCCGTATCCTCCCGATTGACCTTCTGGAGATGTGCCGTCGTTGATTGCAAAAAGCGTTCCCGTTGCTCTTCGGCCAGTAACGCGGCGAATTCTCCAATCTTCGCCTCTGTTACCGTTTCGATGTTTGCGCTGATCCAGCGTGGAACGAACAGTTCACGACCTGCCCCTTCTGAGGGGAGTGCTTTGATCAACCGCTCCGCTTCGGCGAACTTTTCGTGTTGAATCAATGCTTGGATAAAGGCACCGGTCATCGCCTTGGTGATTTCGGGATCATCCATCGTTTTCGCCGTTGCTTCCGCTCCCGCAATTTGTCCATACAGGACTTGACTTTGGAGTACCAACTGTAAGACATGCATTTGTTCTCTGATGTCTTCCTTTGTCTTGGCAATTTTAATTGCTTCGTCAAATGCGGTGGCGGACTCTGCCGTTTTTTCCTGTCGGGCAAGTTCGCGTCCCAGCAGGGAGTACGCCAAAGCAGCGGCATGACTGTCCGGCGGCACCACCACCTGATGAGCAACGAGAGCCGCTTGACGGAGCAGGTCAGAAGCATCGAACGGCTTCAATGTTTTGTCTTGCTCGTGTCCCAGTACCAGTATTACGGCAATGTTCAGTTGACTTTTATAGCGGTCGGCGGGATTCGCAATCCGTTGCAAAACGGCGACGGCACCGGCATATTCCTCCAAATCGCAGAGTGCACTGGCAATACCTTCGTAGAGTTGGGGGCGATAGGCTTCATCGACGGCGGGAATCGCCGCCGCAAGGGCTTCGATCACCTTTCGGGCGGGTGCCTTATCGTCGAGCAAGACCGCAACACCAAGCAACTGAAAGAGGACGCCCACCCGGGGATGGGGATCGACTTGTGCCAGCGATTGCAGGGATTCCTCAAAGAGAGCGAGGATTTCGGGAGTTGCCTTCACCTCATCGGGTTTGACCGGATCATTTTGGGCAAAAGCGGTAGAAAAGGTAAAAAAGGCAACGACACAAAACAACGCAAGCGTGCGAAACATGGGACAAATCCTTTTGGAAAGAGAATTAGAGTGTGAAGGGGGGATACACCCCATTGTAGCCCAATTCCCGCAATAAACAAGGCTGGTGTATGCCGGGGGCAATCGTGCAATTCGATGACAAAGGCGTGGTCAAGACGTATAGGGTTGTGTTTAATTCTGGACGGAATTAGGCTTGCGCCGGAATGAAACGGAGTGTAAACCGCTCCGCAGGCGGAGCGGCTAAAAGGAAACGTTACAACTACCATACCATCACCTCCTCTCCCAGCGGCACGGCATCTTGCCAATCGCCAGCGTCCCAATCGCCATTGTCGAAGGAGCCATTGTCGAAGGAGGCATTGTCGAAGGAGGCATTGTCGAAGGAGGCATTGTCAACGGCACCATTGTCGAAGAAGCCCTCGTCCACATAACCCTCGTCCACATAACCTTCGTCCACGTAGCCCTCATCCATCACGCCCTCATCCGCTCCGGCATCCGCTGTATCGCAATAAATGATTTCACCGACATCGCCCAAAGCCTTAATGGTGCCGCCATAGATATACAGCGTGTCAATACGCCCTTTCGCATTGTTAAGGATGCCCTTGTTGCTCAGGGAGAGAGATTTGATAGTACCTGAGTTCTCAACTGTTCCATATCCGAGTGCCACACTGTTTGCACAACCTTTATTGACAAATTCGCTGCCGGACTCCATGAGCCAAACTGTGCCTACGGACGCATTACTTTCATTCCAGAAGTCCGTCCGTCCGTAGAGATACGCTTCCCCAATGCTGCCGCCCGGACAGTTCATCACATTGCCGGAGGACGAAACCCAGGGGCAATTATAGGCGGCATCGGCGTTGAGGATGCGGATGATGCCGTAGTTGTGGAATGCCTGACTCTCTATCGGGTAGCCCCATTCGGTTGTATAAGGAGAGGCAGTGAACTTAGCATGTTTGATCTCGCTCTTGCTGGTGGTTGTTAGTTCGCCTCCGTCGCTCAAGAAGAACCTGGTGATTTTGCCGTCATTGGTGAATTTCGAGTCTGGTCCGCTCATCACGAAGTAGTCGATCTGTCCATCATTCCGGGCATTTCCGCCGGTCTGCGTCGCGTTGTAAATATCGCCGCTGTTTTCAAGGGAACCGCTCTGAACTTCAATATCACTGATAATGCCGCCGGAATAGTTTTGAACCATGACTTTGGTACCTCCTTTCACTCCCAGCGGATTGAACTTTTTCCCGTCGTAAGTGATGGTGGTGATGTCTTTGTTAAAGTCTCTGTTATTTTTGCCCGGTGCTATGACCAACTTCTTGTCTGCCTTTTGGACCCCGAAGGTTTCTCCATGCACCTTCGTTTTTCCCACTTGCAGGATGAATGTGTCGATATCGAGAGCCCCGTCGCGGTTGGACTTAAATGGGTCAGAGTCCCCTAACGTGTCCAGCGTTACCCAGAGTCTGTCGATGTTCATGTCGAAACTTCGGCAACTGATTGATCCGCCTTTGTGGTAAATGTCCCAGAAGTTGTGGTAGAGTCCCCTGACGACAAGAGTTCCTCCTGCCAGCCCTACCCATTCGTGTCCGGTGCACATACTGTCTCCGTTGTAAATCCACAAGCCCGGCGTTAATCCATCTAGGGATTCGTCTTCGTCGGTTGCAACGTCTTCGATTACGGGCTCATCCGAGAAGGGTTCGTTGTAGGGTTGTATAAATTGTGCGTAAGCGGAAGTGAATCCGCCGAGCGTAATGGCCGCCGCTAGTGCCGCCCCAGTCAGTGTTTTAAGTGTTGCGCTCATGGTAGTTCTCCTTATAAGTTAGAGGTGTGGTTGGCGAAATGTCAACCTGTCTATTAGGTATATGGTAAATGGGACACGATTTGCGACAGGGAAAAAGAAAAATTTTGGGGAAAGGGCGAAAAAGGGGAAAAAAAGCCGGAATGACGAAAAATGAAAACTTGTCAACGGAATGCCATTCTACTAACGGTCTGAGAAGCATACTTGAAAGGTACGCCGTTTTCTGTTATAATGGTCGAAACTTCCCATGAAGGGGAGCACGTACCTAGAAATAAACCCCTATTGACAGGAATTTGACGAATTGTGAAACGCCCGGCTTCGATTTGACCCGACACATGCGTTGAAACGCAACACGTCGCACCTCATTTGGAAGCACCTATTAAACCGATTTTCGGTGTAGAGAAAAATGCAATACAGCCTTGCTTATGGACGCGAGCAACTGGACGTAGAGTTGCCGGAAGAGAACGTCGTGAAAGTTCTGAAGATTCAACCGGCAGCCGCCCTGGAAGACCCAATGGATGCGGTTTTCGACGTGTTGGAAGACCCTATCGAGGCGGAACCGCTCGCCGCCATCGCCGAAGGAAAAAAATCCGCTTGCATCGTCGTCTGCGACAGCACCCGACCCGCCCCCAACCCGGAAATGCTCCTGCCGATCCTGCAAACGCTCGAGGATTCCGGCGTGGATACAGCCAAAATCACCATCCTGATCGCCACCGGACTGCGGCGCACCAGTACGACGGAGGAACGGCACGATATTGTCGGCGAAGACATTGTGCTGCGGAAATTCAAGGTCAGCGACCATAATTCCAAAAAACTGCACCAACACGAATATCTCGGTGTTACCAAGAACGGCACGCCGATTTGGGTTGACCGGCGATACCTCGAAGCCGATGTCAAAATTTTGACCGGCTTGATCGAACCCCATTCGATCACAGGTTTCGCAGGCGGACGGAAGTTAATCTGTCCCGGCATTGCCGCCGCCGAAACAGTTGCATCCTGCTATGCGTCGGCACTTCTGGCACACGAACATGTACGACCCGGCTGGATTGACGACAATCCCGTCCATGCCGAGCAAATGGAAGTCGCCCGAAAGGCAGGGTGCGATTTCATCGTCAATGTTGTGCTAAACCAAGACCGCAAAATTGCGAAAATTATCGGCGGACACATGAATCAGGCGTTCCTGAAAGGCGTGGAAATTGCCCGAAAGTGCTTGACCGACACAATCGAAAAACAAGTCGATATTGTTGTTACGTCTGGAGGAGGTGCGCCTTTCGACAAAACGTGGCACCAAACGATACGAGGAATTACCGGTGCGCTCGACATTTTGAAGCCCAGCGGAACGATTATCATCGCATCGGCTTGCAAAGAAGGAGTCGGCAGCAAAGAATTCGAGGAAATTGCCGATCAATTTGAGTCGATTGCTGACTTCGAGAAGGCAATCTCGACCGGCGAACAGTCTTTCGTGGAACAATGGCAACTGGAAGAGTTGGCAAAAGCGTTGCGCAAAGGCAAGGTAAAAGTTGTAACGCAAGGCGTACCGGCAGAAGTGCTGCAAAAGTTTTTCGTGGAACCGTGTGCAACCGTCGAAGAAGCGGTCGCCGAAGCCCTTAATGAATATGGTGCTGATGCAACCATTGCGGTTATTCCGGCGGGTCCGAGCGTGTTGGCAGTAGCATTGCACAAGGAACCCGAACCCCCCATGCCGGTTGTAAAAGAGGCAATCGAGACGGAAAAGAGCAAGCCGGTCAAGACTAAACAAGCCAAAGTTGAGTCTGACAAGGCAGAACCCGTCAAGGTTGAACCCGCAGAAGTTGAGACCGTCAAGGAAGAAAAGAAGACCGTAGCGAAAAAGGCGGCAAAAAAAACCAAAGTGAAGAAGACAGAAACCAAAAAAGCCGCCGCTAAAAAGGCAACGAAAAAAACGGCAAAGGAGTAGATCGGATTGCGTCGCTCTGATGTAGCACCGTGTCAATTCTAATTTTGTGAATGAAAGTCCGGGACGCAACGACCAGAAAAAAGCCGTCAGTGGAGTCTACAGGTGAACCTGGAAGACCCGTTGCGCTGTGTTCCGGCTGGGGGCTGCGGCATTCGACTGAAGCATTACATTTTACGTCTTGTTTTTTTTCTGCCGGGTGTTACAATGGCTGGTGATAGCCTCCGGTACGTTCTCGGTCATTAGAGATTTTCTCCCTACTGTATGAGCACTCAATTAGTTGTAGCGACGGGAAGTCGCGCAGGTCAAGTGATCCCCATCGTGGGAAAACGGTTTGTAATCGGTCGAGCAGATGACTGCGATCTGAAGCCACGTAGCGAGCTCATCAGCCGGTATCATTGCGAGATATTTCTGGAAGACGGCGAGCCGTTCGTTCGGGACATGGGCAGCAAAAATGGTGTTTTTCTCAACGAAGAGCAGATTTCCGACACGCGCGAACTCAAAAACGGCGATAAATTGATGATTGGTCCGCTCGAGTTTTTCGTGAACATCATCATCGACTCAAAGCCCCAACCGCCGCCCAAGGTAAAATCGGTTAGTGATGCCGTTGCCCGCACAGTTGCCTTGCAGTCCGAAAATGCACAAAAAAATCAGGAAGACTCGATTGCAGACTGGTTGCTCTCCAGCGGAGAAAGCGGGGACGAAATGGAAACTCGTACGATTGACGCCTCTGAACTGATTGCACATTTGCACGCCCAAGCAGCAGAGGCTGCTAATCAAGAAGGAGATGCCGGTGAGCATTCAGGAACCCACTCCCGAACCGGGGGGACCGCTTCGAGTCGCGATGCCGCCTCAGAACTGTTGCGGAAATTTTTCAAAGGGGGAAAATGACCCGTTGGATGCCTCCATTTCCGGCTCGTCCGTACATATACTGCGGCACGGCAATAATTTACCTTTTCCTCTTCGTGTTCCTTTGTGGTTAATCCTTTATTTTAACCACAAAGAACACAAGGGGCACAAATATACACAAGGAAAAAAGTGCAATCATTGGCATTGTACAATATATACTCTCCACTGCCATTAACCTAACATTTTTAAGGCTTTGAAAGTTTGGTCTCATCAGCGTCGCGAGTTCGGACTTATAATCCGTTTCGATACGATTGAGGCAATCGGTGATGCCTTCACCAATTTGCAATGTTGATACCGAGCATTGTCGAGCACAATCACTATCGGGCGACCAGCATATTGTTCTGCCAGCTTGTGTAACAATTCGCAAACCGTC
>Ga0099364_10007059_pt1 | contig 16168 bp, 20 predicted proteins | sample TergutTh196P3_FD_73070 | JGI IMG/M metagenome (GOLD analysis project Ga0099364, IMG submission 73070) | Microcerotermes parvus P3 segment gut microbial communities from Pointe-Noire, Republic of the Congo - Th196 P3 | ecosystem: Host-associated > Arthropoda: Insects > Digestive system > Gut ...
TGACGAACAGCAGAACGAACCCGTAAATATCCGCTCTCGTTACGTCTTCGAGATGGCAGCGGGGTCTGATTCCCATTTCGAGGGCCTGCTTGACGACCGAAGTATACTGCTCGACCGCCTTTTTTCTGTTTATGTTAAGCTTATTAAATATATGATAATCGGAACACGAAGTCAATATTCCCGTTTCTTCTATGCCTATGTCTTTGACCAGCTGGAAATCGTTTTTAGTCGCCCTTATCCAGGTGGTTATTTCCGGGAATTTATAGCCCCTTTCCTGACAGAGTTCAAGGGCTTTCCTGTCTTTTTCGGAATAGACGAAAAACTCCGTCTGTCTTATTATTCCGTTTTCCCCTCCGAGCCTGTGGAGCATATCGAATAAATCGACGATTTGTTCGGGAGTATAGGGCTCTCTCGACTGCTGACCGTCTCTGAACGTCGTATCGGTTATCCAGATTTTTTCGGGCATATCCATAGGAACTCTCCTGTGGTTAAACGAAACCTTCGGGATTTGGTCATATGGGAAAAGCTCCCTGTATAAATTAGGTTCTTCTACGTCCTGAAGCGTATAGTGATACACTTCCTGTTCGAGCAGATTACTTTTTTTGTTTATTTCCAGCATAACATCTCTCCTTGCCGTATATCGGCATAACATCTTCAAATTTATAATATCAGAAATTTACGTATTCTTATCATTATACATCGAATACTAATAAAAGTCAAATAAGCAATTTTTATATCTGATATATAAAATATATAAAAAATTTATATCCCCGGATTTTTAATCCTGTCCAGAACGTAATCTCTCATGCCGTCTATTTCGATTATATCCCGGAATCTTATATTTTTTTTATCCAGAGCGTCCAGAGCGCCGGGGATTTTTACCCCTGTGTAATCGCGCAGTTTATACCTCAAACCCAGCTCGTCCGTCTCTCTTTTTCCGGTAAGCGAATAATATGCGTCGCCTATGAATTTATACGCGCTCGCCGTCGATATAACCAGAGTTTTATTATCTGATTTATTCTGCTCCATATATTTTCCGGCGCAGTAAAAAGCCGTCGCCGTATGGGTATCTATGAGATATTTATAATCTTCAAAAACTTTTTTAATCGTCTTTTGCGTATTCTCTTCATCGCAGAAAAGCCCTGTGAAATCTTCGTCTAACTTTGCCTTAATTTCTCTTGATATAATATATTTCCCCGTCGATTTCAGTTCGGCCATATATTTTAAATTTTCTTCGGCTCCGGATAATAAATATAATAATCTTTCCAGATTCGACGATATTAAAATATCCATAGAGGGCGACATCGTCGTAATAAACTTCCTGTTCGCGTTATATATTCCCGTGTTCAAAAAATCGGTTAAAATATTATTTATATTCGACGCGCATATTAATTTATTGACCGGCAGCCCCATTTTTTTCGCGAAATACGCCGCGAGTATGTTGCCGAAATTTCCCGTCGGCACGGATATATCTATTTTTTCCCCCGGTTTAATTTCCCCCGATTTGAGCATTTGCGCGTAGCCGTAAAAATAATACGCCGCCTGCGGGATTAGTCTGCCGAAATTTATGGAGTTCGCGCTGGAGAAAAACACCCCCTTATTTTCGGCGGCTTTTTTTATTTCTTCGTCCGCGAATATATTTTTGACCCCTGTCTGGCAGTCGTCGAAGTTGCCGTTTACTCCGCATACGCCTAAATTATTACCCTCCTGAGTCTGCATTTGCAGCTTTTGGATTTCGCTCACGCCGTCTTTAGGATAAAAAACAAGCGTGTTGATTCCCGGGATATTTTTTGTCCCTTCGAGAGCGGCTTTGCCCGTGTCTCCCGAAGTCGCGACGAGTATCATAGCTTTTCTCTTCTCCCCCGTTATATCGAAAGCCTTACGCAGTAACAGCGGCATAATTTGCAGAGCCATGTCTTTAAACGCCGACGTCGGTCCGTGATATAATTCAAGGACGCTTATTTTATTATTAATTTTAGAGACTTTCGCCGCTCCGTCCGGAAAATTAATTTTTGAATACGCCCGCTCCGTAATATTCTTTATATCTGATTTGTTATAATCAGTAAGATAAAGCGACAATATATATTCCGCGATTTGATTATAATCAAGCCCCGCGAGCTTTTCCGAATTATTTAAAATTTCTCTCGCAGAGACAATTTCGGACGGCATAAACAATCCCCCGTCGTCCGCGATTCCCCGCTTTATAACCTGAGCCGAAGTTAATTTTTGGGGATTTACTCCCGTATCTCTCGTACTTGCGTAATACATTTTTTTACACTCTCCCGTCTTTTATATTTCTCTCTATAAAATTATCCGCGTTTCTATACATAATATTTTCTATTAAGCTATCGCTGAAGCCGCGCTTTTTTAATTCCTCGCAGATTTTCATAACCCCCGTTATATCGCCTATATCATCGGGCATAGGCGCGCCGTCGAAATCGCACCCGAAACAAATAATATCCTCTCCCCCGAGAGATAAATAATAATCTATATGTTTTATTATATCGCTTATATTAACCGGTCCTTCCTCGTTTGCGATATGCCCCCTGCATAAGCTTATTCCCACGACTCCCCCGCGTTTTTTAATTTCGAGAAACTGCCCGTCCGATAAATTTCTCTTCGCGAGAGTTTTTTGACCCGGGCAGATATCCGATATTATTTTTCTTGAACTCGAATGGCTTGCGATAACCGGCTTTCCGCTTATATCAAAAACGTCTGATATTAATTTGTCGGAACCGTGCGAAATATCTATTATAATCCCCAGTTCTTCGCATTTTTTAACCGCTTGTTTTCCGAAATCGGTCAAGCCTTCGTTTGTGTTGAACGCGCCGCCGATTTTGCATACCCCGTTCCAGACAAGCGTCAGAAATCTTACGCCGCAGTTATATAAAATATCCAGCCTGGATAAATCGTCCGACAGTAATTTCCCACCCTCGACCGCGAGATAAGCCGAGATTTTATTTTGATTTTTATTTTCAGAAAAACTCTCCAGAAAATAATCTCTGATTTTGAAAAAATCTTCGTAATTCTCGTCGTCGCTTTTGTCGTTATCAGACCATATCGCAAAAATCTGCGAATATTTTTCAAATATTCCGGCTTTTTCAAAATCTATATGCAGACCGTTTTTATCCAGTCTACTTTTTGTTTTATATATTTCATACGCTGTATCGCAGTGCAAATCAGTATAATTCATAAAATCCCCCGTTATAATTAATTTTTATATAAACGCTTCTTTTAAATGACGGACATAGTTTTTCCCCGTTTTTTTATTTATATATATTTCTATAATATCAAATCTGGGCTGAAGCCCTGAAAACAATCTATTATTTTTATAATCGTCCGATAAAAATTTTTTCGCCGCCGTTATTATATGCCTCTGTTTTGTTATATTGACGCTTTCGGAGGGAACGCCGAAACTCCCCGAACTTCTCGTTTTAACCTCGGCGAATATTAAATCTCCGTCTCTTTTTGCGATTATATCTATTTCTTTTCTCAAACCCCTGTAGTTTTTCGCGATTATTTCATAGCCTTTCGATTCCAGAAACAAACGGGCGATATTCTCTCCGGTATTCCCGAAATCTTTATTATTTTTATAATCCATGCCTTTTATTTTCTTTCTTTATTTTCGGCTTCCGTTTCAATTTCAACGAGACTTTTAAAATCATCCGGAAGAATATTTTTCAGAAAGCTTTTTCTGTGAGCTGGACATTCCCCGAAAGTTTTAAGCCTTAATATATGATTTTTCGTCGGGTAGCCTTTGTTTTTTCTGAAATGATAATACGGGTACATCCCGTCGAGCTCTCTCATGTATCTGTCCCTGGCGACCTTTGCCAGAACCGACGCCGCCGCTATATTCGGCGATATAGAATCTCCCCTTATAACCCCCCTGTATTTAAACCCGTCGAAATATCTGACTATATGACCGTCTATTAAAATATAATCGGGAGTTATCTTTTCGGATAAAATATCCACGGCGCGCCTCATCGCGAGAAGCGCGGCGTTTAATATATTTAAATTGTCTATCTCGTCTATACTCGCGGACGCAATCCCGTAAGCCGAAGATTTTTCTATTATTATATCATAGAGTTTCTCTCTCTTTTTTTCGCTTAATTTTTTAGAGTCATAGAGCCCGTCGATTTCTGTTCCGTGGGGTAAAATCACCGCGGCGGCGTAAACGTCTCCCGCGAGAGGACCCCTGCCGGCTTCGTCCGTTCCGCAGATGAAATTTTCGCGTATTTCAGAATCTTCGCGTATGACCCCGTTTTCAAATTCCCAGTTCATCATAAATAATATATTTACTTCTTACGCCTGTTTTTTATTTGATTTCTGATTAATTTCCAGAGCATATCCAAAAGGGACAAACCTGCGAAAAACGCGAAAAATCCCTGTATATTTCCCGCAAACGGATTATCTTCTTTAAATACAGAATATGCCGCGACGTTATATAATATTAAACTAATAACGGCGTTTATTATTATTTCGACCATAAGGGGCGTCGATTTTTTCATGCTTTATCACTACTCCACATTCTCAAAAACTTCGTCCACGCTGATTAATAAATCCCCGAAACCCTCGAGCGACGTTTTAAACTCTTTTATAACCTCGCTTTTTTCGTCCTCCTCCAGACTTTCTATTTCCCAGTCTTCATAAACGTGATATATATTATCAAATACATAGGCGCCGTCTTTTAACAAATACACCTGAACGGATTTTTCACCCGGGCTTACTATCCAGTATTCTTTTACGCCGTGTTTTTCATATAAATCTTTTTTATAGCCTATATCGTTCTTTGCCGTCGAGAGCGAGAGAACCTCGACGATTAAATCAGGCGCGCCGTCGATTTTATTCTTCTTGATAATATCAGGATTGCACACAATCATAACGTCGGGAACGGTCGTGTCTTTTTCGCTTAACTTAACGTCGATTCCGTCCACAAACGCCCTGCATTTTTTACCCCGCAGGAAATTCCCGAAAATTCTGTGAATATTTCCCACGACCGCGTTGTGATTCGAGGACGGACGAGCCATATAATATACTTTTCCGTCCAGCAGTTCGTATCTGCGTCTTTCCCTGAATCCGATATTAACGTTTCTCTGAAGCTGATAATTTTCCATTTTAAATAACCCTCCAAAATATTAATTATTAATCTCCGGTTGTTCTAGTGAAATTCTGCCGATTTTTGCCGACCTGAACTCTGTCAGAATAGTTTTCGCGCAGCGCTCCCCGTCGATTTCGCCGCCCGAAATTATATATCCCCTGTTTTTCCCGATTTGCGAGAAAATCTCATAACCGTCAATATTTTCTTCAGAAATATAGTTAATATCCAGTTTATATCTCGACGCGAGTTCTTCAGGATATTTTTCCCCCAGAAATACGCATAACTTTACGGCGGTTTCCGTCAAGTCAAGAACGTCGTCCTTTATCGAACCGATAAACGCTAAATTCAATCCGACTTCCTCGCTCTCAAATTTCGGCCACAAAACCCCCGGCATATCGAGTAAATCTATTCCCAGTCCGAAATTATCCGCCGATACCCATTGTTTTCTGAGAGTCACCCCAGGTCTGTCCTCGACCTTTGCCTTAACGTCCCTGCAGATTTTATTTAACAGCGACGATTTGCCGACGTTCGGAATCCCGACTATCATCGCCTTAATTCTGCGTCCGGTCATTCCCCTGCTTTTGTATCTCTCGAGTTTTTCGCTTAATATCTCTTTTATTTTCGACGGCATATTTTTTAATCCCGCGCCGCTCCTGCAATCTATGGGCAGTATATATTCCCCGTTTTTTCTGTAATGCCCCACCCATTTTTGATTTATGTTATTATCGGCAAGGTCGCTTTTGTTCATAAGGGTCAGAACCGGCTTATTAAATTTGCCGGTCAGTTTTTTTATTTCGGGATTTTGGCTCGAGATTACCGCGCGCGAGTCGAGAAGCTCCAGGACTATATCGACCTGAGGAAGGCTCTCCGATATGATTCTGCGGGTTTTCGCCATATGACCGGGAAACCATTGTATCGGATTTACGATATGTTTGTCATTTCTGTTATTTTTATTATCTATATTATTTTTATTATTTTTCATTTGGTTTCACAACTCCGAGTTTATCGAGAGGAAAGACTCTTAATATCACCCTGCCGACTATATTTCTCGCATCTATCTGACCTATTTCACTTCTCGAATCGGACGACCGGTTTCTGTTGTCTCCCATAACGAACACTTTTCCGGGCTCGATTTTTAAAGGCATAGAATCAGACGACAATCTGTCTCTGTTCATCGGAGAACGTAAAATTCTATTCCCGTCCGAATCCGTTATATATTCCCCTCCGTAATCGGTCATGTAGTCAAAATTAACGTACGGCTCGTCCAGAATTATCCCGTCTCCGTTTTCGTAAGCTTTCTCGTCTTTATAGACCGTTACTTCCCATTTGTCAAAATCAATGTCGATAAGCTGACCCTCCGTCGCAACGACTCTTTTTATAATCGGCATAGGACTCTGGGGGAGCTGAATCACGATTATATCGCCCTGCTTGGGATTAAGGAACATATGCGTTATAACGAGTCTGTCGCCGTCGTAAAGAGTCTCCTGCATCGACGGACCGTGCACGGTCACGAGTCTCAGAACAAAAGTAAACACGAGAACGACGATAAGAAACGCGCTCGACGTCACTTCCACGAGTTCAAACAAACGTTCCGCGATACGGGGTTTTAACTCATCCGGTTCCTCCGACCGCCGGGTTTGTCCGGGTTCAGTATTAATTTCAGTTTTAAAATCAAAATTATCGTCCATAAGATTAAATCCTCCGCTATTCAAAAAAAATTTTATAGTATGCATTATATATTAATACAAAAATATTAATATTTTATAAACTGTCTGATATTTTAATATTTTTTTCCCCGGAAAACCGTTCCGAGTATAAATTTCGGCAGAGCGCCGAAACGTTTGCGCCGCGCAGGATATTTTATATAATAATAAAGCCATTCCAGATTCAATCTTATAAAAATTTCCGGCGCGTATTTTTTAACCCCGGCAATTATATCGATCGTTCCGCCCAGGCCGATTAACAGGCCCTTTTTTATTTTTGACTTATTATTGAAAATCCATTTTTCCTGTTCCGGCGCGCCGAAACATACGGCGACGACGTCCGCTTCCGAGGCGTTGATTTGAGCTATGACTTCCTGATTCTCTTCCGGGTTATTCCTGTCAAAATATCCGTGACGTTCAAAAACTTTAAGGTTTTTATGCTTGGATTTTAAATTTCCGGCCGCTTTTCTGACTGATTCGGGCGTCGCCCCGAGTAAAAATAATCTCCCGCCGGTTTCGTTCAGGTAATCTATTAAATTATACGCGAGTTCAATCCCCGCGACTTTTTGCTTCAGCGGGGTTTTTAATATTTTCGACGCGAGAACAACCCCCGCGCCGTCGGGAATGATTATGTCGGCCGAATTTATTATTTTATATAAATCCCCGGTTTTATCGTCTATGCACGACTGCGTTATCTCCGCGTTCGGCGTGTATATCACGCGGGTTCTATTTTGTTCGGATATAAAACCTTTGGATATTCCGACCGCCTCGTCCATTGTAATATTCGCGAAATTCACGCCTCTTATATTTATCTTCTCAAAATTTTTATTATACATTCATAAACTCCTCTATAGTTCCGGCAATATCCGCGGACTTGAATATACTCGACCCCGCGACGATAATATCAACCCCGGCTTCCTTTATTTTCCCGGCGTTTTCAAGCGTTACCCCGCCGTCGACTTCTATTTTAAATTTATAACCGCCTGATTTTTTTATTTTATATAAATCTTTTATTTTATCGAGAGAGCTTTCTATAAATTTCTGTCCGCCGAAGCCGGGTTCTACAGACATAATCAAAGCGATATCAAGTTTATCCAGATACGGCGCAAGAACGCTTATGTCAGTTCCGGGATTCAGAGATACGCCGCATTTTTTATTATATCTTTTTATTTCGTCTATAGTCTTTAATATTTCGCGGCCATTTTCGCAAGCCTCGAAGTGAAAAGTTATGATATCGCAGCCGGCGTTTGCGAAATCCCCGATATATCTTACCGGGTTTATAATCATCAGGTGGGTATCGAAGATTATTTTACAGACTTTTCTTATAGATTCTATAACGGGCAATCCGAAGCTTATATTATTCACGAAAACGCCGTCCATGATATCCAGATGCAGATATTCGCAGCCTTCGCCGTTGATATAAACTTTTTTTATTTCGCTTTCCAGAGCGGAAAAATCGCAGGCTAAAAGCGACGGGGCTAAAATAAACATAACATTATACGCTCTCTTTCATAAAATATATATTAAGGGAGAAAATCCCGCGGCGCGGCGGCTGTACCGATTAGCGCGGAGTTATTTGTCCGAATCGCGTCGGTAGTCATTAATATTATAAGCTTAACAAACTTTTTGATGTTTTTATGACGGTACGGCGAATAATAAAAATCAGGATATAACAATTTTTTACCTTTCTGTCCGCCGCTTTATATAACTGCGGTTTTAAAATTTTTTAAAATTTTAATTGTCTTTGAATAGGATATGTCCGCCGGATTTTTTATATTCGGCGAGTTTAGTATGCCGCAGGGGCGGGCCGGTTTTGACTGGAGAAAGTTCAGTTAAAGACCGGTCTTGTCTTTTTTTGGATAAATTTGATTATAACGGGTATAATTATAAATAATAGAAATAATTATAAATTCAGGAAATATAAAACAATGAATAATTTTAACGAGAGAATAATTAAACGCAGAGGCGGAAGGCTTAACAGAATATTTTCAAAAATATCGGCGTTTTTGTGCGCGGTTATAATTTTTTTCGCAGTTCTGTTTTCTATAGGCGCGTTCATGCACGCGGATTTGCAGTCGAGAGAGATTGCGGGAAATCACGATTATCAGATATTTTCCTACGGCAGAACGGGCGAGGCGACGGCCGAGTTTACCGCTTTCGGGGAAAATTTCGCCGTCGATTTAACGAGAGTCCGGGGCGTCGTAAATATACTGGGGGAAATTTCGTCTCTGAATAAGGATTACACGCCGTCCGTTATAACTCTATGCGGGAATATAATAAGGGGCTGCGTTTCGTCCGTTACCGAAAGCTTTATGAAAATACCCGATATAATAAAAGATTATCTAAAATAAGAAATCGGCGTTTCTGCTAAGTACGGCGTATATTCCCCGATATATATTTCCGGGATTTTCCTTAAAGTTAGCCGCCGTTTTTCCGGCGGTTATTTCGTCTTTTATAAGCAGGGAGATATTTAATATTTCTCTGTTTTTTTCTTTTACGGAGCATTTGAATATGTAACCTCCGGTTTCTTCGTCGGGTTCGAGGGTATGGGAGTAAACCGCCCCGGATTTTTTCAGGTCCGAATATCTCGCGGCGGCCGACGTTCCCTTTGTCTTTGAGCCGGACGGGAGTAAATGCGGGAGATTTTCGGCGATTGCCCTGCCCCTCGGGGTTATGTTATATATATTCTCCCCGTTACTTCCGGATTTTTCTATATCGCCCGAATCGATAAGCTTCGCGAATATATCGGCGAAGTCAAAATATCCGACGTAGCCGCTTTCGTAAGTTATATTTTCTATATCGCCGTAACAGATTCCGCAATTTATTTGATTTAATAAATATAATATAAAAATTTTTATTTCGTTTTCGCCCGTCAAGCCGGCAGGCATAATATTGACCTCCTGAATTTTTTAATAATATTATTTGTCGCCGTAGTGTCCGCGGCAGCTTATTATCATAACCGTTTCGCCTTTCAACCGGTAAATTAATCTGTCCTTGTCATTAATACGCGCGCTATAATATCCGGTCAATTCATGTTTTAACGCTTCCGCATGGGCTATTATTTTTCCGCGTCTGATTTCTTTAAGTATCCCGTCAATTTTCTTCTTGTCTTTCTTCTCCGCGTTTTTATAATCTTCCCACGCTTTATCTTCAAAATTATATCCCATTTAACTATCCTCTTTCTGACTCTCAAATTCTTCGTCGGTTAAAAATACCCCCCCGCCTTCTTCAAGATTTTTTATTCTTGAGAGCAGTTCGGTTTTAGACAAATCCTCGCTGTAAAACGGGACGTAAATCTCAAACGGGATTTTTCCCTGACGCAGAGCCTGACGAGCGAATATATTAAACGCGGTAGACAGATTCATACCGAAATCGCCGAACATTTTTTCCGCCCTTTCTTTTATGTCTTTATCAAGTCTTATTGTTACGTTGATTGTTTCTGCCATTTATTAACATCTCCTCGGATTTTATTTTCTTATTATTATAACACAATAATTCGTGCGGGTCAAGTATTATGCACGAAAATATAATAATTTTTCAGCAATATATTTTAATTTTAATTTTTTTGATTTATGCTATTGTATTATCGGGGAAAAAATGCTATAATTTTATATTGCGTGAAAAAATTTAAATTTATTAACCGGAGATTTTATAAAATGCGGGGGAAAATATATTTTTTGTTGCTTGTTATTATTACGGCGGCGCTGAACGCCGCGGGATGCTCGTCAGGAGGAGACGGGGAAATTGCCGGAGTCAACGGCGAACTTACGCCGGATTTTACGGATAATTCCGATAATTTTTTGCCGGAACGCGAAAAAACCAAAACGCCGGTTCTCACCGACCGGACGTTTCTCTCGTCCGAACGTTACTGCATAGCCGGAAAAGGCGAGGAAAACTCAGTCATAAAAATAACCGGCGGGCTTTATCCGGCCGAAGCGAAAATAACCGGCGGTCAGTTTATCGCGGAGATTTTTCTCGAAGACCAAACGTCGAGGGATATCGAGATTAAGATATACGCGAAATCAGACGGTAAAGACGAGAGCGAGCCTTTGACTTTTGTTATAAGCCGCAGAGAATCGAGAGAAGGCAAGCCTTTATATATAGGCTCCGATAATCAGATTCACTATAACGAAACAATCGACGATTTTCTGGGCAGGGGTCTTTTTAACGAAGGCGAGCTTGAACTGATTAAAAACGGCGCGGAAAATTTGCGGCGGCGTTTAATCGACGAAGGCTTGAATACGAAATTAATAATTTTTATCGCGCCGAACCCGGGAACGATTTACCCCGAAACTATGCCGGTATTTCTGCGGGAACGAATAGAAAGCGAAAATTCGAGATTAAAGCAGCTTGACGAATTGTTTAAAAGCTCCGATTCTGACTCGGGATTAAAATTTATAAACCCGTACGACAGATTAATTCGGGAAAAAGAGAATTATTTTTTGTATAACAGAACAGATACCCACTGGAACGAACTGGGAGCGTATTTCGGTTACTGCGAAATATTCGATTATATCGGGGAGTTTTTCCCAGAAGCGAAACCAATGCCTTTGGAAGATTTTAATATTTACCGTTCGGTCGTGAGGGGAGGGGATTTAATACCGATGCTCAAATTCGACCAGGACGAAGTAACCGAAAACGCCTATGCCGTAAGAGTAAAAGAGCCGAAAATCCGCGGGCTTCACAGACATGACACAGACGAAATACCTTATCAGGAACAGCAGTATCACGGATTTCTCGAGTATAACAATAACGACGCTTCAAAGCCGTCTATTATCATGTACAGGGATTCCTTTTCGATTTCGATGCTGAGCCCCGTTGCCGAAACTTCAAACAGAATTATATTCTGTAATATGTGGGATTACGAGATAAATATAGATTATATAAAAGAAATAAATCCGGATTTTATAATAATACAGAGAGTCGAGAGGCTTATATACGATTTGCCCGCGACTTTCAGGAGGTTCAGATAAAATAATAAATTTATGATAACGCTTCAGAGAATATTAAGCCATATCAGACGGGCCGCGAATATATATAAAATGATAGAGGACGGGGATAAAATCGCGGTCGGGGTATCGGCCGGGAAAGATTCGCTCACTCTTTTGTGCGGACTCGCAAGATTTAGATTGTTTTCTCCTGAAAAATTTGAGATTGTCGCAGTAACTATAGACAGCGGATTCGATAATTTTGATTTGAGCGGCGTAAAAAAATTATGCGCGGACTTAAACGTAGAGTATTGCGTAATTCCCGCGAATATAAAACAAATCGTTTTTGACATACGCAAAGAGAAAAACCCCTGCGCGCTATGTTCTAAACTAATGCACGGAGCTTTAAACAAAGCCGCGAAAAATCTGGGCTGCAATAAAGTCGCTCTCGCGCATCATTTAGACGACGCCGTCGAGACTTTTATGCTGAATTTAATCTATGAGAGCAGAATCGGGGCTTTTTCACCCGTCACCGAACTTGACAGAAGCGAATTAACGCTTATCAGACCGTTAATTTACGCGCCCGAAAAAGAAATAAACTCGTTCGCAAAAAATCATAATCTGCCGGTTATTTCCGGGGTTTGCCCCGCGGATAAAAAGACGAAACGCGAGGAAGTCAAGATATTACTGGGGGATTTGTCGAAAAAATACAGTAATTTCAAGTATAATATATTCAGCGCGCTCGAAAAGGCTGAGCTTGACGGGTATATAAACCCGAAAAAGTAAATTTATTAATAAAGTATGAAAAAAACAAAAGAGAGGATTAATACCGGCATGAATCAGCCAAAAAAAATCAATATTTATTCGGACGGCTCCTGTCTCTCGAACCCCGGACCGGGAGGTTACTGCGCGATTTTAACTTATAGAGACGCAGAAAAAATTATATCCGGGGGAGACGCTGAAACCACAAACAACCGAATGGAGCTGCTCGCCGCTATATCCGGGCTTGAAGCTGTAAAAGACAATATGAACTGCGACGTCGATTTATATACCGATTCTAAATATATTGTCGACGGCATAGAAAAAGGCTGGGCGGTAAACTGGCGTAAAAATAACTGGCGTAAAAGCGATAAGAAACCCGCGCTGAATTTCGAACTCTGGGAAAGATTGTTAAACGCAATAGAAAAACTGGATAACAGAGTTAAATTGATTTGGCTTAAAGGTCACGCGGGGCACGAATATAACGAGAGGTGCGACGAAATCGCGAGAAATATCGCGCTGGAGTATAAAAATAATTTATAAAATATATAAAATTTCAGGAGGTTTTTTTATTAAAATAAATTTATGCGCGATATAAAAATATTAAGAAAACCGGATATTATTTTAACCGCGGCGTTTTTATTCTTCGCGTTTATGTTTTATTTTATTTTTGATTTAAGTTTTAAGTCTGATATTTCAGATAATATAATTATAAAAGTAAACGGGGTAATATATCAAGAAGCGCCGTTAAGTCAAGACGAGGATATCGAGGTTTATAACGGCGCGGGAATTTTGTTGAATACAGTCAGAATAAAAGACGGGAGAGTTTCTGTGATTTACGCCGTATGTCCTGATAAACTCTGTATGCGCGAGAATTATTTTAATAATTTAACAGTATGTCTGCCGAACAGATTAACTATTGAGATTATTTCGGGGAAAAACCGCCGCAATAATTACGGGGATTTTGATATTATAATATGAAAGCTGAAGATAAAACAAAGATAAAATCTATCGCGTTTATCGGGGTATTACTTGCGTTTGCAGTCTCTGTCGGATATTTCGAGAGGCTGATTCCTCCGGTAATTGCATCAGTTCCGGGAATAAAACTCGGACTGCCTAATATCGCCGTTATTATTTTGTTATATGTAAAAGATTATAAAACCGCGTTTATTTTAAATATATTGAGAGTTATAATATCGGGACTGCTTTTTACCGGAATTTGGGGGATATTTTACGGACTTTCGGGAGCTCTGGTTAGTTTCGGCGTTATGTCGGGATTAAAAAAGACGGGGAAATTCGGCGTTGCCGGGGTGAGCGCGGCGGGAGGAGTCTCGCATAATCTGGGTCAGATTTTCCTTGCGGTTTTGATTGTTAATAATATAAAATTATTTTATTATTTTCCGGTTTTGATTATATCGGGGATTTTTGCGGGGTTAGTTACGGGATATATATCGGGGATTATAATTATAAGGCTGGGTAAAATCAATCATGAATCATTATTTTAAATCGAACGAAAATTTAAGAAGCGACGAGAGAGAAATTAAATATATATATAAATCAACTCAGTTTAGTTTTATTACTGATTCGGGTGTTTTTTCAAGAGACAGGGTTGATTACGCGACGAATATATTACTGGAGAACCTGCCCGAATTATCGGGAAAAATTCTCGATATCGGCTGCGGCTTCGGCTGCGTCGGTATTGTCCTCGCGAAGATATATGAAAATAATAGTAATATAAAGATTTTTATGTCGGACGTAAACACCAGGGCGCTTGAACTGACGAAAAAAAACGCGGAAATAAACGGCGTGAGCGGGAAAATTTCGGGGGTTATAAAATCCGACGGGTTTGAGAATATTTGCGGAAACTTTGATTTTATTATCTCAAATCCGCCCATCAGAGCGGGGAAAAACGTTATATATAAAATATACGAAGAAGCTTATGCTAATTTAAATAAAGGCGGCGGGTTTTTTATTGTAATCCAGAAAAAGCACGGAGCGTTGAGCCACAGAAAAAAACTCGGGGAAATCTTCGGGGAAGAAAATATCAAAACGATATATTCAAAAAAGAATTTTTTTGTTTTTGAGCTGAAAAAATAAAAATAGACCTCTTGCGACACCACCCCGCCGTCTGCGGACGGCACCCCTCCACGGAGGGGAATGGGAAACAAACGACCGAAAGTGAGTAATTTCCCCTCTATGGAGGGGTGGCAACACGAAGTGTTGACGGGGTGGTTTTGAAAGAAAATAAAAATAATAATTACAGAGAGAAATATAATAAATATATGTTCAATTTAAATTTAAAAAATCTGTTCGTTTCGGACAAACGTTTTTACGGAACGGTCTTCAGGCTCGTTCTGCCTCTTGTCCTGCTGAACGCCATGTCTCTGGTTCTGCATTTCTGCGACGTTTTTATGCTGGGAAGAATGGGGGCAGCGTCTGAAACCGCGATTTCAGCCGCGCAAATCGCGAACCGTCCGTTTTTTCTGTTCGCGATGCTGATGTTCGGCTCGATGTCGGGAGCGACCGTTTTGTGCAGTCAATACTGGGGTAAAAAAGATATCGCCACGATTAATTCTATAGCGGGGGTAACGCTTATATTTCTGCTTCCCCTGTGCGCGGTATTTATGTCCGTCTGCTTTTTTTTCGCGGAGCCTCTCATGGCTCTGCTGTCAAACGACCCGGATATAGTAAAAACGGCCGTTATTTATCTTCGGATTATAGTTTTTTCGTTTGTCTTTAATTTGCTTACGGGCTTATTTTCGGGGATTCTGCGTTCTGTGGAAAAAGTAAAAGTTCCGTTTATCGCCGCTCTTACGGGGATAATAATTAATATAGCTTTAAACGCGATATTAATTTACGGCTTTCTCGGATTCCCCGCTATGGGGATAAGAGGCGCGGCAATCGGCACGGTGATTGCGAGAATTATAGAACTCGCGGTTATTTTAGTATATATTATATTTTACGAGAAGACGATTAAATTTACAATCAGAAAAATGCTTGCGGTTAAATCTGTCATAGTAAAGGATTTTTTCAAGTACGGGATGCCGGTAATCGCGAACGAATTTATATGGGCGTTCGGGGTGACGGTACATATGTATATAATCGGCAACATGGACCCGGGAATAAATGGGGGCGACCAGATTGCGGCTTACACTATATCGAATTTAATCGAGCAAATCGCGTTCATGTCGATTATCGGATTTTCGACCGTCTGCTGCATCGTCATAGGCAAGGCTATAGGAGAAGGCGGAGACAATGAAACCGTCGCGAAATACGCGAGGACTTTTGTCGGCCTCGCGGGGTTTTTCGCGTTTATAACCGCGGGAGCGGCGTTTATTTTCAAAGACGCGATAATAGCTCTTTTTGAAATAAGCGGCGCGACGAAAATTTACGCCTCGCAGCTTTTTACCGTCGTTACGGCGTTTATTTTACTCAAGACTTTTAACTGCGTGAGCATAGTCGGGATTTTCAGAGGTGGAGGAGACACGAAGTTCGGCATGGTTATAGACTCGTGCTTCATGTATTTCATCTCGATTCCGTTGGGATTTCTGGCCGCGTATTATTTTAAGTTAAGCGTACCGTTCGTTTACGCGTTCCTCGTATGCGACGAATTGTTTAAATTCCCGGTCGTTTTACGGCGGGGGAAAGAGCGCCGCCTGGTAAGCAGCACAAAGAGAGAA
>Ga0099364_10007060_pt1 | contig 16167 bp, 19 predicted proteins | sample TergutTh196P3_FD_73070 | JGI IMG/M metagenome (GOLD analysis project Ga0099364, IMG submission 73070) | Microcerotermes parvus P3 segment gut microbial communities from Pointe-Noire, Republic of the Congo - Th196 P3 | ecosystem: Host-associated > Arthropoda: Insects > Digestive system > Gut ...
TCACGCGCTCCCAAGGTATTTCGGCAGATTCAATCAAAGATTTAACCGTGACGGGGATTCCATCAGCCTTCAGCTTGGAAGGCTTCCGCCCCAAACCCGAATATTCAGGTAGATAGGTTCCCGGATTTTCCGAAAAGACCTTGCAGTCGTTATGGACTTCGGCAAAATAAATCATATCTTCAGGAAATTTGTCAAGCAACGAATAGTCGCACCCAAACCCAGCGTCCAAACCGATGTACTTTGCAGAAAATTTGCCTGACTCCACCACTTTGGTCACCATATCCAAAGCCATTTCATTCTTTGTCCTGAACTTTAAATTCGAGGGAACGCCATTCCTTTTGCGTCGATCTGCGTACTCCTCGCCAAACCAAACCTTTGGCATGTACAACTCATAATCCAACAAGCCATATCCATGGCTGCTTGCATAACCGACCATGACTGTTGACTGACAATTGTCTATATGCTGCGTGTGGGCTGTGCCACCTCATCAAACATATAGTATCAGAGTCGGCTTCGCAAGTTAACCCCTGAAATATGCGATTGTAGTACTAAGATTGAGAATAAAATATCTGCCTGACCGCACCAGTTTAGCCGCTACCTCCATCTTCTTCAGCTCCTCATAAATTTCTTGATCATTGTCAAAAGTTTTGGCGTTGAGGGCGTACACTATGCTGTCGAGCGTTTCGTATAGGTTCAGCCTGAGGTTTGAGCATCATGAGACAGGGGACGGTTCTATGTCTTACGTCGCAAGACGAATTCGGGTTTTGGAGCGACGTAAGACACGTCTCACTCGCGCATCACTCACACATATCACACATAATTCAACGCGATCTTATCAGGCTTGACGTCTCTCGCGGCAAGCTCTATTGCCGTGTGGCCGAAAGCGACGCCCAGGAGCGGCTCAAAATCTTCCGGCAGCTCAAGCGCCGCCGTATTATCAAGCTCCGGTATGACGCGCATCGCTTCCAGCGACCCCCACATAAATACACTGCCCAAGCCGAGCTCAGTCGCGGCGAGGTGCATTGACATAGCTATGCAGGCGACGTTAGAGTATTCAATGCCCGGCTGCAAGTCCTGTTTCCTGTGGGAAATGAATATTACAAGCGGCGCGGCATAAAACGGGTCGGTGACAGTTCTGGGAGTTTCTGAGACGGGAACGTCGCCAACTATCTTTCTCAGCGTTTCTTTATCCTCAAAACGCTTAACGGCAGCCTCGGACAGCTTATCAAGCACCTCCCTGTTTCGCACTATTGTTAAATGCACATCCTTGTACTTGTTGCTCCCCACAGGCGCTGCGTTTGCGGCGAAAAGTATTTTTTCCAAATCATCCGCAGATATCTGAGCGTCTGTGAATTGCCTTGTTGATTTCCTGTAAGTAAGCAGCTTAAAAAAGTCCATTTGATAGCCTCCTATTGATTTGTAACGAGTTACAAACATTATCACCGTTGTGCTTCGTCAATGGCATGTATGGATTGCTCCTTTTGATTAAAGAGCAGTTTTCGTTTATTGGAAATCAGTTCAAATCGACAAACGCCGTTCGCATAATCAAAATGCCAATTAAAAAACTGCATGGAATCCGTGCCAAGTAAAAACCTAAACGGTACGCTAAGGCTGGTCATAAACGGCCAATTATATCCAACCCATTCACCTATACAAATTTCAGGGATTATGACCTCATAGCAATCATCCACAGGCAAACCGGATGCTACGGTCGGACGGGCGTTGCCTCTAAGTAGTTTTCCCGATTTTACCCAGTTCTCAAATACCGATGTTCCATATATTCCGATAATATCGCTTGAATCACCGAAATTGCGTGACTCCGGCGAAAATTTATCGGAATTATTCTGTGCATATTGTGAGATACTATCGTTGGAGGTGGTACTAATGAAATGTACAGACATAACTATCCTTTCCGCGAGTGTTTTAGATTCGCTCGCAAATTATGGTTACTCGGAAAACTCAATGGTGAGATTCAAGAGTGCCTTGTCGTCAATAACTACATGGTTTGCAAAAAATGAAAACGAACGGTTTTGCGATGATTCTCACAACAGATATGTCGAATATCTGGAGCAGCAAGTTATCGGTGGCAATCAAAGCAAAATATGGAGTAATACGAAACTGCGTTGCCTCGACCAGATGCGGAGTTACCATCACACCGGGCAGATTGACTTCAATTACAATCGATGCAGCCGTATTGAGTACGTTCCGAGCGAAAACGCCCTCGCCACAATAGCAACCATCTTTTCTGAGCATAGTTACAAGCAACGTACCAAGGATACGCATTCAAGCTATATGCGTAAGTTTTATTGCTTCATCGAAGAGCAAGGCTTAACAGAACAGGATATCACGCGCGAAGAAATTACGGCGTTTATACAGTTATCATCAAAAACCGCAAGAGAGTCGCTTGAGGGGGTTTGTGGTGCCCTCCGAATTCTATCCAGACACTTGGTTGCTGCCGGAATACTCTCCGAATGCCCTGATTTCAAATTCATCGCCCCTAAAGTTAGAACACGGAAAATACTTCCTGCGTATACCGAGGAGGAAGTCAATGCGATACTGGACTCGATTGATCGCACAACAGCGGTCGGTAAGCGTAACTATGCGATTATTTTATTCGCCGTAAGCACCGGCATCCGTGCTGTGGACATCATCAACATGGAGTTCTCCGACATTGATTGGGAAAAACAGACCATCAGCATTATTCAAGAGAAAACGAACGTATGGCATAAAACGGCAATCAGCGGGCAAGTCTCTAATGCGCTAGCGGACTACATTTTGGGTGGTAGGCCGAAAAGTGATGTTAAAAATGTATTTATCAGGGAACGTGCGCCATTTGTCGCTTTTACCCACAGTGCTGCGCTTGATAAGATTATTGACAGGCAATGCGAACGAGCCGGCGTGGAAAAAAAGGACATGCGAAGCTTCCACGGTCTGAGGCGAACATTCGGCACATGGCTCGCGAGAGAGGGCGTTGACACATCAATGCTTGCTCAGATGCTTGGTCAGAGAGATATGCGGTCAAGCAAAGTGTATCTCTCGTTTAACGATGCCGAGTTGTCCAAATGTGCGATGGATTTCGCCGATATTCCAATTAAAGGCGGTGTTTACTGTGAACTTGGCTGAACGTCTTGACGAATACTACGAGAACTATATCGAATTGCGAAAATCTCTCGGATATAGCGGCAATACCATCTACCCTGTAGTGGAATTTATTAAGTACTGCACAGCGAACTTCCCAAATGAAACGGCAATAACCAAGCACATGTTTGATGCATGGCTGAGCCAACGCACGTTCCGAACCAATTCTAATCACGCTGATGCCATTACGAGGCTGCGGATGTTTTTGCGATACCTGATATCTGTTGGGGAAAGCGCATTCGTACCCGGCGAAGACTACTCTGTGAGAGTTGAAAAGTTTATGCCTTACATTTTCACCGATGAGGAATTAACGCGATTGTTTGATGCGTTCGATATGATGCCGCAATCGCCATATTCGCCAAATCGCGAACATATCATCCCTGTGATGTTCCGCATGATGTACTGTTGCGGGATGCGCCCCGGGGAGCCTATCTCAATTCAGAAAGAAGATTTTGACTTGAATAGCGGTGAAATATACATTCGCCAGTCAAAAGGATACAAAGACAGAAGGATACTCATATCAGACGACCTGCTTCGGCTGTGCCGGAAATACGCAGGGCATATGCCGTCCAAAAAATATTTCTTCGAGCGCAGCCCAGGAGTGAAAATTCCGATTTATTGGGTCGCAGATCAATTCGGTTACGCATGGGAATTAAGTGGACTTGTCAGGCGAACACAGAACCCGCGTCCGTACGACCTCCGCCATAATTTTACTGCGAGGTCAATAATCCGTTGGGTGAACGAGGGCAAAGATGTAGCCGAACTTATGCCGTTCTTGAGCGCATATCTTGGACACACGGATTTGGCATCAACATTGTACTATGTTCACTTGGTGCCGGAGAGGTTGCTGAACAACAAAGGCATTGACTGGAAAAGATTCGAGAAAATATACACGGAGGTTTCGAAATGATGAACATTAAGGATCCAAAATTATTCTCGGAAATCAAACGGTTTCTGACAGACTATCTGCCAAGAGTCCGCGCCAGGAGTCCCCATACAATCCAAGCATACAAAGATTCGATAAACCTTTTCATGCGATTTCTCAAAACCTGCAAGCAGTTGGAATTTTCACAGATTTCATCGACTGACTTCAATCAGGAAAACATTGTTGAGTTTTTGGAATGGTTGAGAACAGATCGCAGTTGTGGAGATAGCACCCTTAATCAGCGGCTAGTGAATATCCGCGCATTCTGCAAGTACTTATTCAACGATAATATTATTGCCTTTGACAATTACATAAGAGTTAAGGAAATTGAACTTATCAAAACAGCGGATCGAATACTAAAAGAAATTCTGACTATTGAGCAAATGGGGCTTCTACTAAGGTTGCAGGACAAAACCAAGCGGCTCGGTCTTCGTGACCATTTTTACATTGCGCTGCTATATGATTCAGGGTGTCGTAACGATGAAATTTTATCTATGAGCTACGGCGATTTTTCAATCCATAAGGACGGTAGCGCTGATGTCAAAATAATCGGTAAAGGGAGAAAATACCGTGTTACTCCTATTTCATGCGATGTTACGGAGATATTCAATCAGTATGCGGAAGCGTTTCACCCTGAACGCGCCCCGCAACGGAGCCTGTTCTATACAACTCACGGTACAGCGGCAACAAAAATGTCATCGGACAATACAGCGCGCATTTTGCAAAAGTACGAGGATTTAGCGCAAAGAGAAGATTTAGACATACCTCATCTGCATCCGCATCTTTTCCGGCATAGTAGGGCGATGCACTTGTATCAAGCAGGAGTGCCTTTGTCTATTGTTGCCGAATGGCTCGGTCACTCACATCTGGAGACCACATTAATTTACGCTTATGCTGATACCGAAATGAAACGTAAAGCTTTGGAAAAAGTGCAGTTTGCTAATAGTTCGGTATTCGTTGACGAGGTGTTTAAATACAAAAATGATGAGGAGGCGCTAAAGAAACTATATGGATTGGCATAAAACGACCACTGTTTCCGTGCAAATAATTCCGATAAATTTCCGCCGGGGCTACGCAACTTCAGTGTTCTAATAATAATGTCGGAATATATGGAGCATCGGTATTTGCCGAATAATACCGATATCGGTATTAATTCTCATCATATCCAAGCTCAAAAAGTTTTTTATAACTTATCGTAGTGCAATTCGCGCCCGTGTCGATTTTATAGGAAACACGTTCTAACGTTGTAGAGCGACTTGGCTTAATAGCTACATTCAAATAAGCGAACCCAAAGGGGTCAAATCTTAACTCATTCGCCAACTACAAGCCCTCCTAGACTACGCCTATAATTTAAGCCTTCAATGACAATGCCCATCGGGACAGGCAAATTGACTTGCAATGAAAATAGTTCGTCCCCATCATCGCCAATGTACAAAACAAGCCCTACCGGATCAAAGGTATCATCGTTCTCCAATTGCATTAAAATATAGTTATTTGGGTATTCTACGCACGCGTCATTCGCGGTCATTCGCTTATTTCCCTCTACTGTCTTATACACGTAAATGCCTCCTTACTTCAAAAGTATACCTACGTTTATTAATCTATTATATCATCTAATGCAACATAAATGCAATCCGGCAGGAGCGTTTGAAAAACAGACCTCTTGCCGGATTTGATTGTGTGAGAAAATACTACCAAAAAAACCTTGACAAAACCATAATTGCATTGCTATATTGTACATAAACAATAAGCACAATATGGCAACGGGGAAGGGAGCAACAACCTTGGACATCATCATCAGCACCAGAACCGATAAACCTATATACGAGCAGATAACGTCGCAAATCAAAGCCATGATAATGAGCGGCGAACTGGAAACAGGCACACCGCTCCCGTCGATGCGGGCACTTGCAAAATCAACCCATGTCAGCGTAATAACCGTCCAAAGGGCGTATGAAGATTTGCAGCGCGACGGATTGATCGACACCGTCGTAGGGCGCGGAAGCTTTGTATCGGCACAGAACAAAGATTTTATTCAAGAAGAACAGCAGCGCAGGGCAGAAGGGCATTTACAGGAGGCCGCAGAAATCGGAAGGTTAAGCGGCATAACATATGACAAACTTGCCGAACTGCTAAAGATGTTCTATCACGGGGAGGAATAAAATGAACGCTATTTTAGAAGTACATGGATTATCAAAAAAATACGCTAAATCTGACTTTCGCTTGAACGACGTTTCGTTCTCACTGCCTGCCGGAACGATTATGGGCTTTGTAGGTGAAAACGGCGCGGGAAAAACTACAACGATAGGCTGTATCCTCAATACGCTTATCAAAGACAGTGGGTCTGTTAGAGTGTTAGGAAAAGAAATGACCGAAACAAGCACCGATATTCGCGATGAAATTGGCGTTGTCTATGATTCAAGTGCTTTCCCTGAGCATTTGACGGCGGCAAAAATATCGTCCGCCATGATATATATATACTCAAAGTGGGACAATGATTTGTTCAAGGACTATCTGCGGAAGTTCAATCTCCCCGAAAGCAAAAGGATAAAGACTTACTCCCGCGGCATGACAATGAAACTGGCTGTAGCGGTTGCGCTATCACATCAGCCTAAGCTTCTAGTTTTAGACGAAGCGACTGCCGGGCTGGACCCGATTATCCGGGATGATATCTTAGAGGTATTCCTGGACTTTGTTCAAGACGAAAGCAACGCCATCCTTCTCTCCTCGCATATAATATCGGACCTTGAGAGAATAGCAGACTATATCACATTCATCCATGAGGGCAGCATTGTTTTCAGCAAAAAGAAAGACGATTTGATTTATAATTACGGGATGATGCGATGTAAAGCATCGCAGTTTGCAGGAATCGACAAGCAGGATATGCTGGCGTACCGAAAGTATGATTACCAAGTTGACGTACTGGTTGCCGACCGCCATGCCGCCGGGAAGAAATATCGCGATATTGCCATTGACAATGCTACCATTGAAGAAATAATGCTCACGCTTGTGAAGGGGGAAAAAAGATGAACGAAAGAAGCCAGATAAAGGGCTTGTTAATATATTCTTTTCACGCGGCAAGCGGGAACTTAGCTATCATTCTGATTGCTTTTTTAGGAATGGCTGCCGGCCTTTTGATTACAGGGAACGGCTATATTTACTTGTATTTTGGTATGATTGCAATAAATGCGCCCGTATATGCCATTCTCAGCACTCTTGGCAAAACAAGAGCAATATGGGAGCGATTTCAGATTGCCATGCCTGTTAAGAGAAGCAGCATAGTTAGCTTAAAATATCTTCAGGTAATTCTTGCCTCGCTAATAGGGATTCCGCTTTTCACAGTAATTGCAGCGATGACTTTTGCTATGCATGAGGGATATCCGGACTTTTCCATTGCAGAAATATCACCGTATTTCTCAATATCGCTTTTGATGTCAGGATTGATTTTACCATTGGCTTGCACAAAAATAGGCGAAAACAGGCAGGATTCACTTTTTCTTGTTTGCTTTTTTGTCGCATTTGTAATAGTGCAGCCCTTAATGGGGACAAGGCTTGGAATCCCCCGCAATACCGCTGCATTGCTCGTCTTCGCAATATCGGCGATTGCGTTCATAATATCGATACCGATAACAAAGAGGCTTTATTCAAGGAAGGATTTTTAGTTTTTTTATTGCAAACGAGCAGTTTTATATGATACAATCTGGCTATAGCGATGCATAAAATTCATTTAACAGGTAAGCGGGAGGAAATTGTTTGCATCGCAATATTCTGCAGTGAGTAAGACGCTTAAAAATATTTTTTGACTGTTGATTACATTGTTTTCCACCAGAAAGGAAATGCTATGACGAAGCGCGATTTTATTAGAACTCAACTTGATGCACTGCCTGACGACACGCTTGACAAAGTCGTAGAATTCATTGTTTTTCAACGATTCGCACTCGGCTTGTTTGATAGCGACACAGATTATTTAATGGCTGTTCCCGGAATGTCTGGGATAATACGAGAGGGGCTAAACACGCCGCTGTCAGACTGCGTACCTCTGTCAGAGGTTTGGGCAGATGTATAGCGTACAATTCACCAGACAGGCACAAAAGGACGCAATTAAGGTTGAACGCGCCGGATTGAAAAGCAAAGCTGCGGAAATACTTGCAACCGAAAAAAAATTTTAAAAAACTCTTGACTTATCCGGTCAACGTGTTATAATTGACTTATCCAGTCAGTCAATTATGGCGCGTTTGACCGGAATGTATTAAAGAGAGGTGATTCGATGGCTGAAGCAAAAGAACCGGCCGTATACCCGAAATTCAATGCCTTGGACAACGACAAAAAAGAGCGGATAATAAGCGCCGCTATGAAAGAATTCCTGGTAGGCTACAAACACGCTTCCACCGACAACATTGTTAGAGAAGCAGGAATATCAAAAGGTCTCCTGTTTCACTACTTTGGCACGAAAGAAAATCTATACAGGTATTTAATAGAATACATCGCGGAGACATTTGTAGTGGACTTCATAAACATCCTGAATGTGCGTCAGCCTGACATATTGGACAGCCTCTGGCAAGCCTCGCTGCTGAAACATGACCTATCGCTGAAGCACCCCGTCATTTTTGACTTTATAACAAAAGCGTATCTGGACGCCGGTGCCAAAGATCCTGCTCTGCTTGAAACCATAGACAAAGTTATGGTCATGCGGGATAAAACCATAGGGGAAATATACAAAAACGCAGACTTTTCCCTATTCAGGGACGACGTTGGCCCGGAGATGGCGATGAACACTATTAACTGGGCAATGAATGGCTACGCCGAAGCCAAAGGCAAAGAAGCGGAAGCATTAAAAGGCGCGCAGGAACCGACAACTGATATAATCAGGGAAAACTACGAAAAATACTTGGAGGAATTCAAAGCATACCTGAACTTTTTCCGCCAATGTTTCTACAAAAAAAAGGAGGATCAGACATGAAGTACAGCGTTGAAATTAATGAAGTAACGAAGAATTTCGGTAAATTCACAGCACTAAAAGGAATCAACCTGCAAGTGGCAGAAGGAGAAGTGTTCGCATATATCGGCCCGAACGGCGCCGGAAAATCCACAACAATTCGTGTGCTTCTGGGCATCCTGAACGCCACTAAAGGGGAAGCAAAAGTCTTCGGGAAAGACGCATGGAAGGATGCTGTTGAAATACACAAAAGAATAGCCTATGTCCCCGGCGACGTGAACCTTTGGCCGAACCTCACAGGAGGCGAGGTAATTGACCTGTTTGTAAACCTGAGAGGAAGCCACAACAAAGACCTCCGCGAGCGCCTGATAAAAGACTTCAACCTCGACCCAACAAAAAAATGCCGCACATACTCAAAAGGCAACAGGCAAAAAGTGGCGCTGGTAGCGGCATTCGCGTCGGAAGTGGACTTGTACATCCTTGACGAGCCAACCAGCGGACTTGACCCACTGATGGAAGAAGTATTCCAAGAGTGCGTCATGGAGCAAAAGAATCGTGGCAAAGGAGTCTTTCTCTCAAGCCACATTATGTCCGAAGTAGAGCGGCTGTGCGACAGGGTAGGCATCATCCGCGAAGGCGAAATCGTACAAGTAGGCACACTAGACGACCTGCGGCACCTGACCAGATATGTCGTAAAAGTCGCCACAGAACGCACAATAGAAAACCTGGACAAAATACCCGGCGTTTATGATATATCCGAGGAAAGAAATACCGTTACGTTCAATGCGGATACCGCTAAAATGGGCGGCATCATCGACCATGTCAACAAGTTCGGCATACTAAAGCTGGAATCAAATCCGCCATCGCTGGAAGACCTCTTCAAACAACACTACAATTAAGTTGAGAGTTGAGAGTTGAGAGTGGAGAGTGGAGAGTTGAAAGTTTAGTGACGTACGACTTATATTGTATGACGTACTTCCAGCAACAAATTGGAAAAAGATTTCCATAATATTCGTCAGTTTTGACAATACATAATAAACAATCAATTGTACATTGTAAATTGTACATTGTACATTGAAAAGGGGGGTATTTAGATATGTTTAACAACACGCTTAAGCTTACGCGTTTTATGTTAAAAAGAGAGAAAGTTAACTCTACGATTTGGCTGCTGAGCATCGTCATATTTAACGCGCTGATCATCTTGCTCTTAACCTTTGTGATGGCCCCGCATCCTGAAGAACGCGCACAACTCGTGGCAATGTTTGAAAACCCCGCGCTGCTGGCAATGATCGGGGCGTTGCACCCTGAGCACGGCGTTTCAAACATAGATTTGGGTTATGTGTTTACACTGCTCATGATGGTCATGGTTGCCATTGTCGTGGCGATAATGAATGTATTCCTTATTGTACGGCACACACGTACCGACGAGGAAGCAGGGCGCTACGAAGTCCTCCGCAGCTTGCCGAGCGGCCGCCTTGCAAACATCAATGCGGCAATGGTATCAGCGGTTATAATAAACGCCATTCTTGCAATACTCATAGCGCTTTCCATGTTTATAGCATTCAGGCTTGGGGATTCCGGTTTCTCTGACTTCAGCTCCGCGCTGCTATGGGGTGTAAACATGGGGGTTGTCGGGCTGGCGTTTGCTGCCATAGCTGCTCTTTTCAGCCAGCTCTCATCAAACGCCAGGGGCGCATTGAGCTACTCATTTTTTGTTCTGGGACTGTTTTACTTCTCACGCGCGATAGCGGACATGGATATGAATGCAGGCTCGGAATTCTTTGCGTTCATAAGCCCCCTCGGCCTTATCTCCCGCACGTGGGTTTACGTGGACAACCTTTGGTGGCCGGTGCTCGCTGTTCTAGGAATGGCCGCAGTATTCACCGCTCTTGCTTACTGGCTTTGCAGCATCCGCGACATAGACCAGGGGCTGATACCCGCCCGCCCCGGCAAGGCAAAAGGCGGAAAACTGATGAAGTCCCCCTTCGGGCTGAATTTGCGCCTCAAACGCCTGAGCATAATTGTGTGGATCATAATCATGCTCTCCGTGGCGGCGTCATACGGCACTATACTGGAAGATATCGAGAACTTCATCGGCGGAAGCGAAATGTACAGGCAGTTGATGCTCGCCCCTATCCCCGGCATGCTGGAATCGCTTGAGGGCGCGCCGCCGGAGCAAGTCGCCGAAGTGATGAACAGCCTGCTTGAACAGCAGGGGTATAATGTCGTTCAAATGTTTGCGAACATGATAGGGTTTATGATGGCGATGGTTGCAGCCATACCCGTGCTTATGTTTATACTGAAAGCCAAAGGCGAAGAAGTCGCAATAAGGGCGGAACTGATATTTGCCACGCCCGCAAGCAGGACGAAATATCTGTCCGGGCTTGTGATCATATCATTTATAACGGCCATACTTTTGCAAGTGGCGCAGGCTGTGGGGATGTTCTCGCTTGTGCAGTCCATGGGACTTGCGGATCGTTTGCCTCTTGGCTTCCTTATGGAATCGATGCTGGTTTATGTTCCTGCGCTTTGGGTGATGGGCGGACTTGCAACCCTGCTGGTGGGCGCGTTCCCGAAGCGCACAGGCTGGATATGGGCATACTACGGCTTTGCATTTTTTGCGATGATGTACGGGCGGATGCTCCCCGATCTGGAATTTTTGGCAAATCTCACGCCGATGGGATGGGTGCCGCAGCTGCCGGTCGATGATATCAGTTGGCTTGCTATGGCAGTGCTGTCCGCACTTGGCATCGCCCTCGCCGCAGTCGGTATCACACTCTACAACAAACGCGACATCAACGCTATTACGCATTAGGCGCTTTTCCACCTGCGTAAACCCTGATATAAAAAGCCGGATGAGTCAGACGTAAAAACCTGACTCATCCGGCCTATAGCATGTACCAAAATTGGACACTCATTCGTCATGTTCTTTCAATCGCTTTGCGTAACTTGTCAAACATCGGTTCATGATAACTTCAGGCTCAACTCCGTTTTGATTTGCGATTTCACAAAAAATTTCATAAATCTCGTGTCTAACGGCAACAACAACTTCCTTATTCAATTTTGAATAATAGGGATTCTTTATTGCCCCCTTAAAGTCTTCAACAGTATATTCAGCCTTCATTATTGATGCCTCCATAATATATTGTACGTTCATTTTTAGTCGCTTTACGTGCTGAAATTATTCTAACTATATCTTCATCTTTCCCGCGATAGCAATGGCATACGGTAAGCTCACGAAAAAGCGCGTCTAATCCAATAATTATAAAGCGCTCCTCGTTTACAGAGTGCTGGCTATCGTAAAGAAATACAGCATTTTTATCGTCAAACACAGTTTCTGCTTCTTGGAATGACACACCATGTCTGATTCTATTTGCTTCGTTCTTGTTTTCGTCCCATTCAAAGATCAAACTAAATTCTCCCGCTTTGTCAATGATAAACGTATAGTATATTATTAACAGTATATCGCATAACGCAGCAACATTCAAGAATAAACCCAAACACCTCGATAAAAAATAAGACATAAAAAATATTAAACAATTGAGAACCAAAACAAGTCTTTTACAGTCTAATAATTGAAAGCCGAAAAATGGAGGGTTTAAATGGAAGGGGAAGAAACGCTTATACAACTGGCGCGGCTTGCCTCCAAAGGGGATGAAGACAGCTTTGTTGCCCTGTGTGAAGCCATGAAAATAACCCTATTCCGTACAGCAAAAGGCATTCTCGGCGACGAAACGCTTGCACTAGACGCAGTCAGCGAAGCAGTTTTCCGGGCGTACAAAGGGATACGGCGGCTCAGGGAACCTAAATACGCAGCCACATGGTTTACACGAATACTAATAAACGCCGCGAACGACATCTACAAAAAACAGAAAAATGAACTAAACCTGGACACAGCACACGACATCGCGCACTATGACGACCATAGCCGGCTGGACTTTGAAACGATGATCGAATCACTATCCCCTGAACTGCGAAAAATAATCAGCCTCAAATACTACTCCGGGTTTACGCTTGAAGAAATATCCCGCATACTCAAAATACCGGCCGGAACAGTAAAAAGCCGCCTTAACAGAGCCTTGAAACAACTTCGCATGGAGATTGAAGAATGAAAAATGAATTATTCAAAAAATACGTAGAAAACACCCGCGACTGCGACACAGCGCTGTTAGACAACGCAGTGAAAAAAGGACTGAACCAAGCGAAATCAAATGCACTTGATTACAAAAAACTATTTAATCTCGCCGCCGCGAGCGCAGCAACGGCAGTTCTGTGTTACGTGCTGAATATGGAACCGGTCAGGAGCGCAGTAACCGGTTTTATGCAAAACAGCAATCCCATGACAGAAAGCGGATCGGAAGCGCTGCACGGATATTTAATGAATTTTGCCTACACAATAACAAACTACTTGGGAGGAACTTAAAATGATACTATTTAGCGGGCTAATATTCACAATAGTATACACAGCCATCATTGGGATAATAGACGGTGAGCTTGCATGGTTTATTGACATGGCATCTCTATTCTTTATACTCGTACCGCTTTTATTTTTCCTATTTATCACAAAAAATGGAAAGACCATATACAGCTACATCAAAACAAGCTTTAAGAAAAACCGCACTTACAGTAAGTGCGAGCTGAACAATATCGCCCACGCCGCGAAAAACGCGATGAAAATAATCCTCGCGTCAGGCGGATTCAGCTTTTTGAGCGGATTGGCAATCATGCTGCGAAGGCTGGACGGTCCCCAGATGCTTGGCCCATACTTTTCGATAATGATTACGTCGCTGTTATACTCCATAGGACTGTCCTACTTCTCATTTTTCCCGCTAAAGGTTTGGGCAGAAAAGAAAAGGTGATTTGACAGTAATGTCGATGGAAAAACGGAATACACAATATCCTCATTCCTCATTGCACTGCACTAATGATATGTTACACTTCAGACCCACTTTCGTCATTCCGTGCTTGACACGGAATCCCCTATGGGATGCGGCAGTTCTGCAGATAAGAACCCGTAATTTCGCTCATAACCACAGGGGATTGCGGAGCCTGTCCTGAACTTGATTCAAGGGCAAGCCCGCAAAAGCCTGCCCTGAACTTGATTCAGGGACGGATGCTCTTTGGCTACCCAGTGAACTGCAACAATGATATCGCCCCCTGCGACCAGCATTATGTGTTTTTCGTGAAATTACAGTATACACGGCTTGACATTGAGGGTTTGTTTACTTTAGAATATATGGTATAAATGTGCCATAAATATGACGGGAGTGGTGACGTGTATTCGGTGGGATTTGATTGCGAAAAGTACTTGAAACTGCAGTCTGATAAAATTCTTGAAAGGATCGGGTTGTTTGAAAACAAACTCTATCTCGAGTTTGGCGGCAAGCTGTTTGACGATCAGCACGCAGCGCGCGTACTTCCGGGATACGCACCGGACACGAAAGCGGACTTGCTAAAAGCGCTGGCAGATAAGGCTGAAATAGTTATTGCAATCAACGCGTCTAATATCGATTCGAGCAAGTCTGTCGGCGATTCCGGCATTTCTTATGACGACGATGTCCTGCGCCTGATAGACGAGTTCCGAAAGAGGGACCTTTATGTCGGCAGCGTCGTTATAAGCCAGTACCTTGAACAGCCTGCCGCCAACAAATTTAAAGCCTATCTCGAAGGCTTGGGCATCACCGTTTATGTATTGCGCTTTATTCCGGGGGATCACTACCCTTCTAACATACAGCTTATCTTGAGCGACAAAGGTTACGGAAACAATGATTTTATCGAGACTACGCGTCCATTAGTCGTCATTGCGGCGCCCGGTCCGGGCAGCGGCAAAATGGCGGCTTGCCTTTCTCAGCTTTACCACGAGAATATACGCGGCGTCAAAGCCGGGTATGCGAAGTTTGAGACGTTCCCTATCTGGAACCTCCCGCTCAAGCATATGATAAATATTGCTTATGAGGCTGCGACGGCGGATATCAACGATGTCAACATGATCGACCCGTTCCACCTTGAGGCTCATAATGAATCGGCTGTAAATTACAACAGGGATATCGAGGTGTTTCCGATTCTCAACGCCATGTTCACGCGAATATGGGGGAAGAGCCCTTATAGTTCGCCCACGGACATGGGCGTTAATATGGCAGGACGTTGCATTTCCGACGATGATATCTGCGCTGAGGCTTCCAAGCAGGAGCTGATTCGCAGGTATTTTTATACACAGCTTGATTTTGCCAGGGGCAATGTTCATAAGCCGGTCGTGTCAAAGCTTGAGCTGCTAATGAGCAATTCCGGTATTTTGCCGGAAGAAAGGCCGCCGGTGATGCCTGCTCTGGATAAAGCGTACATGACAAGCGGGCCGTGCGTCGCAATCGAGTTGCCGGACGGGAAGCTTATCACAGGGAAAACATCGGAGCTGCTTGGTGCGTCGTCGGCGGCCTTGCTCAACGCGCTGAAGCACCTTGCAGGCATCGACGACAAAGTTCCGCTTATTTCTCCGGTCGTAATTGAGCCTATTCAGAAGCTCAAGGTTGGGTATCTCGGCAATGAAAACCCGCGTTTGCATACTGACGAAGTGCTAATCGCTCTGGCGATAAGCACTGCTACAAATCCGACGGCAGCGCTGGTACTCGATCAGCTTCCTAAGCTCAAATACTCGGAGGCTCATTCCAGCGTCATTTTGTCACAGGTCGATATCGGCGTTTTCCGCCAACTCGGCATCAATATCACATGCGAAGCTGTTTACCAGAATAAGAGGCTTTATCACAGAAAATGATGGTTCCTACTATTTCCGTACAAATCTGTTCAGCACCATGTTCAACTGCCTGACATCCATCGGTTTAGAAAGGAAATCATCAAAACCGCTGAGCTTGAACATTTCGGCGTTGCCAACCAACGCGTTGGCGGTGAGTGCAACTATAGCGCCGCCGTATCCAAGGGCACGGAGTTTTTGTGTTGACTCTATACCGTCCATTTTCGGCATCAGATGATCCATAAATATTATATCAAATGTTTCACCGGCTTCCACTTTTTCTATCGCCTCGAAACCGCTCGTCGCAAAATCGATTTTCAGCTCATAAGGCGCCATCATTCCTTCCGCGACGATTAAATTGATATCTACGTCATCCACTATGAGCACTTTCCCGTATGGCATTGGGTCGTAGGCGACCTGTGT
>Ga0099364_10007061_pt1 | contig 16165 bp, 20 predicted proteins | sample TergutTh196P3_FD_73070 | JGI IMG/M metagenome (GOLD analysis project Ga0099364, IMG submission 73070) | Microcerotermes parvus P3 segment gut microbial communities from Pointe-Noire, Republic of the Congo - Th196 P3 | ecosystem: Host-associated > Arthropoda: Insects > Digestive system > Gut ...
AAAATTCACCATACATGCGCACAAAAAGAGAAAAATTTTATTTTTGTGGCTAAAATGGATAAATTTCAAAAAAGAAAAAAACGTACGTGTCTATGTGTTTTTTTACAGAACTTACAGAACTTTTCAGTTTGGCTCTTGAAATTCAAGGCTGAAAGGGTTCTGTAAAAAGTTCCGTGCAACAGAACTTACGGAACTTTTTTCTATCAAATATCACGGCTTGGGTCGAAATAGCAACTGGATCGTTCCGAAATTAAAACAACAGTTTGTCCGTTATTCAAAATATGCCGAATTTTGGTAAAATGAATGCCTATTTCTGCTCTAAAGCCCGTTTTTTCTGTAAAGTCCCATGCGTTATCTAATCTGGAATAATAAAGGCGGCGTAGGTAAAACATTTTTGACATATTGCCTGGCCACGGAATACGCTCTCAAGCATCCTGACAAGACGGTAGTGGTGATCGATATGTGTCCGCAATCGAATGTGTCCGAGATGTTGCTTGGCGGGGACGGTCTCGGCGAGAAGAACTTGGAAAATTGTTATGAGAATGGCCGCACAGTAGCCAGTTATATCAAAAGTCGGTATGACAAGAGCATATTTGGCAAGATTGGCGACGAAATTTCCTATTTTATTCAGGCCAATGACTATAATGAGCATGTTCCTTCTAATCTTTATGTTCTTCCGGGCGATGTTGATTTGGATATTTGTTCCGCTTTGATAGATCACGTGGCTTCATCACCAGTTCGAAATGCTTGGATAACCAGTAGAAGTTATCTGAATGATTTAATCAATGTTTTTGAGTACCATAAAAAAGGTAACACAGTCTTTTTTATCGATACGAATCCGAGTTTTGCCAATTATACACAACTCGGTTTAATAGCAGCAAACCGCCTCATTATTCCATGCACGGCTGACTCTGCATCGCTGCGTGGCATTTACAACATTTTTCGTCTTGTATTTGGTGTGAAATTTGGCAACACAATATTAGATGACGACCGCTTTGATACTTTTCATTCCAAACTTCAAGCCATCGGCACAACTCCGAAAGTTCACTCGTTCGTTTTAAACAAGGCCCGGACAAAAAATCGTCTTGCTTCGAAAGCATATCAAGCACATGTCAGTAACATAGAAAAAATCATTGGAGAATTTGCTACGAAATACTCAACCTTTTTTACAGAAGAAAAAAAGTCTAACCGCATTTATACTCTAAAAGATTGCAATACGCTTTCTCCGGTTATTAACTACAATGGCCTTTTACCTTCTTCTTTGCAACATGGTCAATATGATGTGTATGATATGCAAACACAAGTCAATAAAGACCAGATAGAATTTTTTATGGAAGATTTGGACAAGATAGTTTCCGGTATTGATTGATCATTATGACAGTTTTCCTAAGCCCGTTATTTTAATTTATGGCGTTAATTAAAATAACGCATTGCGAAGTTTTAAAAATTAAAATAAGAATTTCGTTATTCTAATTTAGCGAGTTGATTAAAATGACGTTTATGTGCAAAAAATGCTATGCAACAAACTTTTTGCTATCTAACCGCCGTGAATGATTCCTGCTTGTCTTCCATCTTAATTTCCGGCAAGAGGTTTTCATAGTCGGCATGCGCCCGTTCGATCCGCCGGCACGCCGTATCAAAATAATCTTTCCTTTGCTCAATGCCGATAAATGCTTTGCCGATTTGAATGGCTGCTATTCCTGTCGTTCCGCTACCCATATACGGATCGCAGATAACACTGCCAGTATCCTTCGGCAACTCCAAAATACAAAACCGCATTAACTTCACCGGCTTTTGTGTCGGGTGTACCTTTTGCTCTCTTGTTCTGGTACATTTGAAAATTCTAGTGTTGCCGTCAAAATTGCAGTAGCATAATTCGGCTTCAGCAAATGTCCGGTTATAAAACTGTTCGCCTTTGTCCCATACAATCCACTTTCGGCTTGGCGGTAAGTTCGCAAGCAAATTTCCTCCGAAGATCATAGTAGGTACATTTCGGTCTATCAGAAAAGTGACATCCGGTGCTTCGTCATCCCAGTCAATGTCTTTGTAGATGTCTTTCGTTGCCCACGTTCCGCCGCTTTGTAAGTTTTTATGTGTCCTTTTTGTTTTTCTTTTGCCGAACTCTTTCCATTGCTTGGAATATATCTTGGCCATTCCATAAGGCGGATCGGTAACAATCGCATCGAATGTTAGACTGTCGATAATATCCCGGCAATCTCCGCAGTAGAGTGTTGCATTTCCGATTGTGTATGTTTCAATGCTCATGTGTTAGTTTTAAAATGGAGAGTCGTTATTGTCTTCGTCTTCGTCATAGCCGATGTGCGTAGTATTTTTAATCGGCATAGCAATAGCATAGACCGGCTGTCCGTTAAATTTCGCTCTGATTTCTTTTGTATCAGGCAACCTTTTAAGAAGCATTTTCACGCTAATTCCTTTCCAGTCCGGCAAGTTTTTTATAAAAGCCGGATACCTGCTTGCAACATTGAATAGTACCATATCGTTCAATTGATGTTTCACAATTTTAATGTCATACCTTTCAAGTGCTTCTCTTGCATTGGTTCTGTTAACAGGACTTTGACTCTCCGCATATTTTCTTATTGTCTGCGCAATAGAAAGTTCGCCTTCATCGGCAACACGAATAATCTGTGTGAGAATCGCTTGCAATAAGTCATGGTGATCCTCTGTAACCGTCATAGAATTTTTTGGATTGTTGTCATGAATTATGCCGAACATAAATACTTCAGTTTGCCTTCTTGTCCATCCGCACAATTTTTCGGCAACGGCGGCTGGTACTGCTGCGGCTTCAATGTGGCGGGGCAAAGCCTCTACAATATCTACTTCGGATAATTCTTTGACCGATTGTAGCAGCGACTTCATGTTCTTAATGGCAAAAACCATCAAATCAAATCCTATTTTTTTTATGATTGTCGAATCAAGTTTTAGAACTGCTCTTTTGCCATCTTCACGTGTCGGGCGAGTGGGTTCGACTTGAAAAAATCTTGAGGCATCGGCAAGGTTGGCTAGATTCATTTCAATAGAAGAAATCCAAACAATATGTTTCAGTCCGAATTGCTGCTCTTTTCCATTCGGCTGTCCTTTAGATACAATTCCGCCGTCTGTCGATGTTCGTAATAATTTGAGAATACTTTCTCTGTGTTTATCTTTTTCCAATTCGTCAATAAGCAGGATGTTTGAATTTTTTTCTGCTAGTTGTCTGATGGCGGCCTCTGTGGGTTTTAGCCGTTCTTTTGCTAGTTCTCCAAACATCGTGCCGAGCAGTTTATTTAACACGCTGGATTTTCCAGAGTTAGATTCGCCGACAATACACATCTGCGGTCGAAAAGAAAACGTAGATTGTATGAATGACGCAGTAGCCAATGCCGCAATGAGTGTAACGGTAGTTTCCATGTCGCTATTCCAATTCCACTGTGTAAGCAAGTCTTGCAATTCCGCAAAGGCAACAGGTGCTTTCTTTTCGTCATAGTTTTCTAGTGCTTCCTTGAGTGTATCAAAATCGACAAATTCAGTAGGCGATGCCTGCGAGTTAAGTTGCAATTTTCCATGAAATGGTTTTGATAGTCTTTCAAGCGTTGTACCATTCCATACGGCGGCTTGTCCATTGCCTATCACGACCACAGCATCCTGTGTTTGCGGATCGAGCCAGATGCCTTGTCCACACCGGTCATTATTTCGTATATTATTTTTTGCGGCTTCCCAGCAGAACGCTTCTACGACTCTCTTAAAACTGTACATGCCTTCAGGCACGTCTTTTTGAGACTGTGTAACTTTTGATCGGACAATCTCTCCGCAATCGCCAATCAAATTGAGAAATGTATATCGGTTCCGGTCTTTGATACTAAACCAACGTTTTAAGAGTAATGAAAAGCCGGATATGTTTTGGAACTCATCTTGCCCAAAAATATTAACTTGCAAGTCGTCAAGCAATTTTTTTACAAATTCTTCAGTAGACGGCAAGCCTGAATTTTCTGTCCAGAATTTTGTATCTTCTACTAACTTTTCCAAATCGGCAAATGTATGTCCTTCATTAAGCCAGTCCCGCAGGTCTTTACCGTTTGTTTCTGTTATTTCATACGGCAGTTCTACAATTCGGATAGAATTAACATATTTTGCGAGTGCTGCTGCGTGTTTTGATCCGCCGGCTATGCCCGGCTTATCCGCATCTGGAATAATGATAACGTCAAGTCCCGCAAAAAACTTAACCATGTGTGTTTTTAGATGTGCGCCAGCCCCGCCAGAGTGTGTAATGACCGCTACGGAGTTCCATTTTTCGGCGGGAATTTTCGATTGCAAGGCAACCATGTCCGGGATGCCTTCTACCATATAAACGGTTTTAGCAGTACCGGCTTTGATTAGGCCTAATCCATGCAATCCCATCAGTCCGGCAGTAGTACCTCGAATCATCAAATTTTTGTTTCCATGCAGCAACCCGCCATATATGTTAAATGTTGCACCGCCTTGTATTATAAGATTTGTATCATAAATAGGAAAAATAATTACGTTGCCTTGGCCGGGAACGAAACCTTTTTGACCTCCTGCGGCCAAAAAACCTTCTATGGTACATGGCGGCTTTTGTAAGACGAAATTGACAGGTTCATCAGTTTCGATATTAAGAGGTGTAAACCATTGATCTTTGTTTTTATCTTCTTTTATAATAATTCCTGTTTGTTCGGCCAACCGCCAAAACGCATCTTGTGCGCTGCTGTCGTTTCCAAATTTAACGCAAGCATCGAAAAATGAAATAATTGTATCACTATCTTGAGTACCAAAATCATTATAGTAGCCGTAATGTTTGCTGTTTGCATCAAGATTGATCCCGGCTGATGGCATTTTATCCTCTCTGCCGATAGCCTGGCAACTTATCCAGCCTTTTTCATTTGGAGCAGCACCAATCACTTTCAGTCCGAATGATTCATATTCCGCCCGAATGTTCAGCAAGTCCAAAACCTGCTTCTTGTTCTCCGGCGTCATCGGCAATGTCTTGTTTTGTTTTGGTATCCGTGCCATTTGTCCAGTAGTTAAATAATAATCGAAAAGTTACAGTTTCAGCATTTTGTCTATTTCCTACTGCTTTCCAGTTTGTTTTTGGAAACCGGCCTGCATAAGAGACAATTGTTCCGATAATTGCATTAGGATGCATTTTAGAATGAAAGAACGGATTTTTATTAGTTGGATTACTAATGTTTATCCATGAGGATTCTATCACTACAGCGGAGTAGTCCATTGTTTGCATGCGTTCTAGTTCTCGTATAAATCGTTCTCGGCCTTTGCCCAGTGTTTGATAAAGATCTTCTAGTGATTTACGTTCTATGCATATTTTATTTTCGTAGCCGACAATACTGTAATCGCCTGTTGGCAACGTTCGTCGTTGGGTCATTACAAATGCCTTCTTTCTATCAATCCGTATATTTTGGAAGGAAAATGGCAGTTGTTCCCGTGTGTCGCAAGCGACTGTAAACGGTGATATTATCATTTGGTTTTTTGTTTTTATAGATTTGTCATTTTCTTTCAAAACACGTACAATATCCCTGCAAATTATTATCAAGGACTGTTTCTCGCTCCATGTCGTCAACCTCACATTCTTCTTGTGAGTAGTGTTTGCATTGTTCGCAATCTGCATCATTAGGATCAGCCTGTTTAGAACGGCTTAACTTTCTGTAGAAACTGGCAATCCACTCAGCGCGATCTTGCGAAAATCCCTTTTGACAGAGAGTGGCGATACACTCCTTCACGACATCAACATTACTGCTATCGTGGCAGCGGAGCAAATGGAGTATCATGTCGGCTTCCACCACGCCTCTGACGATTGTGTTTTCTAGTTCCTGTTGTTCCTCATTGTCTAACTTAATGCTCAACTTGCTAAAAAACATCGGATGTTGTGTAATCGTTCCGTCTAAATCAAGTCCTATTTTCATTGTGTTTCTCCTTTCGTTTTGAATGGTGTATAACGGTACGTGCCGTGATGGTAACCTTCACAATCGGTGTCATCACTATAATCTTGACAGTCTTCGCAATCTTCCGGTTTGCATTTGACCACTGTTGCAAGAATGCAATCAAGTATCGGATGCAATCCTTCGCATGGAAACAGCCTCTCATCCACCCTGCACCCACCGTATGGGCAAAATGAGTGCGTCAGTCCGTCTGCTCCAATATCTTTCACTATTTTGATTATGATGTCTTGAATGCTTCTCATGTTCCTCCTTCTGTCTCAAATGGGATAGTGTTATTATCGTTTTTGATTTCCAATATTAACGCCTTTATTCCTTGTTGCACCGACTCAAGCGATGAATCAAAGTTTTGCAACATCCATAGGATTTTATGTTTCTCTCCACTCCTGCCAATCTATGTCGGGAAAATTCTCTTTGCTAAAATTTTTAGCATGGGCAATCCTGAATAGAATTTCCTTCATAGTTGTGTTGTAACTTTTTTTGTAACCATTCGTGAAAGTGATGCATACATATCCTTCTCTGTCTTTCGTTTGGTCGAATTCAATGAAAGCAATGGTATCAACATTGATCATTTCATCAGCGATTAGCGTAAAGTTTGGCATAGTTCTTATCCTTGTAGTAGTTCCTTTCTTATGATTAAAGTTGTTTCCTGTTTGTTTGTAGCATTCTGACTAATCGGTTCCATGCCGATATTGTTTTAAAGTCGCCATAGTTTTTGATTATCCTTTCATATTTTTCTTCTACGAGTTTGTTACAGTATTTGTCGATTTCGCTCACGCCGACGCACCGGTAGCCTAGCGGTAACAATGCTACATGTGCCGCTCCAATGCCGTCGCATACGCTAAAGTAGTTCATTTCGTCCCTCCTTTCGGAAACTCCCGGATGAGCAGGTCATCGGGAATCGGTTGCTTCTGTGCCATCTGTTTGAAGAAGAACGGCACGCCGCATTCTTTGCATTGATCCCGCAACGCTCTCGCCCAGTCGGGATTCATCGGTCGGGCATTCGCACCGGTCTCACCGCCGCAAATCACCCAGTCGAGTTTTGGAGCACCGCCACACTCTTCCTCCATAGCAGGGTGGTCAAACGTCTCTTCGTATCGTCTTGACCACACGCCGGATAGAACATCGACGCTATATTCATTAAACCGAATTGTTCGCAAACAAATTCTTTCCAGCATCGGCTCAACCGAAACGAACCGCACCGTTGCAGGTATATCAAGCAAGATCGGAATTTTTTTATCCACTTCGGCTTGATTGCAAACCGTTACGCCAAGCCATGTATTCGGTGGGAAGTACCGAGCATTAGTGCTACCAAGGTAATCAAATGCTCGTTTGGGACGTTTCGTCAGGATTTGATAGGTGTGACGGGGCGTCAACTTTATTCTTTCTATGACCTCGTCAATGATGGGAAACGGTACGTCCTCGTGAAACAAGTCGCCCATCGAGCAAACAAAAATCTTGCAAGGTTTTTTCCACCGAAGCGGGTCATCCCATCTTCTCGAATGCGTCCATCCCGGCTGAAATGGGTGCTCATAGTGATATCCACATCGTCCAGCCAACCGCCGTGCCATTTTTTCTGCGTAGCAGTTCTCACAGCCCGGCGAGCACTTCGTACAGCCGGAGACTACGTTCCACGTTTTGTCTGTCCACTCTATCTTTATCATGAGTCTGTTCCTCCTTTCGCTCTGGCGATGAGTCTGTTTCTCTTTTCCATCCAATCACTTGTTGCTGTACCGCAAAACGATTCCAACGCCTCCAACAGTTCCGGGGCACAGGCTATGAGGCGTGCAACATCTTCGTAATACGCATTGTTTGGGCAGTCATGTGTACCAATTCTGATAAGTTCGTCCCCTTCAATCTCAACGAAAATATTTGTTTGCCCGTATCCGTAGCCATAATCTTCGGTATGCCTTTTCACAACCCATTTTCCCGGTGTGCGTTTCGTTTCATTCGTCATTGTTGCCCTCCTTTCGTACTTTAATCCGCAACTTCGCAACCTCTATTAGAAGTTGATAAATCTGACTATGCTCGTTGTCGCCGTGTGTTTCTTTAACTCTGGCATCAAACTCTTCTAACGTTCCTGCAAAACATCCGCAGTGAACGCCAATGCCAGTTTTTGTTCGATAGAATGTTATGTAAGCATTTCGACTGCCAATCGGTGCAACATAAAAGTAATCGGCTGTTCGTGAGACTCTCGCATCGCCGGAGACCCACGCATTGCCGAAGACCTTCGCATCGTCTAAGACCTTCGTATCGCCGTAGACTCTCGCACTGTCGAAGACATTCGCATCGCCGTAGACTCTCGCATCGCCGTAGACCCACGCATCGCCGTAGACCTTCGCATTGTCGTAGACCTTCGCACATTCAGAGACCTTCGCATTGTCGTAGACCTCTGCATTGCTGTAGACAATCGCATCGCCGTAGACCCACGCATAGCCAGAGACTCTCGCATCGCCGTAGACCTTCGCATTGCCGAAGACGCTCGCATTGCCAGAGACTCTCGCATCGCCGTAGACCCACGCATTGCTGTACTGCGATAAGTTGTTCTCTCCTGCGATATAACCGCCGAGGTCACCTGCCTTGATGTCTTTTCCAATATCAACCAACGCCCTAATTCGGTATAAAACCTGGCCGTTATCTGCGGTGATTGTCTCGTCTGTCAGTTCGTATTTTTTCATGGTTTGTAGTAGTTTGTTAGTAGGTTATAACTTCGTTACCGTTAAAATGCACACTCGGGATATTATCCGTAAAGCGTTTTTGCATTCGTTCGATTGTTTCCAAAACTTCCGACCGATGGACGGGTACATCTTTCGGTGCCGAAATGCCTAATCGTACTCTGTTTCCTTGGACATCTACGACTTTGACTTCGACATTATTTCCGATAATGATGGTTTCGCCTATCTTTCTTGTCAGTGTCAGCATTTGTTTGCTCCTCTTTGTAAAACATTTGCGGCGGCAGGATTCGAACCTGCGTCTCCCAGTCTGGTACTAGGAAAACCATTCCGGGCGTATTTCCTACCTATACTACGCCGCATCCAGTAAGTATCACGTGCTAATTACATTCGGCAAGCAGTTCATCGACATCCGGCAACTGCGTGAGTTGTAGTTGTTTCATAAACTCCAGCATAAGGATGCAGGCGTTATAAGCCTCGTCATATTTGAGGCCATGGCCGACAAATAGTTGATAGGCTTTGCAAGCCGCAATTTTCACTCGTCTCTCCAGCTCTTCTTCTCGTTTATCATTAGCGGTGCAATCCGCACGGCCTTCTTCGGAGTGATTATGTTCACTCATAGCAGGTTCCTTTCTTGTTAAGGGTTAAGGTGTTCGGTTTATGGTTAAAATTGAAGTTTTGATTTTTCATCGTATTCTTCCTCTAGATCATCATACTCGTCGTCACTATCATCGTCATCCTCAACGGAATGAAAATTTCTATCCCAATTCCACTCTGGCGGTTCGCTCATGAGTTCCCGGTCTCGCCAATGTGTATAGAATTGTCCTCGACTCATACGACACCTCCTTCCGCAATCATAGCGTCAAAGTAGCCAACGGGAAAATCTCCGCCTACTTCGGGAGAGAGCGGTTCGTCTTCCGGCAGTTTGGAACTGACAATGAGTCGAAGCATATCGGCTTCGGAAAGTACCCGAAACTCTTGAATTCCGCCGGGTGTCATAAGGGGGTAGCGTTTCGCTACCCCCTTGCAATGTTTGTTTATTGCATCGGAATCATTAACGTATCCGAGTGCTTCGCACACGTCTTTTCCGACCCAGTGGGTTTCTCCGTCAATGATGACGGTTCTGATTTGTGTTTCCTGAAAGGAAAACGTAATAAGGTTCGTTGTCATAGTGATGTAAAGTTAAAAGTTTATCCTTGCATCACGTCCATGTGTGTTATCCGCAATCGATCCGTGATTGCGGTGTTCGGGCCAATTTTCATAACCGAAGTCATGATAGTTATAGTTTTTTAATGGTTATATTGTTTCTTTTCATTAAACATCTCCGTGAAAAGAGTAGTTCGATTCCACATGTATGATTTGTTTTTCATTTCATCTAGCGTGCTAGACATGCCTATTAAATAGCATTGTTTTTTCGCTCTACTGATTGCGGTGTAAATCCAATGCTTATCACATATCATTTTTGCACCATAAGAGGAGTCTAACAGTACAATTACTACCGGCGATTCCGAGCCTTGGAATTTATGGCAACTGATCGCATAGCCGAGTTCAAATACAGATTCACTCCAATCACCATAAGTAGGAACATCTACTAGCTGTCCGTTTATGTCTATTGTTAACTGTGAATTGGAAAAATATTTGACAATTCCAATTTCGCCGTTGGCAACATAGACATCATCTACTGTTCCATTTTTTGTACAGATTATTTTATCGCCTCGCCGGAACTGTCTTACTTTGGAAACATGCTTGCCTGCTATCAGGTCTCCGTTAATTTCCGGTAACGGATTGAAATAATCTTGTAATAAAGGATTGAGAGCCTTGCGTGAAAGTTCCGATTTTTCATTCAATGGAACTAAAATCTGGCAATCTTGCAATGCGTTAAATGGATCAATGCGTTCATAACGAATTCCTTTTTCAAATTCTAAAATATTTTTAATAGTGCAAAACACTTTTTCTTGTGTTGGTGTCATTCGGAAAAATACAAGATTTTTGTCGAGAATGAAATCTTTCGACATTGGATCAATCGGAGCATTATCTCGAATTGCCGCACATGCCTTTACAATTTCACCGGCATTGCGGCGTATCTCCGTCAGTTTGCCACATGGTACACCGGCTTGTATCATATCACGTAATGGTGCGCCTTTGCCGACCGGCGGTAATTGTTCATGATCGCCGACAAATAATACATTTGCTCCTTCCTTGACCGCATCCAATAGCGACTTCAACAACACAATATCGATCATGCTAGATTCATCGACAATGATAAAATCGTAAGGAAGTTTGCATTCGGTATTGTAGGTAAACTCCCAGCCGTCGTTTTCAATAGTAGAACCTAATAATTTATGAATTGTTGTTGCTTTGAAAAAAACATTTTGTCGTTTCAACGATTCTATTACTCGCAATGCGGCTTTTCCTGTCGGAGCACAGACGGCAACTGACTCACCATTGCGTTGTAGAGTATCGATAATCCGTCCAATGACAAAAGTTTTTCCCGTGCCGGGGCCTCCTGTTAATAATCCTACTGCTGTTTGTGTTGCTGTTGCGTATGCTTGTTGTTGATGCTCGGACAGTTCGTCTTGTCCATTGAAAACGAGGTTATCTGGCCATTGTGTCGGCTTTTGGCTATACTCATAAATCCATTGTGTTACTTCTGTTTCGCAATATGACAAATAAGGTAAACTAATATAATCTATACCGTTACTTTTTCTTTCGACAATTTTTCTATTTGCTAGTGCTTCATCATAAGCAAGTTCTAACCTAGTGAGTTTTCCAAATTGTTCAGTTAGTTTTTTAGAAACCATGTTTGTTTGCATCCATGTCGATCCGCTTGTATCCGATGTGAGTAGATAGACCAAATAATTCCATTGCCTTAAATTTCCTGCGGGCGGTAATCCCAGTTTCTCATACACTTTGTCCGCCAGCATAAAACCAACGCCACGGTACGCTGTCAAAATGTACGGATTCCTTCGAATGATTGAAGCAGCCGCTGTGCCGTAATTATTTTCGAGCCAACTATAAATGTATTTCGGAAAACCTAATCCTTTTAAAATTGTTTGCAACTCTAGTATCGATTTTTCTCTTGCTTCTTTTTTAAGCAGGAACGACTGAATTGTAGAGCATTGTTCATCGTTCAATCCTTTTATACTATTTAAAATATTCGGATCATTTTTGATTTGCGAAATGCAATCATGCCCCAAGGCATCATAAATTTTTTCTGCACGCATTATGCCGATATTTGGACACTGCGTTAAATAACCTACTATCGCTTCACGTGTGATTGGTTCTGGCTGTGCAAATGAGTCAAACGCAAATTGCGATCCATATTTTGGGTGCGTTTTCCATTGGCCGGCAAATCGATACTCTACATTCGGCAAAAGACTTTTTGGCGGACTCTCTCCTTTGACTGTAATTTTATTTGTCACAGTGCCGAGTTTTTGCAATGCCTTTCCGATAATATATCTTTGCGGAGTCTCGTCTTGAAAAACGTGCTGTTCTCCGAGGAAAATGGCCGTCAGTTCGATAGTGTTATTAAGTGTCATGATAAAATTAGCGGTTAAGGATAAAAAGCCAGGATGAAAAGCAATGAAAAAACATCCTGGCTATATGACAACGATTAAAAATCGTCATCAGTGTTTTCGGCTGCTGTCTCACAAGGTTCGGCATTGAGACATGAATTGTCTAAAACAACTCCGGTGGCTTGTCCTATGACAGAGTCAAACGTTGTGTAATCAAATCCAATCGCAGTATAAACTTTGTTTGGATCATCTTGATCTTTTTTATGTCTGACTTTGATTAAACATGAACGGCCAATCCAGTCTTCAAAGTCCGGCATCGGCAAATCGTCATTTTGTGCTTGCAACGCCTGGAGGTACTCTGGTGAATACACGCCTAATGACCAACCAATCAACGCTACTTGTTGAAAAAACACGTTTGAATACATGTAGAGAGTTTCATAGACGTATTTTCCACGTTCGGCTTGCAATTCTAGAGTAGCACCAACGATTTGCCATTTCATTTTAAAAATGCTTCCTCGTTGTGTGCTACCAGGCTCTTGACTAACAAGTTTCGCCTGATACCAGCCTTCTTTTGGCAACGTAACCGGCTTGCCCATGTTCGTCACATCTAAACTAGCAATATTGCTCATTTTTATTCTCCTTTTTGTTGTTGGGAAGTGTGTGTTATATCAGTAGTTTATGCTACTGATGGTTATGACCACAATTTTGTCGATTCCTTATTACACTATGGTCGTTTCTGCAATAAGGTCAAGGAATTTCTTTTTTGTTTCAATAGATGAAACTAAAAAGGAATGTTCGTTGTTGTCTCTTGCGAACTCATTAAGTTTTCCAAGAGGAATGTTTCGTATTCTTGATTCATCTACTGCCAGTTTGACTAGCGGAATGTGTTTTAATGCAAATGACTCAAATCCTGCCTCGGAAAGGTCGCTAATTTTTCGCACATTATATAATTCCATGGCTATCTTATAGTCATCTTTCATAAAATAGCCTTCATCTATGAGTCGTTTGACAGTTTCTATTTCCGCCTGCCTATCATATTCCGGCGGCGGAAACTCTGCATTGCCATCCCACATCGGATTGTTTGGCTGTACTTCTGGCTCGTCTAAATCGTAAACGTTTACATTCGGCGGTTCGTCATCTATTAGTTCTGTCTCTTTGCATACGGCCTCTGCTACCGCAATTTTTGTAGTAGATTGTATATCTAGTGTTTGTGACGGCGATGCGTATGTTATTGGAACAGGTTGAATATCAATCGCTTCGTCCTGAGACAACATTCCCATCATAACTTCAGGACAATAGGTTCTGGCAAAAAACGCTGCCGCCCGATACATCATCATTTGTTGCGGCATCGTTTGCCATTTCGATGTCTCATTGCCGTTTTTGTCTTTTTTGCTCCACCACTTTTCTGCTTTTGCCATTGCAATAGTGATTTTAGTAGACTCTAGTGTGTGGTCATGATTGTCAACAACATAAGCCACACACCCATAGTCATCTGTACCTTCCTTGCCGGAAAATTTGAACCGGAGCGGTGTCTTAAACTGTCCGCTATTGTTAATGCAAGCAATTACGAACTGGCCAGATAGTGAAGGTTTTCCGTGAATGACATAGAGGTTTTGCATCACCATCAGTGGATTCATTTTCATTCTCAAGGCCATGTCAAGTGCGATCATGCAATTCGCCGGATTGTTTTTAAACATATCGGGAATTATCGTAGATTTTGCCAGCATTGCGCTTCGCTTTTCTATTTCTGGATGTAGCAAGAACGTTGTAGCAGGCATCATCATATCGTCTTGTTTGCTAGGAATCGTTGTTAGTTCTGTTGTCATTGTTTTCTCCTTTGTCCATTGGACGGTTAAAGTTTGAATTTTGGAATCAGTTGCATTTTTATTACAACTTCAGCCGTTATTAGTACGTCATTTTTCAAATAGTCTAATGCGTGTTCCCGTTCTTCGGGAGTGCCGAAAAACTGTTTTGCAAAATCCGCACCGCTACCTGTCTTGCGTCGACATCCAAAAAATGCGGCAAGCGCATCGAGTGTAATAAATGACTCACCACGATTGCCCATTTGCCATTCACGCATTGTATCAATCAAGTTAGTCGGTCGATAACTTGTAATTGCATTTTTGATTGTCCATGGAATTTTGATACCGTATTTCAATCCTCTTCTAATCAAAAACGGTAAATCGAATCCGACGATGTTATGGCCGACAAGCATGCCGGGTTGAGATATTTTTGCATCGGCTATTTCCAAAAAGTTTTCAATCAGTTCCTTTTCGGACGTCGGCGCAACGGCATTGTCGCTTATAAACTCATAAGCATAATTAGATGATTCGCTGTCGATCCATCCCATAGCAAGGATTCGGCCTGTTCGTGGAGAGAGAGCAGCCTTCTCCTTAAATTCTAGCCATGCTTTTGCTCGTGCTGTTTCGATGTTTTCGTCAACACTTGCTTTGGCCGACTCGAACTTTTGTCGGGACTCTTCTATTTTGGCCGCAATTTTTCCGGCATCTTTCATGTTTCCAACTTTCACTTCATTCGGATCAAATTCTTTTCCGAGTAGTGAGTAGTTTTCTACTTTTGTCTCGTCGAACGTAAATAACGTTTCAAGAACATCATCGGGTTCTGCACCGGTTTCTATGTCGAAAATTAACGATTTCATGGTTTAGTAAGTTTCCTAGGGTTAAGGTTATTTTTTAGCTATTCGCACAATTCTGGATGTGCAGTCCAAAATTCTTCAAACTGATCTTTGACGTTTTCGATTTTCTTTTTGCCGAAATTCGGTATAGATTTTCGTTTGTTTGGATCTGCAAAAACAAGCATTCCCAAATCATCAATAGTGTTGATGCCATTGCGTTCCAACAGTTCCCAATCTGCCGATGTGAATTTGAAAAACGGACGGCACGGCCACTTTTCCCAATTTTTTCCTCGCTGTACAGGAAAGTCACGCAGCGTCGGCTTGTCGGGATCGGTTGATGCAATAATCATGCGTCCTTCATGGATTCTCAGTGTTAGCGATGACGGTAGTGCAAAAATTGCGTTTTCGATTGCCTTGGCCGCCTGCTGTTCGTCATAACTATATGGCAACGAATCTGCTAGTTCGCTGAATGATTTCATAGGTTTTGGTTGTGTTTTTTTGACTGGATAGGATTTGCCGTCCGTGCCGATAACAGTTTTTGATTTTTGGCCTGGTTCAGTTGGAACATTGTTACAACTGGATTCCTCTTGGCCTGGTTCAATTGGAAACTTTTTACAACTGGATTCCTCTTGGCCCGGTTCAGTTGGAAACTTTTTACAACTGGATTCCTTCTCCTCCTCATCATCAAGCAAGCCTTTGTCGATAAGAGATTGCCTGATTTTTAGAACAGTCGTATGGGAGCATCCGACGTGCTTGGCAACATGCCTGGAACTGTATTGCGGAAAATGTTGCAAGGCGATTTCGACAAGATTTTTTCTTTCGCTAGGTGTCGGTGGCCGACCGTGCTTTGAATTTGCGCCAAGAGCATCCCAACAGGCGTCGTTCCAATTTTGCTCGGCAACAATAGCCGAGGTTGTCGTTGCACCGTTTTTCTTATGCGCTTCTATTCTGTGAAATCCGTCTTTTAAGCAATATGGCAATTCTTGTTCTGGATCAAATGCAACGTCTACAGGAGGCAGTTCTACACCATTGGCCAATTTGTCGGCATAGTTTGCAACGGTCTCTTCGTCTACGCTTCGCATTTGGAGCGACAAGTTCAAGTCTGCAATGTTAAGTTTTAGGATGCTGGGCATAGTGACCAAGGTGTTAAAGGTTTTGGTTTTTTCCTTGCGTCACGTCCGTGTGAGTTTTTTGCAATCGATCCGTGATTGCGGTTGTTTTGTCAATCATCTTCATAGCATTCATGCTTTGCACTAAAGCGTTTTGCCGGAATGCTGTCAAAATCTTCTTCGTCTTCGAATCCTTCGTCCCAATCATGCACTTCAAAGTCTTCGTCCCAATCATCGTCGAAGTCTTTGTCATCGTTGTCTTCGTCAT
>Ga0099364_10007062_pt1 | contig 16163 bp, 19 predicted proteins | sample TergutTh196P3_FD_73070 | JGI IMG/M metagenome (GOLD analysis project Ga0099364, IMG submission 73070) | Microcerotermes parvus P3 segment gut microbial communities from Pointe-Noire, Republic of the Congo - Th196 P3 | ecosystem: Host-associated > Arthropoda: Insects > Digestive system > Gut ...
GGCATTGCCGATGTCGGTATTAACGATACTTTTACACAAACAGATATTTTTCCAGGGATTGGAATGTTAAGAATTCCTATAGGCGGAAAAGAACCGGCTACTGTCGCTATTCAAGTAAATTTCCGTTACCCTGCCGATAACATTCCATTTTACGAGGAGCTTGCATCACGGGTTGGTGATTTTCGTACCATCATTAGACAGTATTTTTCGGCTTTTTCAAAAGAAGATCTCTTAAGATTTGATGAAAATGCCATGAAAGCGGAAATTCTTAAACAATATAATGAAATTTTAGTTCTGGGTAAAATTGAATCCCTGATTATCCCCTCTTTTGACTATTTCTGATGCAACCGGTCATTATATTTTGTGTCATAATACTGGACAAAATTGAAAAAAAAATATATTAATTAGGAGGAGGTTAAAAATTACACCTGCGGCTGCGGCTATTATCATTTCTCTTACCCCAATAGTTGGGATTGCCATGGGCTCTACAGTTGTTTTTTTCTATTTGCTATGGAATCACAGAAGGCGCACTTTATTAATAAAGACCGGGCAGTATAAAAGACCGGATTTTGATTTATACACATTCAGCCTGCTTACCGGCCTGCTTCTGGGAAGCGTTGGAGTTACACTTACTGTTTTTTTATCACTGGCAGCATATCCCGGTTACGGATTGCTGGGGGGCACTATACCCTTGTCAATAGGCATAGGCCTTTTGGCATTTTACGGGATTAAACGGCGCGGCAAGGAAAAATGAACCATGAAATGCCGGAGGATAACGATAAATTAATAATTGACCAGATTATCTGCGGCCAGAAAGATTTATTCCGGCTGCTGGTTAGGCGTTATGAAAGGCCTGTTTACGGCATGGGGTTGAGTTTTTTTCGCAATAAAGAAGACAGCTTCGATTTTATGCAGGAAGTTTTTTTGAAAGCCTACAGAAACCTTTGTAGCTTTGAAGGGCGCTCTAAGTTTTCAACTTGGCTGTACAGAATTGCTTACAATACCGCCTTAAACTGGTCAAACCGCAGAAAAGAATATCTGAGCTTGGTACAAACGGATATTGAGGACTGTGAAAACCTTAGTCCTGAAAATCAATTAATCCGTCAAGCTGCAAAAGATGCGGTGTTGGCTTCTGTAAATGAGCTTCCGCAACGTTACAGGGTATGTATTGATATGTTTTTTTTCTATGGCTGCTCTTACCAAGAGATTGAGGAAATTACCGGTATTCCGGTAAATACCATTAAATCTCATGTATTCAGGGCAAAAAAGCTGCTTAGGGATAAACTTGAGCATTTAGAGGAAGGTTGATATGAACTGTCAGAAAGTAAAAGATAAAGTATACGGGGATTTAAGCCCCTCTCTTAACTTTTCCATGCCGCTTTTTACCAGGATTAAAATTGGCCTGCATTTGTTATGGTGTCATGACTGTACGGCGGAAATTGAAAGGTTTGAGGTATGCAAGGATATTTTACGCGAAGAATTTTTACCGCCATCTCCTGCACTGGAAGATAAGATCATGTCTTTTATTGCCTCAGAAGAAAATGAGGCGCTTGAAATACAGGAAGTTGAAGCTTCCCCCGGCGGATTTTCTCTCAAAGGCTGGGTTGCCGCCGGCATTGCCATGATGGTTTCGTTTATGTCTATTTTCTTTATATCCGAATCAGACGATATGATTCCTATTGGCGTCACGATTGGAATAGTCCTTACCTCTTACGGAGCGCTTTTCATAGGCAGCCACCTAAAGGAATTTACCCATCGGTTCAGGTTATAGCCGGCATTGGAAAATATTAACGCTAAAACGCAAAGTTTATCAAGACCGCCAAGAATTAACGCCAAAACGCCAAGGTTATCAAAGTCGCCAAGAAAAGAGAAAGTAAATTTTTTCTTCTTTGCGATCTTTGCACCTTCGCGCCTTTGCGATAACATTCTGCCAACGACATATTCAATGTTTTCTGATCCCTGTTCCCTGATATGCTTGAATAATAATGCAAATACATGAAATAATGTAATTATATGAAGTTGAAGGAAAGAGGGGTTTATTTTGGCAAAAAGTAAAGAGGATAAAGAAAAACAGTATATTTATATTGTTCAGGCATTGCTGGAACCGGCAAAATGCAAAATTGGCAAGACAAATGACCTTACCAGAAGATTAAAAGACTATGACAGTATGACTGGAAAATCCAAAGAAAACATTTACAAATATTTATTCACCTGTGAAGTAAAAGATATGACGGCGGTGGAAAATGACATAAAAAAGGAATTTAGTAACCTTCGAGAAGAAAAAAGCAGGGAAATATATTTTTACAATACTCCTTTGTTTAATCATTATATTAATTATATAAAACTGCATAAAATGTTCAAAAAAGAAATATTTATAAAAGTAGATGAAAAAAGGCAAATCGTTAAAATTATAAAAAGAACAGCTCCAACTCTTGAGGAACGCGGACTGTCTTACAAAAAGGTAATGCTAAAAGCTCAAAAAGTAAATAATGATGAATTTTATACCAGATACGAAGATGTTGAAAAAGAACTGTCTATGTATAATAAAAGTATCTGGAAAAATAAAACAGTGTTTTGTAACTGTGATGATGCTGTTGACGATGACGAAAGAAATACATCGGCGTTTCCTTTATTTTTTTTGAAAAATTTCAAAGAGCTTGGATTAAAAAAATTAATATGCACTCACTATGGCGGCGTAGTTGATTTGTTTAACCAGGGACCAAAAGGCTATATTTTTACAAAAGACGGTTTCCATGAATTTAAGGAATACCCTGATGGTTATGACGGCAGTTTTGACCACCCGCTTTCATTAAAAATACTTAAAGAAGAAGCGGATATAGTATGCACAAATCCGCCGTTTTCAAGAGCAATAGATTATTGGGAAGCAATAATAAAAAGCGAAAAAAAGTTTTTAATCATATCGAATATTTCTATTGCTATAAGTACGGCTTTTATTCCTTATTTTAAAGATAATAAAATATGGGCAGGATATAATGAAGTTGATTGGTTTCAAACACCTAAAATGGAACTCACAAGGGCAGCGGCTTATTGGTATACAAATTTTCCAATAAAAGACAGGCCAAAATATAAACAATTAAAAATAATGCCGTTAAAAGATATTCCAGATAAGTACAAAAAATACGATGATTCAAAAATGTTGTTGGTGGATAATTGTTATATACCAAATGATTATAAAAAAACTTTTGCCGTGTCTACCCGCCCAATATTAAACGGTTTATTGGAAAAGGGATATATAATAACGCATGATAAACAATATGATCCGATAGTAGATGGCAAAATATGTTTTAAAAGGGTTTTGGTTAAAAAAATATAATCAACCGTTTCCCTTTAATACTCATTGAACAATAAGATTTATACATTGTATAATAACGCAGACAGAGGCTCATTTTGGCAAAAGACAAAGGCAAACAGTATATTTATATCGTGCAATCCTCGAAAGAACTGACCAAGTGCAAAATTGGGAAAACAAATAATCTGGAAAGACGGCTGAATGAATATAATAATATGACCGGTAAATCAAAAGATAATGTTTATCAGTATTTAATGACCTGCGAAGTAAAAGATATGGCAGCGTTAGAAAACGATATAAAATATACTTTCATTACCTTGCGTGAAGAAAAAAGCAAGGAAATGAGCCATTTGCAAAACTCGGTTAGTTTTGCAAATGGCTATGCAGTTTCCAGCCTTACGGCTGCGAAACATGCATTATTAAGAGGTAAAAATTTCAAAACTGAAGTTTTGAAATTTCATCAAAATTATTTTTTTAATACGCATTGGTTTAATGAATATGTCAAATTTATTAAGTCCCATAATATGTTTACTAAGGAAATATATGTTAAAACCGAAACAAAGAAAGAAATAACCAAAATAGTAATCAAAACAAAACCTTCTCTAAAAGAAAGGGGAGTATTAGAAAATGTAAACATGAAAAAAGCACAGAAAGTAAAAAACGATGAATTTTATACAAGATATGAAGATATTGAAAAAGAATTACCGCTTTATAATAAAAAAATATGGTTAAATAAAACTGTATTTTGTAATTGTGATGACGCGGTTGGCGGAGATGATAATAGAACATCTGCGTTTGCCCTGTATTTTATTAAAAATTTTAAAGAATTAGGCTTGAAAAAGCTGATATGTACTCATTATGTAAGTAATGTAGATTTATTTTATGAAGGTCCTAAAGGTTATATATTTACAAAATTCGGCTATAGAGAAATAGATTACAAAAAAGAGTATCCGGAACATTATGACGGTAGTTTTGAAAATCCCCTGTCAATAAAGATACTTAATGAAGAAGCTGATATTGTATGCACAAATCCTCCTTTTTCAAAGATACATGATTATTGGGACTTGCTTATAAAAAGTAAAAAAAAGTTTATCATAATATCTCAAGAAAGTAATTGTGTAACAACATATTTTATTAAGTATTTTCAAAATAAGACTTTATGGGCTGGCTTTAATGATATAAGGTGGTTTTATACTCCCAAAAAAGAATTAACAAGAGCGGCTGCTTTTTGGTTTACAAACGTCAAAATAACTAAAAGAATTAAGGAAAAAAATCTAAAAATTATGAAATTAAAGGATATACCCGAAAAATATAAAAAATATGATGACAATGGGATTTTGTTAGTAGATTATTGTTATATTCCAAGTGATTACTCAAAAAAAATCGCAGTAAGCACAACTCCAATATTATCTGGTATATTAGAAAAAGGATATAAAATTGTTAATGAAAAAACATATCATCCTGTTTTTGGCAATAAAAGTGGTTTTTCAAGAGTGTTAATACAAAAAATATAAATAAGGATAAGACGGTACGATTGTCGTTATTTGTTATGGCAAGATCTCCCTTTGGGCTTCAATGCCTGATATTTCATGCAAAGGCCACCGCATTATTAAAGTAATCGATAACATCTGTTCCCGGCTTTTGGCAGCGTTTTACCATGAAAGTACCCAATTCTTCGTTAAGCATAGAGTCAAAAGCATCTTCCTCTGATTTGTAGTAACCTCGAATTTTCTGATTTTTAATGACTACAAAATCATCAAGATGATCCTTTATGATTTTATTCTGATTTTCTTTGTAGAACGAAAACTCATTTTGGAGCATAAGAACCTCCTAATGATAGTATAAAGAAAAAGAGTATCTTTTGTCAACCACTCTCGTTGCTTTCTTTGTTTTTGTGTAGAAATTCTCGCCAGCTTGTATCTTAGTGTATCGTGTAAATTGAGTACTGCCGCTATTCTTGCCTTGCCCGCCGGTCCATTATAGATATAACATGGCTGGTATGTCAGGAGATGCTAGTATAAGGTAGCTGTGCAGAATGGTGGCTAAAATGTTTGGAAACATATGGAAAATATCCGAAAATGTTCTTTTTTTATACTTTACAAAATTTATATTTCATGGCATAACTTTTATAATGAAGATTGCATTGAATAAATTAGCAACTATTTTTCTTGAAAAGATTGCAAAATTAAGAGAAAAATGGGTATTAGTAATTGGAATTATTTTTATAATCTATTTTATTGCATTGACGAGTATGTTGGGGTATTTTAATCTTTTCAATTTGATATGGGTGTTTTTAGGTATACTGTTTATTATTTTTTATAAATATAAAACAAGCATTTTATTAATGACAAATAAAATACATAAAGCATTTAAAATAATATTTTCACTAATTATTTCTTTTATTCTATTGTCATTTGTTATTACTACAATATTGTTGATACAAAATGCAAGGGATGATAATATTGAGAATGCAAATTATATAATCATTCTTGGAGCGGGATTAGATAGGAGAAATCCCTTAAATCCTTCTGTATTGCTTAATAGGAGAATATTAAAGTCTATAGATTATGCAAAAAACAATTCAAATGTAATTATAATTGTTAGTGGAGGAATTGGCAGGAACAGTATATTTTCAGAAGCCGAGGTTATGTCAAGAGTGCTGCAAACTAATGGTATAAGTGTTAATCAAATATTAATTGAAAATAATGCTGCAAACACACATGAGAACTTAATATTTTCCAGTGAATTAGTTAGCGGATTAGATAAAAAAATTATTATTGCATCTTCTGGATTTCATTTACTTCGTTCCAAATTGATTGCTAAAAAAATTGGCTATAAAAATATTGGTACTTTAAGCGCTAGTACACAAATTATTTTATTGCCAAATTATATTATTCGTGAATATTTTGCAATAATAAAAGAATTTATAGTGGGGAATATTTGAATTATACGCAAAATATTATTATATTTTTCTAACAACAAGCTTTCTTATGAATTCTGTTCGGTTATAATGTAATAAAACAATGTTTTTTATATTCATTAGTTTTACATCTTTTGTTCTTCGATAAAACCTGCAATATCTTCGATAATATATTCTGGTCCTGTGGTATGCAACGCACCATAACATTTCACAATGTAATCCAAGATACCGTATTGAGAAAAAGTCTGCACCACTTCCTTGCCGGATATTTTATACGCAGATTTATAGATTTCAATGCAATACACTAAAAATTTTGTTACATTATCTTTTTTCATGCTTCCTCCGGGTAATTAATATTTCCTGTGGCAAGTTCTTCTTCAAAAAGTTCATATAAAAGCAGGGGGCTTAAATGCCAAAGTTTACTTGCCTCAATTTCCATCATAGCATACAACTCGGAGTTGTAAAATAATCTTGTTGCCTCAATATTGGAAAGTTTTTTGTTTTCCATTATTAATTGGATAATGGAAGGATTTATTAAGGTTAAAAGAGCAGATAACTTTTCGTTGCTCATAAAAACCCCTCGATTTCGAAAGATTTAATGAATTTTAGAGAAGATAGAGCTTTCTCTGTTTTGAATACAAATTGACTGTATAAGTCTCTTATTTTTAAAGCTTCAAGGGTTTGTTCGGCATTTAATACACCCTGCTCATATAAAATCAAGGTTTCAAATACATCGTCATTTGCAACATGTCCTATAATCAAATCGTAAGCTTTTTCAGTGTAAGTACCACGGCGATTTTCATGAACAAAATCAAGCCAAACTCTGTCAGGAGCAGAAAACTTCATAATATCTAAAACCTTTTCGGCAGTTTCTATATCAAAATCATATACATTTACAATCGGCGGTTTCTGCCTCTTTCTAATTGCAACTTTTCGGGCAAATTCTATCGCTTGGTCTTTATTTTCTGTAGTATAGAAACCCGGACCAAAATCAAGATTCTTTCTTGAAAGGTCAAGGTTTGGGGTTTCCACTATCGTGTTGCTACCATGATAAACAATCATACTTATATTATATTGGAATTTTGATGTTTTTGCTAGTGGCTTATCTGTGTTTGCGGAAGTTTTGGATTTTGCCTAATTATGGCAGGTGGCTATCAGGGGTTGCTAGGGTGGAAGCAAAAAGAGCAAGCCAGTACCGACGGAAAGCCCAAGGTACAAACTAATTGCATCGTTAATGTGTACATTTTATTTTATTATATATTTCTTTTAATTCTTTTTCATATATTTCATTATAATATGGTCCACTATCCATATTTATATCCATTAAATATTCTAATAATTTATCAGGATTATTTTTAATAAAATGTAATTCAATAATATAAAAAATTATAAAACTTCTTAAGTAATATGAAATTTCATCCACACAAGATTCTTTTCTAATTATTTTATTCCCACATTTTTCACATACAATAATATTATCATTTTCTTTTTCATACTTGTTCTTATAATAATATATTTTTTCACAGATAAATTTTATTGCTTCATCATAATTTTTATCCATGAAATATTTTATTTCATCTATTGTTAGATTTGATTTCGACACTTCTTTAATATCTTCTTTTTTATCATTTTTATCATAAATTTGGCTAATTTTTATGTTGGTTTTTTCTATAATTTTTAATAAAGTATCATTGTAAATACTTGAATTTATAAATGTGTCATAACTATCCATAATATCCTCCAATATTGCCTATAGAATATATAGTATAATTGCTTTTTCCCTTATGTCAAATAGTATTTCATTCTCAAACCCCCTCACTTTATCAAACTAACAGCGACCCCTTACTCCAAATCTTCACCTCCCTCGTAACAACAACACCCATAGCAACACTCAAAAGAAACGGCTGAAGCAAAAAGAACAAACCTGTGCCGGCAGAAGATCCAAGATAGATACTAATTGCGTCATTAAGGGAAGCGTCTCTAAAAAAATATTCAATTAAAGCACCTGCAATGATAATGACAATAGTTGTAAAGATGGCAAGTTTTACATTACCGGAAACAAATTTACTTGCGCCGGCCACTGAACAATAAAAATCACATTCTTGCTTAACTTTCTGTTTTTTAAGAACAGCCTCTTCTTTGATGATTGCCCCCGATCCTAATTCGGCTTCAATTGCCATAATTTTTACCGCCGTACTATCCAAAGCAAACCGCGCGGCTACTTCTGAAACACGAATTCCGCCTTTGGTGATAATTATTGTCAAAATGGACATCAACAAAATAAAAATTGTATAACCAATAATATAACCAATTGCTCCGCTGTTAAGCAAAGGCAGAGAAATAAAACGAATTAATTTTCCGTAAAAATCCGCGCCTTTGGTAAGTATAAGGCGGACAGCACTAAGGTTAACCGCCAAACTAAAAATAGCGGATAGCAGAATTGTTGTGGGCAACAATTTAGATTCTTTTATCTCTTTTGCAGATACTACGATAAGCAGTATCAAAAAGGCAAACGCCAAATTCATCGCTATCAGAATGTCCAACAAAATCGTTGGAATAGGGATTAAAACAACCCCTGCTATTACAACAATGGTAAATACAGGGAAACTTTTTAATAGGTTTTTCATTTTCTTACTCCTTATCGTAATTATTAACAGATTGGTCTGTCAGGGGTTGCTAGAGCGGGATGAAAATAATTTTATAAAAAATATTTTGGTCTAGCAGTATATGACAGACCAGTCTATATAATATTATAGCATATTTTAATAAGGAGATAATAATGGCTGAAAAAAAGAAATATGTGAAAGGCGAAGTAAAAAATTTGATAAAAAAGAGTCTTGAGAAAAGGTTAGAAGGTTGGGATAATATTGATCAAACTCTATTTAATTCTACATTAATTAAGCGGTGGTTGATTGAAATAATGGCTTTAGGCAGTAACGATGATAATGTTGAAGCCGCAGCACATTATATTTTTAAAAACTATAAAAGGGGTGAGCTGGATAATGAAAGATGCCTTGAAGATTGCAGGGCAAGTGTTTTTTTGTGTTATAATCGTTTTACTGATGAAATATCTGCTTTTAAAAAATATCTTGAATTAAAGGGCAAAGAATCAGACAAAGTAATTATTTATGCTGTTAAAGAGGAATTAGAATCTGTAGAATCTGGAAGTTTCTTTTTGTCATAAAAATAATAAAATATATTTTAATTGGAGGATTTGACATGAGCAATTTAATTTATGAAACTTTTTCAAAAGACGGCAATTTTATCTTTTACGGATACCCTGACAGCGGAACATCACTTGTTTTATTACAATTGGCTGCTAATTTATGTAAAAATAAACTAGCGTATAATGTGGTATCTTGCGATAATCATCTTAAAAATGATTTATTTTTGGAAAAATGTACAAATATTTTAGATATTAAATTTGAATTTATGGAATACGATAAAATAACCAAAATAAAAACAGAAGGATTAGGTAATTTAATATATCTTAGAGGTTATAATGATTGTTCTAACATTAAGGAATACTATGATCTATTCCATAATAATACTTTAAAATTAATTCTTGTTATAGATTGTTCACGCAAAGATGATATAAATCGTGAATTGCTGGAGTCTGTTGAAATAATAAACATCGACCACATTATATTGTCTAAGGCAGATATGCTCAAAAATATGAGCGGCAGGGAATATTTAAAAGAACTATGTCCTGATATTAGCAGAAAGTTGTTGTTTATTTCTGCTAATGAAAGGATAGGGGGAGATTTATAGATAAATTATGAGGCTCCATACACAGGTTAATTCTAGTTAGGAAGTTTCTGATTTATGACTTTTTTCCAATCTAAATCAAAAGCTGTTAACCCCTCCTTTATTTTCTCTATAATATCTTTTACAAGTTCACCTTTCTTATCTTTTTCTTTTGCTTCATTTAATGGAAAATAATAACAAATACCAAGGCCTGGACAAATATTAATGTTATCTCTTGCCGTATCAAATATTTTTTCTTTCAATTCAGCTTTTTCATTTTCTTTGTATATAATTATTCTTTCTTTTTTTAATTTATTAAGGAATGATTTTAATTCAATTTTTTTATGTCGCTTTAATAAGTCTATATTTTTTGACCAATATTCTATGTATTCTTCGATTTTTATTTTAGAATTAAACCAAACTAAATTTGTAGCCTGATACGATACATGAAAATTGCAACATATTTCCCAATCACAATCCTCAAGTTTTTTTATTTTTGAAATATCAGGCTTTGATCCAAAAAAGCTCCTAGCCTGCTCTTGAGAATCACCAAACCACATAGCTAATTGTAGCGGCGCTTCTTTTTTTTCTACATCTAGCCCTAATCTAATTTGTTTAAGTTGTTCAAATTGTGTAATTATATAACCTCGGGAATCAAGCGCAATAGACTTGATTATATCATTAACTCTTTTACTTATTAAATCTTTATCGTCTCCGCATAAAAATAAATTATCGTATGGATTAAGATATGAATGTTCTTCATTTATAAATGAAATAAAATCTTTTATCATTATTTTTTCATACCCTGTAATTGAGGGAAGTTTAAGCAAATGTTTCAAGTGTTTAATTATTTGCTTCCATTCAAGAATAACTGGATTTTTATATATTATTGTATCATCAGCAAGATTCTGCCTTGAAGGATTTAACTGATCAAACCATATATTATTTGATTTGGGCTTGTTTTCTATTATCATCGTTAACTCACTTCCAAAGGTAATAATACCATCATATCTGGCATTTCTTTTACTTGATTTTATAGACCTGTCGTTTTTAACATTCTCATCTGTTATTAATACAGATAGTAAAAAACTAGTTTCAATATCGGGGTTATTTTTCTGTGTTTCTATAATCCACCTATCCTCAATGAAATCTATTAATGAGATAGGTTTCTCATGTTTTGTTTTAAGAGATAGTTTAGTTCGACAATACTCAAAAAATGCAAAAAACGCATGAGATGAATGTTTTAGTAAAACCAAATAAGCTCTTGTTAATTGATCCTCATGATGGGGCTCTTTTGAATCATAGGGATTAAAATAGTTTAATCTATCCATAGTTTTCTCCTAAAATCATATTAATTTTCCAATTACCTAATGGTATCATTTTTTATCCTTTTTGTCAAGTGTTTACCCCTCATCATTCAAAACACACATTTCTATATTTGCCGTTTTAAGCAACTCCCCCAAACTTTTCTCTTTGCCAAACTTTTCGGCAGACATCTGCACAAGTTTTCCGCAGGTTTCGGCGTCGTCAAGTGCGTTGTGGGCTTTGTAAATAATGTTGAACTTTTTTGCCAATGCGGTCAGGCCATAGTATTCAAGTCCGGGCCAGGTACTGCGCGCCAGATTGCGGGTGCAAAAATATGACAATTTTGGAACAGGCAAATCGTACCATTGCAGAGCGGCTTTGAGTACGCCCATGTCAAAAGATGCGTTGTGTGCGGCAAGGGGTATGGTGTGCCCGCTTTCCAAAAAATCAAGAATGTTGTTCCAGATTTGTTTAAAGTTATGCGCATCTTTTACATCATCAACCGTTAAACCGTGGATTTCCGTAAAATCAGGGCGGATATACAATTCGGGCGGTCGAATAAGTGAATAAAACGAATCCGTTTTTTCATAATTGCAATACTTTACAAGCCCGATAGATATTGCGCTATTGGCTCTGCGCATTCCTGTTTCAAAATCAATTGTTATAAAATCATTCATAACATAAACATACAATGTCGGTCTGTCAGGGAATGATAGACCTATATAATATCCAAATAAAAATCCGCCGCTTCTGCCAACGCCGTAAACAATTTAACCGGGGTTTGCAAATTTTCATCTTCCATGGGGAGCAAAAAGCTTGCTATTTCCTTGACTTCGCTGTCCGCTATCCGCTTCATGATTTTATCAAGCTCTTTGTTGTCGGATTCTTTTTGGAGGGGTTTCTTGCAAATAGCCAGCCCTTCCTTTGCCGCTTTTTTAATACCGTTAAGACCGCTAATTAAAGACGAAACAGCCTTTTCGTAGCTTGCCGCTCTTTTTTGCGTTTCTTCTTCCCCGTAAAATTCCGTATCTATTTGCGCATAACACTCTTGCAGACGGTTATTTATCTCTTTGCGGCGGACAGGCAGAGCAGTAAGTTCTTCCGCTCTTGCCGCCTGAAGTCCTTTTACGGCAAGCCCTTCCTGAAAAAGGGCAAGGTTTTGCACTTGGGGATTATTGCTAAATTGATTTTCAAACCAGGCGGCGTAAAGGGAAAGCCTGCTGTCTGTAAGCACTTGTCCGCCGACGGAGGATTTTGCTTTAAATGGAACGCCGTCTCTTAATGCGCGGACAACCCATGTTTCTACGGGGTTAAAGCGAGCGGACTCCGCATTGGCTTTTTCTTCAAACCGTGCGCCGCGGAAATGCGTTTTATATTCGGGGTATGCAAGGTCTAAGCCTGCTATCCAAATATGTTTTCCGCCTAGTGAACGGGCAAAATCCCATGCGGTGGTAGCAACCGACCCTCCCGCTCCAAGACGGCCTTTTATATCTACCTGTTTTTCAATAAAAGTTCCAAGCGGAAATAAAGAGCCGCAAAGAAATTTTCTTTTAAAAGGTAAATCCAACACAGGCGGAAATACAGCAGACTCTACAATAAGCGCGGTTTTTTGGCACACACATCGATCCAAATGCCGGCTGTTCCAAAACTGCGGATCAACAGTCAAAACAAAATCCGGCTGTATGCCGTTCTGAACAAAAAACCTAAGCGATGTATCAACCGCAACAACAATACACTTTTCATAAATATCTTTTAGAAAAGGTTTAACCTTGTCCAAGCCGGGGCCGGCGGCGGCAAGGAAAACAGGAAATGTATTTAAGTTTTTTAAACGAGCAATACCAGGGAAGTCGCGAATTGAACTCATGTTGCGCGATAAATTGCGCACCCATCGTTTTCCAAATCTTTTAAGGGTTGCGGTGTTTACTTTGTCCTTCATTGTCCATGTGCGGATTTTATCTTCTACATTTTTGTACCATTCGCTGTCTAAATCAATTAACGCCCTGTTACGGATAATAGAGGGAACAGGCCGTTCATCATTTTTATTAAGCTCGTTTACAACACTTAATGCATTTAAAATTCCGTCTCCTGTACCGCCTGCAACAAAAATAATATTTTTAGCGGAAAGAAACTCCGTTAAATCCCGCAATTCAAAAGCTTTGCGTAAAAGCGCGATATTTTTTTCTACGATAATTACAGGTCGTCCATTTTTAACTGATTGCGCCGCACTGTGTGCCGCATGTTGCGCCACATAGCCAAGCCCAAAACCAAGAATGATAATTGGACCATCGCCATTTTCTATAGATTGAGCAAGCCTCTGCCCTTCCCTCTCGGGGTCTCGCTGGGAATGAATATAGACTCCGTTTATTTTTAAAGTTAAATCCCCTGTGGGAGCGGTTTCAGTTTCTATATCAAAATGGGGAGCAGATGACAACTCATTAAAAAGTCCGCCATATTGCTGTTGTAGTATTTTGCTGTTTTTTTCCCAAAAAGACATTAAAACTCCTGCCTGTCTCTAAACAATATTCTACCATATTTTATAGCTTTTTCAAAAGCTGCTGATTAATTTTCCAATGCCCCGTTTTGTCCGAGCCAATCCGTTCAATCATTTTTAGTTGTTTTAATTTTTCTATGTTCCTATAAACAGTTGACTCATTGCTCTTTATTTTCTTTGCAATTTCTATTTGAGAAATGCGGTTGTCTTTGGCAATCAAGTTTAGGATTTTTTCCTGTGTTTTCGATAATTTTACACCTGCATTTACACCTGCATTTACACCTGCGTTTTGTTGTTTTTTCTTTAACTCCGCGATAGCTTCCTTTATGGCTCTAAGCATAAAATTGGTAAAAATACCGCTGTCGTTTTTTTGAGTTGACCGTCTTATTGCCCGATAATATTCGTTTTGCTTTTTGGCTATGATTGTTTCAACAGGAAGCCATGCAAAAACCGGATTTTCCTGATACAGTAACAAGGTTTGCCACATTCTGCCCATTCTGCCATTGCCATCACTAAAAGGATGAATAAATTCAAATTCATAATGGAAGATACAGCTTTTTACAATTTGCGGAAGGTTTGCGCTTTTAGCCCAGTCTAATAATTGGCTCATTAATATGGGAACCCTTTTATGCTGTGGTGCTACATGAACGGGGGTTTTGCCCGAGAAAACCCCAATCCCGGCACCTCGGTAAAGACCTGCATCTTTTATTAATCCCTTCATTAGAAATGAATGTTGTTTTAATAAATCCTTTTCACTGTAAGGGTTACATTCCAAAAGTTCATCGTATGCAATAATGGCATTTTTTGCTTCTAAAATATCTTTCTTTGGACCTGCAACTCGTTTGCCGTTTACAATGTCTGTGACCTGTTCCAAGGTTAGGCTGTTTGCTTCAATCCATAACGATGAATGAATGGTTTTAATTCTATTTTCTTTTCGTAGTTGTACTGTTAAGGTTTCTTCACGAATTATATCAATGCGTTCTAGAACAGCAGCAATATCATAAACAAGGTTAAGGATTTCAGGTGTTATGTTAAATACAGGGGCATACTTCTCCATAACCCATTATAGCAGAGCGAATCTAATGCGTCTATGTTCCCCAAACATGTAGAAGGTAGCTGGTACATTATACACAGGAAACTACACCACAGGTAGCGTGATTTGTTTTTAATACACTAGATATGGGGTTAAAAGTTGTGGAAAAAGTACCAGCTACGAACAATATAAAAACGCGGTTGTCAAGGGGATTATTGTTGTTATGTGGATTATAAGCCCATTTCGGGATGTGGGCATGGGGTGTTGGCACAATTCTTTATTGATTCATTATATGCATTCAAACCTGCTTCGTAATCGTCGGTGTTTAAACAACGTATGGCACGCCCGCCTCCAGGCAAAGCTCCATCAATGTGACCATAACCATGGTCACTAATTTCTTGACTAGTATATCCATGAGAAACACCACCTCTTTTCGAATTTGAAAGCACGGCACCCGCACGCCAATCATTTCTATGATTTAATGGATATGAATCAAACGTATCACGGAATTTGTCCGAACATTCAAATTTACTATTGAAACCGGAATTGCATTCTTTTCCCGGAGGAGGAGTGCCACCGCCTGCACCCGTACCAGGGCATGATGTTGCACCAAGTGCGACCAACAATGACAAACCAATCGGCAAAATTAATTTGATTTCTTTTTCATGTTGGCATGATACCACATTTATTTATGAATGTCAAATGATTTTTGATTATTTTGAAATTCCGTTATCTTCAAGCCATTTGCTTTGTGCGGCATGTGCCCTTTGGACATCGGTGTCGTCTATGCACGGATATCCATAAAGCGGGTGTACAATCGGGGCACTTTGTCCATTGAGAGGGTGCCAGCCTTTTTTCTTATTCATATGTGGTTCCGTTAATGCATTAACAAACTCATCCACACCATCATACATTCTACTGTTATCATACTCATCTACAAGGCGGTCAAAGCAACCTTTTGCATCGGGGCATGGTTTAGGTGGTTCATTATTTATACCACCACCTGCACCCGTACCGGGGCATGATGTTGCACCAAGTGACAACAACAATGCCGGTATCAACGCCAACAACAATTTGCTTTTTTTCGGTTTGTCCGTTCCTGCCGGACGGTCTTGTTCTTTCTGTTTAATTTTCATAAACATCTCCTTGTTAAATATATTTTTTCTCGCGTTGAGGTGCTGAGTAATGAGTACGCAGAGATAGCAAAGAAAGAAAAATTAAAATTTAATTCTTTCTTTGCGGACTTTGCGTATTCACTCTGCGTTCTTTGCGCGAAAATGATTATGTAATAATTTGCTAACTTACATGGGGGGGGGGGGGGGGAAAAATTTTTAGAGAGAATTTTTTGCTTTTTTTT
>Ga0099364_10007063_pt1 | contig 16160 bp, 16 predicted proteins | sample TergutTh196P3_FD_73070 | JGI IMG/M metagenome (GOLD analysis project Ga0099364, IMG submission 73070) | Microcerotermes parvus P3 segment gut microbial communities from Pointe-Noire, Republic of the Congo - Th196 P3 | ecosystem: Host-associated > Arthropoda: Insects > Digestive system > Gut ...
CCATATTAGACACCAAATTCCGTATCCCTATCCAAAACGCCGCACGCTTCAAACCGATACTCCGCAAAATCTCATCACGACAACGAACCTTCATCATGCCAAATATATGCTCCACACGACAACGAACCTTCGACTTCATCTTGTTCATCGTTTTCTGCTCCGCCGACAACGGCTTATTCCGATAACCCTTCTCGCAAATCATCGGCAAGTAACCACGCCTTAACAACTCCAACTCCGTTTGTAACCGGCTTCGAACAAGTCCTGAAACGTTGCGGTACCATAGTCCCGAATGAAAAGATAAATCCCCTTGGCAGTGTAATTCGCAATCCCTCGCAAAATTTCTTTCATACCGCACCTCCTTCCTGTTCGTCCCCCCAGAAAACCCGGAAAGTCTGTGTATCTTTCGCCGATTTCCCCCCTTTTTTGACAGTCCGACTGTCAGTTGGACGCTTTTCAGAGGCCGATGACTGCCGGACTCCCCTGTCATTCGACAGAGAATCGCCAAAGTCAACATTCCCATAGTCGTCCAAGACAAACTTGATTGTTGCCGCATCGACGCCTGCCTCCACCAATCGGCGGATAATGCCCGACTCGATAATGGACTTCAATTCCGGCTCCGTGAAGAGAGGCGTGGTGCGATGGTGCTTGGTGCCCGGTAGCGGAACCTTGAATTTGTGGACAAGGGCCGTCGTAACTGGTCGGCAATAGTGCGTTAGCCTCGTTCTGAAGTCGGCAGGATCCATATGCTGTTGGAGTTCCAACGGTGTGGCACCCGCCCGGAGGGCCAATTCGCCCGAAAAGCGTTTCAAATCGTGGAGCCGAAAGCGTTTGCCGACTTTCGACTCCGCCGAATTCCAGCATTGATACCATTTTTTGTCTCCGTGAATCCAAGGGAAGAGCAGAGGCTGCCGTGCCGGTTGAATCTGCGATAAGTCGTAGAATCGGCGGAGTTCAACCAACTCCGCCGCCAATTCGGGAGTGAGCGGTTTGTAGCGTTCGGTATCCTTTTTGTCGACCGCGGCGGGTACCGTAACGAAGAATTCGGCGAAATTGATGTCGGAGAGTTTCAAGCCGAGAATGGCTTCTCGGCGGAGTGCCGTCACGGCAGCAAAATGAATGACGGCCAGCCAAAACCGGTGCCGTTCTCCCGCGATAATGAACCGGGGATAATCGCAATCGGCAAAGGCAGTGCACAGGGATTGGAAGTCGCTGTCCGTGAATTTGAGCGGCGGTGATTTGGGTGTTTTTGTCGGCGGGGTGCCGAGGGGATAGTCGAGGTTACAGCGTTTGCAGAGGGTGCCTGCTTGCCGTAGATGTTTGTGTTTGGTGGCTTCGGACAATTCGCAACCGGCAAGGTAATTGGCGCAAAATCCCAGTGAAATCCGCGAAATTTGTGATTTCGCCGCAAAAACGCCCGAAACCCGACTCTATACGCATGCCCCGGCCTCATTGTAAATTTTTTTACAGTGGGGCTGGGCGCGATCCGAATATCTGTTAGAATACGCACAAGCCGAGTGATTAGGCAGCGAAACTGTTTAGTCCAGACTGTGATCTTTGAAAATCAGAATTCCGAGGAAACCTCCAAACTATCTGAGTGCGTGTCTGTCATGTGCCGCAAGGTAGATCAGCATACATTCGGAGCCATGTGTCCGACTATGGCTTTTGAGTCATAACGGCAGATGGGCAAACAGGACGAAGTAGAGTATTGCACTTACCTTTACTATTGCTGTCTTTGATAGCGATAAAATAGATATATCAATTCTATGATCTCGTTTTTGTTTGAGAAACCGGGGGCGTTAGAAACTGTTCTAGCGTCAATTATATCCTGGTGTGGCTCATATAGATCGTATCGATCTGAATGAGGCGTAAGTACACTAGAAAAAAGGAGATTTTCCATGCGAAGTTTTATTATGATGGCAGCGGATTCTGGGAGATTGCAGGGTGAGTTTTTTGAAATTGCACAGCAAGCGAATGTCATTCGCAGATTGTTGCAGCAAAGCGGTTCGACTCGGTCCCAGGATATGCTGGGGATTGAAGAGGCAATCCAAGTTGCAGAAAGAATCGAAGACCTTGCTCATTTGGCTCAAACTAACTCCTCCGTCGAAAGACAAAAGATTGAGCGAATGATTAAGAGACTTCGGAATGATCTGCAAAACAGGATCGACCAACTCAATGACCCTGAAATTGGTAGTGCTGTATGACACTGCTCCCGTTTTTTTATTTTTAATAACCTTTCGTCTAGGACATGGAAATAACAAACACCGTAAAAACTGGCGAGGTGATTCGGATACTGCGAATGGCATCCGGCTTTTCGGTCAGTGAATTGGCAAAAAAAGCCGCCGTAAGCGTCCCCCTTCTTTCGCTCATCGAAAAAGGGGAACGAACTCCTTCGATGGTATTGTTGAAGAATATCTCGACAGTTTTACGGATTCCAATGTCTTCGTTAATTTTGCTCCTTTCCGATACCGATGATGTCAATTCCGACGACCCATACGCCAATCAAATTGTCGAAACTGTTCAAGAGTTGGCAAAAATGGAGGATCAACTTCGTACCTTAATTAACCGTTCACATCAATGACAAAAATATCCATTGCAAAAATTACACCGGATATGATCGCTTCGATGCTTGAAATGCCGTTGTCAGAGGTATGGCGGTATGCGAGAACGACAGAGCGACACTACAAGCCGACCGAGAAAAGAGTAGTCAACGGGAAAGAGAGGGAGTTTGACGTACCGAAGTATTACTTCAAACCTTTCACAAAAAAACTACACACTGTTTTGAAAAGGCTTGATTTATTTCATGCGTCAGCGCACGGCGGTGTAAAGGAGCACTCCTCTCAAACAAGTGCAAAACGCCACTGTGGAAAAACGTCCAAATTTACCCGCGATATTAAAAACTGTTTTCCGTCCACTACACCGGACATGATACGAAATGAATTATGCCGAGCGGGTTTTTTGTCTGAAACGGCAAGGTTGTTATCTCTGTTACTAACTGTTCGTGGACGGGTGCCGCAAGGTGCGAGTACCAGCACGGATGCCATCAACCTCCTTTTTTTACGTATGGATAGACAAATCTCACGACTTTGCAAAGAGGCGGGTTTTGCTTATACCAGGTATGTTGACGATTGTGTAATTTCAGGAAAAGACACTGCGTTAGGGAAACAACTGACCAAGGCACTTGAAAATGAAATCGAGTCTATCGGTCTGATTGTCAATCAGAAGAAAAGTAAAAACATGATTGTATCCGAAGACAAACAATACGTTCATGGACTATTAGTTCATCGTCTCGGCGGGACAATGATAGACAGCAAGAAAAAACGAGTAGCACTGGAAGTTGCTAAAAACTATCTCGATCATTGTCGAAAACTGACTCCTGCTTCAATATCTGAAACGATCTCTTTGCGAAAAAAATTACTGGGACACTGTTCATACTTCAAATCGGCGACGTTTAGCATTTCGAAGCATTTGAAGAAACAATTGAAAGACGGCGACCGTGTGGCTTTGCGACGAATGGCATCTTGCAACATTCAATGCGAAGATGGAAAATGGTGGAAATCACCCGTTCGTGCAATCCATGACTAACGCATCAAAATTTTTATAGAGAACGAATTTTATAAAATTGATAAGAAAATGTACAGAACAGGATTTTGACAACAGAGAAAATGAAAACTGATTGTTCTCTCGGTTTTCTCAAATCAGCTTCTGTACAATTGCAGAGTAGTGTGATACAATTCCGATCGTGAAGTTTTACCCGCTGTGCCAGATTGGGCATTTTGAAGGAGCCGTGCCTTTGCTATGTTACAGGACGACATCAATAAAACAGTGAGCGATGCAATGCGAGGCAACCTGCCAACCATTATGGCTGGTTCGAGTTTTGTAAAGAGCATGACCAATTCTACTCAATTTCCTCAGTTGCAACAGTATGCATCAAAGCTCGCACCGTTTCACCAGCGTATGATGGAATCTATTCGAGTGCCAATGCTTGAAACCTTGAAGACTCACCAGCGTATGATGGAATCTATTCGAGTGCCAATGCTTGAAACCTTGAAGACTCACCAGCGTATGATGGAATCTATTCGAGTGCCAATGTTTGAAACCTTGAAGACTCATCAGCGTATGATGGAATCTATTCGAGTGCCAATGCTTGAAACCTTGAAGACTCATCAGCGTATGATGGAATCTATTCGAGTGCCAATGCTTGAAACCTTGAAGACTCATCAGCGTATGATGGAATCTATTCGAGTGCCAATGTCAGAGATTTTGGGAGCACAATTGCGTATGCCAGACATTTTTCGGATACAACAGCGAATGCTCAATGGTCCAATGCAGAACATCTTAAGAGATACCCAGAGGATGGTTTGCAAATATCGAACACATTACTCGGATATTTTGAATCGTTTGACTTATGTTCAGGAGACACAAAGTAATGTTTCTGATCTTATGCTTAAGACAGTGTCAAGTATTTTTGATATTAACAAAAATAGCGACTTTCAAAAACTCGTCAGTGCCCAATTCAAGATGCTTAGGGATATTGAACCGTTTTCCGCTTACTACCCAGAGATCAATGCCTGCGATGATAGTGTATGTATTGACAATAAAGAAATCAATCAGGAAAACTGTGCTTCGATATTTATTGCACTCAAAGACTTCTATCGTGATTGTGAGCAAAAATGGAACAACTTACCTAAACCACTTAGATGGCTTTCAAATTTCTTTTTAATGATTGCCCTAACTCCTTATGCAAATGACATATTACATAATCCGACAACACCACAATTTGATCGCCAACAGATGAGCGATACTTTTCGTGAGGTGCTTCGTAGCACGCCCATTGACAAGAATCCAAGTATAATTTTGGAAGTTCATCCTACGATAATTTTCATAGGTGAACCAATAGATAATACAAATATAGCTGCGAGTCTGGAAAAAAACGAGGAATGCGAAGGCGAAGATATTACAGAGTCTAAACCCACAATTATTATGGAATGTTTTACCACCACAGATTGACCGCCAACGGCAATCTTCGATGTACCGAACAGGGCGACTGCTGCATCGTTGGATTTTGTTCGGAAAGAAAATCGTCCTGACGCATTAACGACACCGCCCTGTAATGCGCTCTGCCGACACTGACGAAACGCAAATGAGGATTTTCAAGCTCCAACTCTATCGCATCGAGGAGGTACTGCGAGTAAAATCCGCCTTCCGCCGTACCCCATGTAACCTCTTTGTCTTCACAAGAAAAGAGAATAACCTGTTGCGGAGCGGAGCGTTGTATCAATTTTTCATACGCTTTCCTTACAGAATTGCGGGATAATGATAACGCAGTCGAATCTATGCTTATATCCTCAGGTATTCTGTGATGAACGCGGCAACAGTGGATAATGAGGAGTTGCCGGTCTGCGAGTTCCGTTAAGTTGTGCAACAAAATTGTTTCCGCATCACCATTGATTGATAGCACTGTTCCATCGCTTGTTTCCTCACCATGTCCAGAGAACACTGTTATCAAGTAATCGTAATTGGCTTTCTGTATGTCAGCGATTGTTTCGAGGAGTTCATGTTGCGTTGGATTTAGCAAAACGTCAATCTCATCATCACTGTACCAACTCCCGCCGACTGGACTTGTAAAGAAGGAATAGTAGTCGTTTATGTCAACCGGCACACCCGGCAACCCATCAGTATTTCCAATCATCAGGATTTTCTTTCGCATTGTTGACTCTTATCGCAAAGGTAACTATTACTATGAGAGTACCGGCAGGATTGAACGTATTCCATCGCCCATACCGACCTAGCCCATTGAGTCTGTGATTGCACGGCAACAGCAAGGCAAGATTGATAAAACATTCAATTTGACGCACAATATACAGCATTTTAGATTTTGGACAACAGCATTGAAAAAAGTCTTGCAAAATCGTTACTTCATTTTCTCTGATACATAGGCGATGATGATATTGTCGATGACTTTGGGCATGTTACGATTCCAGCAGGAAGCCTTATCGACTTGTGCCTTCAACGTCTCGTGATGTTCATGAGCGAACTGCCGGAACTGTTCGAACACTTGTAGGAAACAAGCCTTTTCATTCACGGGAGTCGATTCGTAAAAGAATCTGAGCGTGTACCATCGATCAACTGGCATGAAGAGGTCAGGCAGTATAAAGTGCATTGCCTTCGAGAATGTTACCAATGATGACTTCGTTTGCGTAAGACGCAGATTATCGAACAAGGAGTCAATCGTTGCAGTGAAAGAGTCATCTGTTGTCTTGACTTTTTCCAGTTTGTACTTGGCAAGTGATTGAATGATATTGACATGCTTTTTGATAGACACCTTGAAGTCTGTGAGCGAAGATAACTTTGCTCCTCGTGAATTCATCTTGAATGCGATGAGCATGTCATAGACGAGTTTGATAAACTCATCGGAATCTATCTCTTTGCGTGGAAAACGCAGAATACGATTGTAACGTTCTGCTGTATCATCGTACTCCCGCGTCAACAGTTTTTCCCCGCTCTTTGCTAATCGGGCTATGCTCTTTGCTGGAATGGTTGTAAGCAGTTCTCGTTTTAGTTTTGGCATGATTGCTCTCCGTTTGTTAGTAGGTCGCCTTGTCTTATCTCGTTTCGGCTAGCGACGATATATCGAAACGATTTTGTGTTTTCAGGTACTTGTTGATATCAAGCACTGTCGAGTATCGCCGAGTGTTCTATTTCACGAATCAAGCGAACATTTCTTCCAATGTAGATCATCCATTGACAAGCGGCTTTGATTGCATACAAAAATATCCAAATCAAAAACAGACCGAAACCATTGATAATCAGTGCCGTAATTGATATGACTATAAGGTTTGTATCCTCATTATTGATAGCATTGCCGAGAAGTACCAGAATACCAATGCCGATCAAAACACCCAACACCACCAAAATCGCCAAACCGGATTCGCAAAGTTTTGCGGTATGTTTCAGAAGTTCGTAGCAGTCCAAACGATTCGCATCTTCTCTGAGCAGATCAATCAGTTTATTATTGCGTTTTAGAGTAGCAGTAGATGCTTCCGATTCCGCATTCGTTTCCAGTTCTTCGAGATTTTCAAACTCCCAGAAAGCCTCATTCTTGTTTTCTGTTTTGCTGTTCGCATCAGCACTTGGATCCGTTTCAGACGAAGTCGATTCGGGCGGCAATGGAGAAGGAAAAAGATGTGGTGCCACAGTCGCAGGGTCAGCATGCTCCCCATCAATGTCAGATAGAGGAACGGACTCGGCGGTAAATGGATTCGTTTCATCGGACGTTACTGATTCGGGCTGAGCAGAATTTGAAAATGTCAGCCCCTTGATTTTTCGCGCTGGTGCGGTCTTCCCTTCTTCCGTCTCGACGATTGTATCCGGCGTAATCATTCCCGCTTTCGCAAGACCCTTCAGTTGCCCGCCGGTAACTTCAATCTTCTCACCGCTCTCGTTGTAGTAAAACCACTTTGCCATGTTGCTCTTTCCTATAAACGCCGAGCAGCGGCAACGCGGCACGCTCATCAACGGGAGCGACACGCCATTCAAGAAACGGAGTAATCCCTCCGGCAAAAGAGGTGCATTGCTAGCCAATTGGACAACGCTTGATTTTGTCCGCAAATGTACACGCGCACTCCCTTCACGGGGAGCAACGCAACTCTGTACATTTTCGATAATTCTCTACCCGATTATTCGGTTGCCTTGTAGAAAATTGCCGTCCGCCGGAGCGGTCTTGAACGCTTGTTAACGTACTCGTAATTCAAGCTGCCCACTATGGAACCGGAGCAGCACTTTTAATCGTGAATGTAGTATAGCACACTTTTCTGAAAAAGCAAGAGGACGAAAATACAGGTATCGACAAAACCAAGCGAGGGGCGAAGTGGCGAACATCGACAGTCAATTTTTGCATTGCAAAAACGAAATTTTTCAATGACTGAAGTAGGCGAATTTCTCTGCCACTATCTTGCTGTCGTCATCGTAAAGTGTGCGACGGTACCTAATAAAAAAGCACGAATTGCCGCTAGTTCCTGACGTAAAGAAATCCTGCCGTCGAAGTGCCTCAACGCACGATTCATATTCCCTGGGGTCGGGAATATCATTGACACAATCATACAGAGACATAGTTCTCCTTTCTCGCGAATGCGATGTTTAAGTTGTTTGCGTGGGATACAACCCGCCCACGGTATTCGGGGTTTTCGGCTTTTTTGCTCTTTCGGGCTGGTGTTTTGCAAACCTTTCGAGGTTGTCGCAGGTTTTGAAGGGGATGATCATTTCGGAATCGGCGGTCTGGATGTTGAGCAATTCGGCGGCGGTCATTACGCCATTCGACATGGTGAAAGTCAGACCTTTCAATTTTCGGATTTGGTTATCGACTTTTCGGATATTGTTTGGTCGGCACTTCGCCCATTTGACTCCTGCTTTTTCATACCATCGTTTGACTTGGTTTCCGAGTGCGATGTATGCGGCGGCGGCGAAGTGAATGATGCACTGCCAGTATCGGTGTTGTTCTCCGGATTGAATGAAGCCGGGATATTGGCAATCGTTGAAGGCTTCGTAGAGTTGCTCGAAGTCGTGGTCGGAAAAGAAGGGTGGCGGTTTTGCGACCGCAGGTGAGAGGGTGCCGAGATCATTTTCGCCGGACGAGGGTTTGTGCTTGTTTGAGGTGTTTGACACGAGTGGCTTGTGAGAGTTTTTTGTGTGGTATGATATTCGGATTCTGTGCGTGAGCGCACTGGTCGAGTGGATTTCTTGGGCAAGGCAATTGGTTGTGAATGTACTCGTCTTTTCTAAGGACGGGAATATCTTACAGAAAATCGGGCGGGGAGTCAAGAGACTCTCCCACCTATGATTTGAGAAGTAGAAAAACGTAGTACAACAACCAGTTTAAGAAGTTTTAACGCCGCTGATCCTCACGGAGTCAGCCTTCTCATTGGGCAGGGGCGGGATCGAACCGCCGACACACGGATTTTCAGTCCGTTGCTCTACCGACTGAGCTACCTACCCGATACAGAAACGCCCATTCTATAAAATTTTTCCCCTTTCGCAAGGGGGTACACGTTCTTCGCAAGTTTCCAATACGTCGGGTGCATTCACGTTCTGTAAGCAGATCAGTTTGCGGTGTGCCAGTACTCCTCCCACGTGTCGCTGTAACGCAACGTGACCAACGACAAGATACGATTGAGATTCCGTACCTTCCACCGCGCTCCCGTCTGCCGTCTCGCAAACGCCGACGACTTCTCGCCATAAAACAACTTACCAATGCCCCTCAAGTGCTCCAACGCATGATACACATCCAAACATTCACGAACCTTGCCGAACTCCTCACGCACAATGTCCCCCGCCCATCCCAGTCATAAAAAATGAAGAAAAGGCAACCTCATTTTTTCTCGCAACAAAATGAACGGCAAACAATGGTAACTGCCATCATACAAGGTAAATAAGGTTGATGACACGGTCCATCGACAAGTTTCAGGGTTGGAGTGGAAAAGGTAGGCAACCGACTGCCGGGCGGTTGCGTCGGCGATAGCCGACCCGGAAATTCCAGTGCGGAGTACCGCAATAGTGTGCTGATGTCGGACAAAATTCAAAGTAGAGTTACGCACTTGCCGCACCGAAAACTTTCAAACGTTTTGACGATTTTCAATAGCGGTCGGCGTACTTGCGGTGCGAACATCATTCCCTTACAATGTTGATCAAGTTATTCGCCTTCGGTTTTCGGAGAGTTATGGTGTTCGTTCGGCTTTTTTCTTTTTTGCTCACTCTGTTTTTCCTCTGTGCGTCTGCACCAACAGCGGAAACGTACTTTGAAATCCTCGATAACGAAGACAACAGTCTCTTTGGAGCGATTGCCGAATTTGATCGGACGCGAATCGTCGTCGATGTTCAGGGGGAAAACCAAACAATTCCTCTCGAAAAGGTCGTTAAGATTCGGAACATTGCCCCGAATCCTTATGAAAGTTTCCCTTCTGCTCCTGGCGCTCAGAATCCGGGGCAACCGCCTCAACCGGTTGCGCTGACAGGACGGAGCGTCAACGAGCGGAGATACGCAGAAGACGTTGCGAAATTATTGAAATCGAACGAGCAAGCCGAAAAAAAAACATTTCCCAATAGCGTCATTGCTATCGAACTCAAGGATGGTTCCCGGCTGACCGCCTCTTCATTTACCGTTGCAAATAGTCAAGGCGTTTGCCGACTTTTGGATCAATCGGATGATCTCTCCATACCTCTGGACGCTATTTCGGCAGTCCGTTTTGCTGTCCGTAGTTTATCCGAAGTCGTCAATCCTCCGGCAGATTGGCAGCAACTGGCAATTCCCAATGCCGAAGGGGATAGACTCGTCGTCGGCAATCCTGGTACGTTCGATGTTTATGCCGGTATTCTTAACGAAGTGAGTGCAGAAATCGTCTCCTTTAACGTCGATGGTGAAGTTCTGCCGGTGCCTCGCCGGAGAGTTTTTGGACTCGTGTTGCATGGCGCAGCCGCTCCCCCCGCCGATGCCACACCGATTGCAACCCTGACGCTCTGGTCGGGAACACAAGGAATGATTTCGGATATTCGACTAGGGAAAAACGAGTTGATAGGGCAAACGACCGCTGGCTTGACCATTGCCGTCCCCCTCGACATGGTGTACGAAATTGACTTCGGCGAAAAGGGAACTGCCTCTCTGTTCGATTTCGAGAGGGTGCGCAATGATTTTTCCTTTCCCTTTGCAACGGAGTTCAAACCGGATCAGTTCAAACTTTTGCAGACGTTCTACGAGAGTCGAACGAAACGGTCTCGTGAGGTCGTGTTGGACGGTGTTGTTCACGAGCGTGGAATCACATTGCACGGGAGGACTTCTCTCGAATATCAGTTACCGAAGCCGTTTGCCGCATTGAAGGCGGTCATTGGTATTGAAGATCAATTCCGTCCGCATGCGATGGCGAGTCTTCAGATTATGGCGGATTCACAACTTTTGGGTTTTTGGGAACTTCGGGGCGATGTTGCCGCACAGGCGATTCATTTGAATCTACCGCAGAATTGCCGATTGCTGACGATCATCGCCGAACCTCTTCCGCAGTCAGACGTTCCGGCAGTGCTGACGATTGCTGATCCGAAGTTGTTGGAGTGAAACCAGCGGTTAACCGCAACGTGAGCCAAGGGCATTTTTACCCCGTTTAGGTTATAATACCTTTTCATGGTTGACATCACTTCTCTTCTTCGTTCGGTTCCGCTGATCAATCCTTCTCTTTTGGCGGCGGACTTTGCTTGTTTGGACCGGGACATCCGCGCCTTGGAAAAAGCAGGAACGGAAATTCTACACCTCGATATCATGGACGGACATTTCGTTCCGAATCTGAGTTTCGGTGTGCCGGTCGTCGAAGCCGTCCGACGGACAACGCATCTGCCGCTGGATGTTCATCTGATGCTCCAAAATCCCGAACCCTATTTACCCATTTTCCGAAAGGCGGGAGCCGATTTCCTGTCGATTCACATTGAAGTCGTGGACGATCCCCGACCGATGTTCGACACGATTCGAAAACTCGGTGCCTTGCCCGGCTTGGTTTCCAATCCGCCGACCCCAGTTGAGAAAGTGTTGCCGTTCGTCAATGATTGCGATTTGATTTTGACGATGAGCGTCATGCCCGGCTTTGGCGGACAGGTATTTAATCCGGTTGCCCTCGACAAAATCCGGCGGATTCGAGAGGTTGCCGACGCGAAAAGATTGCTTTCGGTCGATGGCGGTATCGGCGAGACAACGATTGCCGACGTTGCCGCTGCGGGAGCGAACTTGTTTGTCGTCGGGACGGCATTGTTGGGGCATCCTGATATTTCTGCTCAATTTCGCTCTCTACACCGCATGACCGGCGGAAGCCTAAATCCTTGGTAAATTGACAACCGCCGTAAAAATACTATACTAGGAGAAAATTTTAACCCCTACAAAGAAAAGAATGAGCGGAAATTACGACATCGGTTTGATGGGACTCGCCGTCATGGGACAAAACCTTGTACTAAACATGGTCGATCACGGCTACACAGTCGCCGTCTTCAACCGTACAACCTCGAAGGTTGACGAATTCCTCAACCAAGACGAATGTAAATCCAAAGGAGACAAACTCGCCGGAGCACACTCTCTCAAAGACCTCGTCGCCTTACTAAAACGTCCACGAAAGGTCATGCTGATGATCCAATCGAAGGATGCCGTACCCGCCCCGGATATCGCCCTCTATCCGAAAGTCGCCGCCATCGATGCCGTCATCGAAGAACTGATCCCGCTGCTCGAGCCGGGCGACGTGATCATCGACGGCGGCAACACCCACTTCCGTGACACCGAACGCCGCACGAAATACATCGAGGACAAAGGCTTGCTCTTCATCGGCACCGGCGTTTCCGGCGGCGAAGAAGGCGCACGAAAAGGTCCCAGCATTATGCCCGGCGGTACAGAAAAGGCGTGGGAACTCGTCAAACCGATTTTTCAGGCGATCTCGGCAAAGGTCGGCAAGAACGGCGATATCCCCTGTTGCGAATGGGTCGGGGCACGCGGTGCCGGTCATTACGTCAAGATGATCCACAACGGTATCGAATACGGCGATATGCAGTTGATCTGCGAAGCCTACTGGTTACTCAAACATGCTCTCGGTTACACCAACGAGCAAATCCAACAAACCTTTGCCGAATGGAACAAGGGGGAACTCGACAGTTACCTGATCGACATCACAAAGGACATCTTCACTGTCAAGGACAAGGCGACAGGACAGTATCTCGTGGACTTGATCCTTGATACCGCAGGAGCAAAAGGTACGGGCAAGTGGATGAGTCAACTGGCACTCGATCTCGGTGCGCCGAGCAGTCTCGTTACGGAAGCGGTCTATGCCCGGTGCATTTCGGCGATGAAAGAGGAGCGGGTGCGTGCCTCCAAAGTGTTAAAGGGACTCGGCAACAAGCCTGCCGCACTGCCCAAAGACTTCGTGGAGCAAATTCGGCAGGCGTTGTACGCCTCGAAGATTTGCTCTTACGCACAGGGTTACGTTCAGATGCAAGCCGCCGCCAAGGAGTATGACTGGAAATTGAACTTCGGCGATATTGCGATGCTTTGGCGCGGCGGTTGTATCATTCGGGCGGTCTTTTTGGAGCGGATTAAGGAAGCGTTCGATGCTGATGCGAATCTGGAAAATCTGCTCTTGAATCCTTATTTCAAGAACGTAGTAGAGTCGGCACAGGGAGCGTGGCGGAACGTCGTTAAGACGGCGATAGATTTCGAGATTCCGGTACCGGCGTTTTCGACAGCACTGTCGTACTATGATTCGTACCGCTCGGCAGTGTTGCCGGCGAATTTGTTGCAAGCGCAGCGGGACTATTTTGGTGCGCACACGTATCACCGGATTGATAAGCCGGGCGAGGGACCCTTCCACACCGATTGGATTAACGAACGGCAATAAGGTCGTTGCAGACAGGTTGCCGACCGTAGCCCAAAGAGCGGGGGACGGAGCGTAGCGCAGTCCCCCGACTCAAAAAGCGCAGCCGGGTTTCCGAAATCACCGTTGCAAGAAATCCCAAACAATGGTATAATGGGGAAACTTTGTGGGCAAGGCAAACCTATCGACACCAAAAATCATTAGATGAACAATCCTGTAATGAGAACAATTCGTACCCATCGGACGTTGCTCCTACTCCTCTTCGCTCTCCTCCTCGCAGCAGTAATGTTCGATGTTGGTCCCTGGAGAGGAAAAGGAACAGCACAAGATTTACAGGAATCAATCCTGCCGCTCAGACCAAGCGTTCGCGAACGGATTGTCGCTCAGTCATTCGTCATCGAACTGGAATCCAAACATATCTCCAAGCGTACCATCGACCAAGCGGTCTCCAAAGAAGCGTTCCGGCTTTATATCAAAGCCATGGATCCGCTGAAATTGTACTTCTACCAGTCCGACATCGACGAATTCAAGGAAAAATATGAGATGCGGCTCCACGAATTGCTCAAGCCGCCTTCCGTTGATGTCCAGCCCGCGTTTGAAATGTATAACCGGTATCTGATCCGTCTCAAAGAACGAGTCGGGATGGCACAACAAATTCTGTCTGCCCCAATAGATTTCACGGCGGATGAAGAGTATGCCTTCGACCGAGCCCGGGATTTTACGCTCGATGACAGCATTGTTCGGGAAAGAGGGCTCCAAACGTTCCCGAAAACGACGGAAGAAGCATACGAACGGTGGCGCAAGCGGCTTAAAAGTCAACTGCTGGCACTGAAAGCCGAAAGAATCGCCAGCGAACGGAAACGGGAAAGAGACATCGCCGAAGAAAAAGTACCCGAAGAAGTTGACGACCGCGATCCGGTCGAACGTCTGCGGATGCGCTACGCCAGCACCCAGCGGAGGATGCTCTACGAAGGACGCATTGAAAATCAAGCACTCCTCCAGAGTGTCCGCGAACAGGCAAACGATGACGTAATGGAAATGTTCCTTAATGCCGTCGCCGCGGCTCTTGATCCCCATTCAAGTTACATGTCCCCCACAACGGAGAGAGTTTTCGATGATGGAATGACTAAAAGTTTTCAGGGAATAGGGGCAGCCTTGTCCTCTGAAGACGGGTACATCATTGTCAGGGAAGTATTCAAGGGCAGTCCTGCCGAAAGGGCAGAAATACGGGCGAAAGATAAAATACAGGGAGTAGGACAAGGGAGGGACGGAAAAATAGAGGAAGTCATTGACTTCAAAGTTACCGACGTTGTCAAACTCATCCGGGGAGAAAAGGACACCATTGTTCGGCTAGACATTTTGCCGGGGGGAAAGGGTCCCTCCAAAATCGTCGAAATTGTCCGAGCCGAAATCACGTTGGACGATCAAGCCGCCCAATCGGAAATTTTCGAAGCCGGTCGAAAAGCCGACGGAACCCCTTATAAAATCGGTTTCATTGAATTGCCCGACTTCTACCTTGATATGAAAGCCCTGCGGCAGCGGGAAACCAATGTCCGAAGTGCGACTACGGACGTGAAAAAGATACTCGAAAAGTTCGTTGCAGCAGATGTTGATGCAGTTGTTCTTGATTTGCGTTCCAACGGCGGCGGTGCCTTGGCGGTAGCGATTGAAATCACCGGTCTCTTCATAGGAGCCGGCGATGTCGTCCAGGTAAAAGATGAAATGAGTACGCATCCGCAACCGAGAGCCAATGCCGACCCCAGTACTGCCTGGACGGGACCGCTGGTCGTCTTGACGAACAAATTTAGTGCCAGTGCCAGTGAAATTCTTGCCGGTGCGATCAAAGACTATCGGCGCGGCTTGATCGTCGGCGACTCGACTTCGCACGGCAAGGGAACGGTGCAATCGGTGCTCAATTTGAGTGAGCGGCTTGTTCCGGGAAGCAATCTGGGATCAGGAAAGATCACGATTCAAGGATATTACCGTCCCAGCGGCATTTCGCCGCAAGGTACTGGGGTCGAAACCGATATTGTTCTGCCTTCCCTTTCCGATGTTATGGAGAACGTAATGGAATCTGACTTGGACAATGCGTTGACGTTGCGCCGGGTTGAACCGGCACCCAATTTTACGATGAAACAATATGTTTCGCCGCAGATGATTGCCGAACTGAAGCGGCGTTCCAGTCAGCGGATCGGAGAAAATGAGGAATTTGCAAAGCAACTGGAAAAAATCGTGGCGTACAGGGAGGCTCGTGCGAGAAGGGTAATGCCGCTGAACGAAGCGAAATATATGGAAGAAATCAAACGTTTCGATTCGGACGAGTGGGAGCGAGAGGAATTGGAAGACATCATCGGCAAGGACAAGAAGATCAAGCGTGATTTTTATGTCGAAGAGGTTTTGGCGATTACGGTGGACTATGTGAAGATCATGGACGAACTCGGCATTGCGTTTCCGCGGGAGCGGTCGATCCAAGTGCAGCCGCCCCGCCGCAATTGGCTGGGAGGATTAGGGTTTTAGCGGTTTATACTATACTGCAACACGGTATAAATTGGACTTTGCGTACTTTGGAACTGTACAAAAATAACATACGCAAAGAGCCGGAGATGTAGGCGGTACTCCGCCGTAATCTCCGGGTGGATGATACAAATAAAAAATGGAAAGGTTATTTTGATACGCGTCCTTAGTAGGTGTCCGCCTTGGGTCTGGACAAAATTACGTGTCGTTCCGGCTTGCGCCGGGATGACGGAATGGCAAACTTGCCGACCGCCTGATAACGCC
>Ga0099364_10007064_pt1 | contig 16158 bp, 9 predicted proteins | sample TergutTh196P3_FD_73070 | JGI IMG/M metagenome (GOLD analysis project Ga0099364, IMG submission 73070) | Microcerotermes parvus P3 segment gut microbial communities from Pointe-Noire, Republic of the Congo - Th196 P3 | ecosystem: Host-associated > Arthropoda: Insects > Digestive system > Gut ...
ACCTAGCGGCAGGCGACCTGTACGGATTCATCGGTCCCAACGGCTCCGGCAAAACGACAACGATGAAAATCCTTGCCACGCTCCTGCAACCGACCTACGGCGAAGCCTACGTTTGCGATATGTCGATTTACACCAAGCCGAAGGAAATCCGGCGGCTCATCGGCTATATGCCCGACTTCTTCGGCGTGTACGATGATATGAAGGTGATCGAATATCTCGAATTCTTTGCGGCGGCGTATCGTATTCGCGGCGAAAAGCGGAAACAAGTGTGCGACGAAATGCTCGAACTCGTTGACCTCGGATACAAGCGGGATGCGTTGGCGACCAGCCTCTCACGGGGGATGACGCAGCGGCTCGGTTTGGCAAGAGTGCTGTTGCACGATCCGCAGGTGTTGCTCTTGGATGAACCCGCCAGCGGACTTGACCCCAGAGCGAGGATCGAAATGCGGGAACTGCTCAAGCGGCTTGGCGGACGGGGCAAAACGATTATGGTTTCGTCGCACATTCTGCCGGAACTTGCCGACATTTGCAACAAGGTCGGCATCATCGAACGGGGCGAACTACTGGTCAATGCCGACGTTGCCGAAGTAATGCGGAAGGTGCGGGATCACATGGTCATCCACATCGAAGTGGCGGAGCGGATAGACGATGCCGCCAAACTGCTGGAACAGCATGGGGCGGTCAATAATGTGGAAATTTTAACCACTTCCGGCAAACAGCAGATTCGGGTATCGCTCAACAAGGATCGGGGGCTTGACGATTACAGCGACCTGCCGACGCTCTTGATAGAGAACGGCTTCAAAATCCGTTCCTTCAAGGAGGACGAAATCAACCTCGAAACAGCATTTATGACGCTGACGAAGGGAATTACGGCGTAATTTCCGGCAAAAACGGCAAAAACAACCCCCAGCCGCCCGGAGCATTGTATCGAAAAGAACGGTTAACCGATTGGGCAATGGGAACCTCTAAAAATAGATTCTTTGCGTCCTTTGCACCTTAATGATTAACAGGGCTTTGCACCCCTTGCGGTTAAAATAGTTCGGATTTAACCGCAAAGGACGCAACGGGTTACGCAAGGGGCACAAAGTACGGGTGGGGTGCGTTTCGGCATCAGTCAAAATGAAAAAATTGATTTTTAGAGGTTCCCATTTAACTGCGAAAGCCTGACGGTATCACGGACTGAAAACATAGGCGGTTCCACCTTGTATTCCGCCTGATTTTTCGTACAATGGGAAAGTATGGGTAGCGTGCTCGTAGAACTTTTTGGGGCACTTGTGTTAAGCACTGCCAGTGGAAGTGTGCTGCTATCCTTGACGGCAAATGAGCATCCCTGGGGGCGTTTCCAGCCGAATTCTTGGTGTATCGTCCAAACAGTGACCGTTTCAAACATTGAGGGACGGTCAGTCCAGTCTCTGCAAACGGTGAGAACGACACTTCAGTCTATTGATGAAAACAGTATTACATTGCAAGAAGCGGAAACCCTTAATCTCGGCGGAAGGATTGTGGAAAAAAAACCGCAAATCGTACAATACGATTTTTTTCACGAGCCTATTCAGGAAAATGTTCAAATCAGACAGGGACCCTCAGCCAAATTGATGATAGACAGAAAGGTGGTGCCGTGTGCAGTCCGCATTTATGAACAACGGACATCGGCGGGGCTTCTCACGACAACGATTTGGTACACGCCGCACGTTTATCCCTACATTCTTCGAGTGGAAAAAATTCAACGAGGTCAGCCGGTAAGCGAAAATGCAGCGGCACCGGTCATCCGCGAATCAGTCATGCTTGTAATGGAAACCTCTGCGTTGCGGACGCTCCGCAGTAACCGCAGGAACCCAACATATACCTTGCAAACCGTTGAGCGGGCGGGAAACACCACCCGGATCACAGATGCCCGTTGTTCATGGGATGTGCCGGGCGGATTACTAGAATCGACAACCGTCGAATTTGACGCGTGGCACAGGGAGGTTCGCCGTTCTGTTTCGAGGATGACGAACTATTTTTCTTTTGAAACACCGGTCAATCAGCCGTTGCGAAACCGTATTCGGATTCCCGTAGAGGTGAATTATCTTGAACCTCTCGTACCATGAGACAGTCGTTAATGCGTTCGATACCATGAAACAGCATGAAAGTTGCCCTTTGCGTCCTTTGCGGTTAAACAAGAGGATTTAACCGCAAGGTACGCAAAGTTCCTGCAAAGGGCGCAAATTTCATACCATGGACAATATGCAAAAAATTGCCCAATTTGTGAAAATTTTACCCGACAAAAGTCTTTTCCGAACGTAGTACCTGTTGGACAGAAAAAACCGGGCAGAACAAACCTCTGGGAAACCGGAAAACTCGTCTTTACTTTTTTTGTCCAGTTTGGTATAATTCAGCCGGGTCGTGGGGTGTGCTCGGCATCTATCCGGTCATTTCACCACGCCCCCTATCTCCGAATACAAGGATGGACACGGTACTTTATTTGAAAAATCGGATCACGGACAATCAGAGAACGGGAAAGCAGGGAGCAAGGAAGCGGATGGCACCGTTGCCCATGCGGCTCTTTATTTTCGCCGCTGCATTGCTGGTTCTGGGTTCCACAGGAACGGAACGGGATAGCCATCGGAGTGATGTGCTGACCTTTCAGGGCGACCGGGTTGTCTCTCCTGAATCTTTGCCCGGCGATAGTTTTCTTGTGATGCTGGATCGCAAAACGACAGACTCCCAGCCTTCCCCCGTTGCTTATTCCATCGTCCTTCGGGGAATTGACCCGGTTGAAAGAGCCTTGTTTCAAGATGCACAATCCGGCAGGTGGGAGCGTTTCGATCTTTTCCGGGCAGCAATGATTGCTGAAGGAATCCGGGATATTGAACTTATTCGGGCTTACGAAGCCCGTCTGGATGCGTTGGTTGCCGGAGTGAAGGCACTCCATGGTCATGCCACTCCGCAAGGCAAGACGCGTGCTTTGTTTGAAGCCATGCACAAGGAGATTTTAACTCAGCCGTATGACCTTGATTGTACCGAGTTGAGCAAAGTGATGCAGACGGGACGTTTCAACTGCGTCAGTGCGACGGTACTCTTCAACTGTCTTGCAGAAAAGATGGGACTTGATGTAACAGCCCTCGAAATACCGGGACACGCATTGAGTCAGGTCAGGTTTGCCGACGGCGTAACGATGCGTATCGAAACGACCTGCCCAACGTGGTTCGATTTACAAAGCGAACAGGAACGGCAAATGGCAACACTTTTGCGGATTGCTCCCGCTCCGGCAGTACCGAATCCGGCAACGGCACAAAATGCCGTCTATGCAACGCCCGAACCGGCGGTGGACATTCCTTCCGATTATCGGGAAATCAGTCCGGTACAACTGGTGGCAACGATTTATTACAACCGCGGCGTTGACCTTCTTGCAAAAGGGCAGCATCCCGAAGCGGCGGCGGCAAACGTCAAAGCGTTGTATCTGGACAAAGAGAACAAGCAAGCGTGGACAAACCTGTTGGTGTCGCTCAACAACTGGGCGATCAATGTCGCTCCCAGAGGACAAACGGTACGGCTCTACGATCTTGCGGTCTTTCTCTTGGATCAAGGGGTGGCACTCGACCCGACGTACGAAAAGTTCCGAGCCAATTATACCTTCATCTTCCACGACTGGATTCGGGATTTGGCACTGCTGGGACGGTTTGAGGATGCCAGAAAAGTTTTTGCTCTTGCGAATGCAGAGGGGCGTGTTCCCAATGATAGATACCTACTGACGTTGATAGAGAGCGTCAATCAAGAAGAAAAAAGGCTGGGTGTGCCGTAAACGGCATAAATTTCTACTTTGCGTTCTTTGCGCAGCCTTTATGCACCTTGCGGTTAACATGGTTTGAATTTCACCGCAAAGTACACATTTGAAAACTTGCATCTCTATTGGTCTGTCGGATTGACATTTGGGACGGATTATTGTATCATCGGGGGAGTCTCACTTTACAGAGTAATCCTCTATTATTTCCTGAATGATGAACCGACGTTTGTTTCTCCAATCGGCGGCTGCCGCGTCGGCACTGCCTGTGGTTTTCGGTCATGCGACTTCTGTCCTTGCCAATGAAAACAGAACTGTAACCTCAACCTCCCATCCCGTTATGAAAATCGTTATTGCTGCTGACCCGTTTGCCCTCACACTCAAAGACTCGATTGTCGCTCACCTCAAAGAAAAAGGACACGAAGTGGTCGATGTCGGAGCGACACCCACCAGAGAAATCCCCTATTTCGACAGTGCGCCGGTTGCCTGCAAAATGTTGCAAGACGGCACGGCGGAGCGGGCAATCCTGCTGTGCGGTACGGGAATGGGGATGTCTGTCATTGCCAACCGCTTCAAAGGTGTCGTTGCGGCAGTCGTCGAATCGGTCTTCGCTACCAGAATGTGCCGCTCCATCAACAACGCCAATGCCCTGTGCATGGGCGCGATGATTTGGGGCAACTGGATGGCAAACGAAGCGGTTGATGTCTTTTTGGAAACGAAGTTCACGCAAGGACTCGAACCGTTAGCCGATTTCCTTAAAGATGCCGAGAGAAAGGTAGAGGCGATCCGGCCGTAGTGTTCCGCCATTGCTTTATCTTGTGTTCTTTGCGGCTATACCAGAGCACGGCACAATTTGTTTTTTTCAATGTGGGATTTATCCACAGATTGCGCAGATTTTCACAGATTTTCCTAACCGTTTTCGAGAAAAATCTGTGTAATCTGTGAACGAATATAAAAACACAAAAACGTCCAAACAGAGATGTGGGGCAGTATAAATCCGTTTTTTAACCGCAAGGGTGCGTTGTCCAGTCATTGATCTGTATCCTTTTCGGGAATCAGCCGGATGACCCAGAAGTCGGGACGGCACCAAAACCGGACTTGCGGAGCGTTGCCGCGTGCCAGTCCTGAACCGTGTGTTACAATGAGTGTGGCTCCATTGGGCAGATGTGTGATTCCGCTCGCCCATCTTCTCGGCAGGTCTTTCGCATTCGTGTAGAGCGGTCCGAAAAAGGGTATCTGTATCTGTCCGCCATGGGTGTGTCCTGCCAGCAGCAAGTCCGCCTCCTGTTCCGCCATTGCAAAAACGGGCATGTGCCCGACGATGATGCGAAAATTGTCCCTCTGTTCTCTGTCGGGCACTGGGCGGTTTGCCCAAGAACTTCTTACCGAAAGAAAGGTTATACGAATTTCGCCGGCTTGCACAGTTCCCGTGAGTCCCCTGGGAATGATTGCCGTATTCTCGAACATTTCTCTCCACGGATGCCGTTGTTCATGGTTTCCCTGTACCGCATAAACACCGAGCGGGGCTTGTAAGTCCATTTCCCGAAAGAGTTGATTCCACTCTGCAAGCAGTGCTGAAATGTCCTTTGTTTCCTCATGTTGAATGTAATCGCCGCCGAACAGAATAAGGTCGGCATGTTGTTCTTTAATTTTTTGCAGCGTCCGGCGTTCGTAGCCGCCGACCCGTTCTGCCTGCATATCAGCACAGAAAACAATGGTGATCGGCTCAGTGATTTTAGGAGTGGCAATGACGGTTTCCCGGACAACAAGTGCCGTCGGTTCGATGAAAAATGCATGGACAGCCAGTCCAAAATAGAGACAGCCGATCACGAGAATCACGGTGGGTGTTTTGCGTCTTGGCTTGCCCTTCTCTTTCTTTTGGCGGTACATCAAAAAAGCAGAGGCGAACAGAAAAAAACTGCCGTACCAGGCGAGCGCGTGGGCAGCAAGATGTTGATGAGCAAGTCCTTCGATTTCTGCGCTGGGAACGAGGGCAAAAAAGAGTGCGGCAAATGTTCCCAAGGCACCTAACAGCAGAAAATGTCCAAGAGACGTGTAGGCACTCCGCCGGATTGCATTCAGCAGGAGCAGAGCAATCAGTGAAATCAAGCAATGATAGTAGAAGTGAGCGAGCATTACCGTCATTGTACCAAAGATACGGCATAACAGGCGCGTCAATTCGCTTTTTTTAACCGCAAAGTACACGAGGTTTTCGCAAAGTGCGTAAAGGCACGTTATTCATACCGTTTTTGGCTGAAACCTGCCCATCCGCAATTCACTCCCCCAAGAGCCGCCTTGCTTCTTCGACCAATTCGTCTGCCCAGCGGTGATGTTGATAGAGGACGATGATCCCCCGGCAGATTTCTTCGGCACGTTTCGGATCCGTTAAAGCCCACTCGGCGGCTTCGTCCAGCCGCCGCTGGAGAACGTACTTCTGTTCTTCATGCATTTCCTCGACTTCCCGTTCCAATGCCTTGAGCCGGCGGCGTGCCAACTCCACGCAAATCTCGACCGGACTCGATGTAAAGCGGTAAGGACTTGCCGACTCCGTTGAGGAGGATTGCGTTTGAAATACGCCGATAAATGCACGCAGCTTGTCGATCGTCTCTTGCGGATTATGTTGTGTTGTGGTCAGTATTTCGATATAAGTCCGTTCCACCGGACTTAATGAACGTGAGGATGGAGAGTGCATGCGGCGTTCCAGCCGGCGTTCGTGATCCTGTAAGTCTAATTCATCCTGAAAAACCCAAACCTGATCCGCCGAGGGATGATTGGGATACATCGACAAGAATTGCCGAATATCGTTTTGCGCTGACCGTAATTGCGTGAGTGAAGAACCCTCCGTCTCACATTCCCGCACCTTGGCGGTAATTCGTGTAAAAAGCACCTCCGGCGGAACCGGCTGCAAAAGATAATAAACAATCAAGCCGACAACCATCAGCGTAATCGAAGCCAGCAGTGTGGGCAGTGAAAAAACAGGACGCGGACGCTCCTCTTCTTCAAATGGATCGGCACGGCTGCCCGCAACGGCGGTAAAGCGGGTCGTCGATTTTGTGAGACTGTCCGAAACGTCCGAACTGCGGACAGTCTCCTCCGAAGAGGAGGCATCTTGTGTGGGTGATAATTGCTCCTGCTGCATGACGGACGTTGACGTTACCGTATCGGCAAGCAGGTCCACTCTTTCTGGGTCTCGTACCCTGTGGGCATGAACGTCGGGATGAACGTCGGAACCGGCGTTGGCATCCACCGGGGAATGAACATCACTCTGCGGCGGCGGAAGATGCAGCAGCGGAATAGACAGTACCGGCGGCGGTGTCCCATCCGGCTCACCAGTGTCCAGCGGCAGCGACATCGGCAACACCTTAATATCCGCCGTATCATCTGCCAAAGGCTGCAAGAGGGATTGCAGCCGTTTGATGACCAGCAGTGCATTACGCGGACGGTCATCGGGACGCAGATGCAAGAGGTCGGCAATGATATGTGTGAGTTCATCAGGAACATCATGCCTGACCATCCGTATCAACACAGGCTCGGTTTCCTGATGCTTGCGGAGCAGTTCCGGCAACGTCCGGGCAGAAAAAGGAGGCTTACCGGTCAAGAGGACATACAAAACACAGCCGAGAGAATATAAGTCCGAGACCATGCTGATCGACTCGGCATGAGCTTGCTCCGGGGACATATATTCCAGTGTACCGACAATCGAATGAACATCAGTGAGGTGCTGCGAACCGAAAAATCGGGCAATCCCGAAGTCGGAAAGTTTAACATTACCGTCGCGATCCAAAAGAATATTTGCCGGTTTAATATCCCGATGAATCACCCCCCGGTCATGAGCATGCCGGAGTGCCTGACAAATTTCCAGTCCGATTTTGGCGGCTTCATACCATTGAAACACCCGTCTCCTTCGGAGTTCCTGCCGCAAACTCGCTCCATCAACGAGTTCCATCACATAATAGAGACATCCCTGTTCTTCACCGAAACCGGTCAGACGGACGATATTCGGGTGGTGCAAACGTTTCAAGGTTTCGATTTCGGTCTCGAAACGGAGCCGGTCTTCTGCGTCTTCATCCAGGGATTCCGCCAAGACCTTAATCGCCACCACAGAGCCGTCCGTTTCGGACATCCCCTCATAGACCGCACCCATCCCGCCGCGACCGAGAACACGACCAATTTTGTAAGGACCTAACTTTTCAGGATCCATTGCCCTGCCGAAATGAAGGTGTGAAGGGTGATTATACAATAAATGAGGGGAGTGTGGGGGAAAGGAGTGAGAGGGGACAGGAGTTAGAAGTTAGGAGTTAGAAGTTAGGAGTTAGGAGTTAGGATAAATGAGCCTTGAAGGTCAGCGGGCGGGTGTCTGTGCCTTGCGTTCCTTGCGCTTCTTGTGCCTTTACGGGACATTTTCACAAAATCGGGCCTAACGGGACACTACGGGCAAAAAACAGTTGGAGTTAGGCGAAGGTTTTTGCCGATAGACCCCCATGACGGAGTGTTGGCAGATTGCGCCCGGGGTGCAAAGGTATTTGCCGCATCTTGTCTATTTTGTCTATATTAACAAAATTTTGTATGTACGAGACTTTTTTTGGCTTGAAACGCCGCCCTTTTTTGTTTGCTCCTGATATAGATGCCTATTTTTCTGTTGAATTTATGGAAAAATCCAGGCAGATGATTGAAAAAACAGTAAAAAACGGCGAAGGGCTTTCTCTGATTTTCGGAGCATCCGGTACGGGAAAAACACTCCTGTTGCAGGTTCTTCGGCAGTCTTTGGAAGATGCCTATACCGTCGCGCTCGTTTCTAATAGCCGATTGGAAACGCCGAAAGACCTGTTTGTGCAACTTGCCCACGATTTGCGGCTGCCTGCCGTGAGTGAGGAATCGGTCGGACTGCGGCTGCAACTTCTCGATTTTGCCCGGCAGGAATCGACGCAGAGCGTTGTCCTGCTCTTCGATAATGCCCAGCATTTGAGTCCTGCCGTTCTCGAAGAACTCCGGCTTTTGGCAGATTCTGTTGGAGACGCACCTCCCCTGTTTCGTGCCGTCCTTGCCGGGACGATGGAATTTGAGGAAATACTGACGCTCCCCGGTTTGAATGCCTTCGATCAACGTGTGGCTTCCCGATGTTACCTTGACTCCCTTTCCGGCGAGGAAACGTCCCAATATATCCTTCGGCAAACCGACACTCTGCGCTTTGACCCGCCGTCCGGTGCGTCCCAAGCGTGCTCCTCTCCGCTTTTTATCGACGAGGCAATGCGGCGGATTTATCAGTTGACGGACGGCGTGCCCCGTTTGGTCAACCAACTTTGTACCGCCGCGTTGCAACGGGCTGCCGAACGAGGAACTGTGAGCATTGACGGCTCCCTGGTCAACGATGCCTGGGCAAGTTTGCAGCACATCGACTCCGCCAGTCGATTAGAACAAGGTGAATCGGAACAGGGTGAAACAGAACAAGCGGATGCGCCCCTCACGGTTCAGGAGCCGGTCATTCCTCCAGAACAGATTGAGGAAATTATTAACCGCAAAAAAAAGACATTCCGACTTCGGCAATTCAACTCTGTGGAATTCGGAACATTGAGTGATTCCGAAGCGGTCGAAACGGACGGGCGGAATACCTCCCGGTCTTTTCACGAGAACGAGTATAAGCCGCCTTATCCAGAAGATGATGACGATGACTTGATCGAAAAAAACCTGGTCGAAAAGTTCGCCGAATCAGAGGAGGACGAGGAACCGGAAGTCTATCGGCTGCCCGGTGCGGCGGCGAAGCCCGGAGTACCGGCGAAATTGTCCAGTGTGCTGGCAGAACTTTGCGTCTCCGATGTTGACGAGCCGGACGCAAGGCACGGCATGAGAATTGATATTCCGAAACGTAAACTTGTCCCCTGCAATCTCAAACAACGGCACTGTAAATTCCGCCGGCGGCGGTTGTTGCAGAAAATCCGGCATCGGCTGGGGTTATTTGCCGGTGTGCTCCGAAAGGCGAGAAGTCAGGAAACAACGACATCCGCCCGCGAATCCGATATGAATGAAACATCACTCCAAGAATACGGAGCGGCTGTATTGGAGGGTCGTCCGCCATTCGTCCGCAAAGAACCTCACTACGCCTATCAAACAACCGAAACAGCACCGCACGAAGTTACCTATCCTGATCCGGCAACAGGAGTTCCGGTGCTGCTCCGCTGGCTCCCTGAAAGAACAGGCGATTCCGAGCGGTTTGGGGTCTCTTACACGGAATTTTTGAACCGGGAACACTCCTCTGATGAATATGTGGAGCCGGAACCGAAGCCGGAGCCAAAACCGGAACCGGCTCCGCAACCTGTTGAACCTATCGCCTCCATCGTTCGGACTTCGCTCCATGCTTCGCTGAATAACAGCAATGCGGTTTCTTGTACTTCAGGACTGGAAGAATCCTTTGAGGAATCATTGCAAGTCTCCGAAGCGGCAATTTCACTTGCAGAACTGTTTCAGGTAAGTTCATCGGCACTCCAACGAATTGAAGAATCGGCGGAGTTCAAAGGTTTGGATGCGGCGGTGCAACGGCAATTAGAGTCCGCCATTCTTCGGATTACAAAAGCGGCGGAGAAAATCGAGCAGGCAGCCGAAGTGAGCGAACGGGCTGGACGGCACGTTTCCCAGGCGGCGGAGTTTGTCGAAACGGAAGTCAAATCCGCCGTCCCCGCGTACACTGATCTGTTCAAGCAATGGTCGGAGTTCCAGAACCTCATCAGTTCGGAGTTAGAGGCTGCCCGGCAGAGAAAAGCCGAACCGTTGAAGTTCCAATCGTTTACCCGTCCGCAGGTGATGATCGAACGCGCCGTTCCTACTATTGATGTCGGGGCACTCTTTCAGTAAAGGGGTTAGATTACTGTGAACGGCATGAAGTTGTACTTTGCGTCTTTTGCGGTTATCTTCTTTTTTTTAACCGCAAAGACGCAAGGGCAACGCAAGGTTCGCAAAGATACGCCATAGTTCGCCTCAACGGGTACTATAACAAATTTTAGCACATTTTCGTTATAATACAGCACGATGGGAATGTTTTTTCTGGCACTTTTGTTCGTGGTTGTCATTCCGCTTGCCGAGGGGTGGTTGCTTGCGCTTGTGTTGCGGGAATTACATATCCGTCATCCATTACCACTGGGAGGGACTATCGGTGTGCGGCAAACGGCTGCTCCCAACGCCCACACGGCAGAAGGTGCCCATACCGCCGAACCCCATACAACCGAAGCCCACACCGCCGCAGAGGGAGAAACGCCCCCCAAAGATGCCGAAGGGACTTCCTTAATTGATGCGGAAAATGCGGAATTACTGGCGGCACTCACCGGAATGATGGACGGCACATTCCCTTCCGCGGAGCCGGCAAACGAGGACGAATCGCAAGAAATCCCCCATGAGAAAACCAGCGTTTTCGATGGAACGGCAAACATCCCCGAAAATTTGCCAATCAGCAATATCCTCGAAGCCATGACAGCAGAAACCTCGACGGCAATTCCCGACGATTTTGAACGCAGGATCGAGGAGTCGGCACAGCCGGACGATGAAGTCCTTTCAGCACTTCGGGCATTCGGCGACGACATGGATCATGAAGCCTTGCAGGCATTAGCCGAAGCACTACCGGGAACGAAAATAGATTTTTCACAGGAAGCGGAACCGGAAGAGAGTAGTGCTGTCTCACCGATGGCAAAAGAGTTGCTTGGCGAACAGTTTGATTTCGATGCTCTCGAAAGGCAAGCAGACCAGTTAAAACAATCATCCCAACCCCCTGTACTGGATGTCTTGGAAGATGAGTCTGGCGTAGTACAGGTATCAAGCCCCTTTATGTCTGCAACATCGCAATTAGCCGGTTTCGCCACGCCGCAGACGGTTTTACCTGCATTTTCCAGCGATTGGATTCAAGAATCGGGGATTACCAGCGAACTGATAGAGGGGGATCCATCGCAATTCTGTTATACCGAAGAGTCCCGCCCCATGTTTGTGCGGAAGAAAAAAAATGCCGATGCGTAGTACATTCCGCTTCAAGCGATGTAGATTATAATTGCTTCCACTATAAAACAGCGAGCCGATGAAACGCAGTGGAATGACGGATGGGAACCTCTAAAAATAGATTCTTTGCGTCCTTTGCACCTTAAATGATTAACAGGGCTTTGCGCCCCTTGCGGTTAAAATAGTTCGGATTTAACCGCAAAGTACGCAATGGGTTACGCAAGGGACGCAAAGTACAGTTGGGTGCGTTTCGGCATCAGTCAAAAGGTAAAAATTGATTTTTAGAGCGTATTTCTTTTTACTCTGGAATGAACAGAACGGAAAGTTTTTATTTTCTTCCACAGCAATTTGAAATAGGCTCTAGAGGTTCCCCTATGTCATTTAAGACACGGTGTGCCGTCTTTCCGCTCCAATACTGAAAGTTGTGAGCGGACTGTCCGCCTGTCGCAGAACAAAAACTCATCTTGACTCTTTTGCTCTGAAAACCTATCCTTCCCCTATGAATCGGCAGAGGTCAGTGTTCAGAATGTTCGGAGTCCTACTCTTCACGCCGTTGTCCCTTCTTGGGCAACTGCTGACTCAGTTTCTCCTTTCGCCGTGGGGACTGGTTGTGCCGATGACGCTCCTTATTGCTCTCGTTGCCGTCCAGCAAATCCAAAAGTCCTCCGCCGGACTTGCCCTGTTTTATGCCGAACAGTTTGAAACCTGCGATGAGTCGGAGATTCCCCGATTACTCCGAGCCCTCGTTCAAATGGGGGACGCGGGTGTGCCCGGCTTGGTGAAGGGATTGACCTCCCATCGGGAGGCAGTTTTTTCTGCGTCTCTTTCTGTCTTGCAACATGAGTTTGACCGTTGGCAAGAATCGCCGCAGAGGGAACACCATTTTCGTGTTTTTTCGGAAGCACTTTTACAATCGTGCGGGCAATTCTCTCCGCCCGCCCAAGCCGAAGCCGTGCGGTTCGTCGATCAAATGATGCAAATCCGTTCTGCCGCCCCCACTTCGCCGGACTCAACCGCTGACCGCCAGAGAATGGTTGTCCTGTGCGGACAGATTCTCGAACGGCTCGACAGTATGCGGCAACGGAGAACGGCTCCGGCTGACCCCGCTTTTGCGGCATCCCATGACACGGTTGCCACGTTGCATCGGCGGACTCAACAACCGGTGCTTCTTGCATCCAATGGGCAGCCCTTTGTTCCGGCTTCTGTCCGGCAGGAAGGGAGCATTACGCACGGCGGCACCGTTGCCGACTCTCCAGACAACCCTTTTGCTGTTCAGAGGGCGGATCGGCTTTTGGCGTATCAGAGAACACAGCAACACCGTCCGCCGGACAATCAAGGCAATCCGCGGCTACCTGATGACCGGGAATTGCCGGGATGGGCAAGTTTTGCCCCGCCGTCCCCCTTTGCCGCCGAAATTGCCCATCACGTAGCCCAAAATTCCCCGGTAACTTCTCTCAATAGTCCGGCTCCAACCATTCCGGCACAGGATGGTTCACCGCTGCCCGCTTTCGACATCTCGGCAGAGTACCGCCAGCACCGGCAAACCGGCTCGAACGGGACAACCGGTACAGACAATTTTATCACGCCGCAACTCCAAAACATGCCGCTCGACCGCATCCCTAATTTACCGACCACGCAACTGATGCAACTGCTGCATCATCCTGATGCTTCCTACGTTGAATCTGCCCGGCGGACACTTGCATCACGTGATGGTTTTCAGGAAGCACACCTACGGTTAGCATGGCGGCTTTACCATCCGATACCGGCAGTCCGGCGGGAGATAGTGGCAATGCTGCCTGGCACGGTGAACGTGCAGCCGTCGGTTTGGCTCACGGCATTGCTCAACGATCCGAGCGACGATGTGCGTTATCGGACGGCATCATTCTTAGCCACGACGAGCGATCCGGCATTGCAACGGCTCTTGATCGACCGGGGCAAGCGGGACAGTGATGCAAGGATTGTCAACCTTGCGGACCGCCTTAATGAATCGCAAAGAACCATTCGGCGTTGAGGGGGTGCCGGCGGTTGTTCTTTTTTAACCGCAAAGGTCGCAAAGGGTTACGAAAGGTACGCAAAGTACAGATTGGGTGCGTTTCGGCATCAGTCAAAATGAAAAAATTGATTTTTAGAGGTTCCCCTATTAGAGACGTTATGTCTCCTAGTCCGGTGTTAAGATTGGTTTGGGCGGCGGCTGGGCAACTCCCGGCTGTCCTTCACAGATGTAAATGGACGTAGGCATTGCGCTGTAGTGCTAAGTGGTATGAAATTGTGCTTGTGTTTGGCGACCTACTTTTTTGTCTCTTCGTGAAAACGATCCAGCAGTTTCATGGTCATCACTCCCGGCTTGCCGTCGCCGATGAGTCTGCCGTCCAGTTTCACCACCGGAATCAACTCCGCCGCACTGCCTGTCAGGAAACACTCATCCGACGCAAAAATGTCGTACCGCGTCATAGGTGCTTCCTTGATGGAAATACCTATCTCGGCGGCAATGTCTAAAACGGTCTGCCGGGTGATTCCTTCCAAAATACCGGCTTCCGTGGACGGCGTGTGCAGCACTCCTCTGGTAATGATGAAGATATTGTCTCCGCTGCATTCGGCGACCTCCCCCTTGGTGTTGAGCATCAAGACTTCGACACAACCGGCTTGATGTCCTTCGATCTTCGCCAAGATATTATTCAGGTAGTTCAGCGATTTGATTTGCGGGCTGACCATCGAAGGGTTGGTGCGGACGGTCGATGCGGTAACGATGTCGAGTCCCTTTTCGTAGAACTCTTTGGGATAGAGAGCCAAGTGGTCGGCAATAATCACGACCTGCGGGTCTTTACAAAGATGTGCATCCAGCCCCAGCGTTCCGGTGCCGCGGGTTACAATCAAGCGGATGTAGCCGTCGCTGATGTTATTGACCTGGAGCGTTTCGTAGGTTGCCGCCTCCATTTCTTCGATGCCCATCGGGATTTCAATCATCAGTGCTTTGGCAGAGTTCCAGAGCCGGATCATGTGTTCACGCAGCCGGAAAACTTTGCCATTGTAGGAACGCATCCCCTCAAAAACGCCGTCTCCGAAAAGAAATCCGTGATCAAAGACGCTGACTTTTGCGTTCTCTTTGTCAAAAAACTTGCCCGATATGTAAACTTGCATCGTTTTGCTCTAGTCCATGCTGAAAGGATAACTCATTGTATTGTATCATGTTCCCCCTTTCTTTGTAACAGTGTCCGGTGTGGACACGAATGCAGCCCATCGACAAGTAATGACAGAGTTTATGTAAACCTGCCGACGGACTGTAACGGCACCCATCAGCGGTATGCAAGTGTCCTTGCGGTTAAGAATTTAACCGCAAAGACGCAAAGAAGCGCAAGGTTCGCAAAGGACAGTTTCATGCCGTTTTCGGTAAAGAAATCGTCTGCTTTTGAAAAACGCTCCCTTTACAGTATAATATCACTTGAAACAAGCGGACATTTTCACTAATTTATGGATACCACCCCGTTTCATTTGATACTCTTGGCTCTGGACATTGTGGTTTTGGGCGGGTTGCTGCTCTGGCTCCGGTTCCGCAGACCTGCCGGCTCCGTCGCTGTCTATCAGTTTGAAAAATCGCTCTATGTTCCTTCCGTTTCTGTCCGCCGCCCTTCGCTTTTCTGGGATATGAGCGGTGTGGTATTGTTTGGCGGCTTCGGTTTCATTTGTTTTGCCGTTTTAGCCCGGTTCATCCGTACCGGCTTCGCACAAAACCATATTTACAATTTCAATGTCGGACAGTGTATTGTCGAAGGAATCGCCGTGCATGGCACAGTGTTTCTTGCCGGTGTTGCGGTGCTGTTTTACTGTTACCGCAGACGGTTGATGGCTGTCCCCTTTGCTTGCTGTGCTCTTCTTTTGGCGGGACTCGGTTTTAATATGCTCTACTGGGAACCTTACCGCGTGAAGGTGGAATACTATGAAATCAAAACAGCCAAAGTCAAAACACCCGTCAGGATCGTATTTGTGGCGGACATTCAAACCGACCGTATCGGTGCTCACGAAATCAACACGATCAATAAGATGCAGCAGCAAAATGCCGACCTAATTATCTTCGGCGGCGATTACATTCAAACCTTTATGGGAACTCCTGAACAGCATCTGCCCGAAAAGTTCCGGCAGATGCTGCTCGACCATCCTCTGGAAGCCCCGCTTGGTGTTTATGCCATTTCCGGCAATATCGGAATCAATGCTGAATTGTTTGAAGGCACCAGCATCGAATATATTCGGAGGTCGGAGGTTTTCGATTATCTCGGAGCGGACGAAGGGATCGGTCCCCTTGATTTGGTTCTGCTGAGTCTCAGCGATTCACGCGGCGATGTCGGCGAGCGCGGCTTAACAGACACCGGTAATTTTATCGTGATGGCGGGACATTATCCGACCTATGCGGTGGATGGATACACGAG
>Ga0099364_10007065_pt1 | contig 16158 bp, 10 predicted proteins | sample TergutTh196P3_FD_73070 | JGI IMG/M metagenome (GOLD analysis project Ga0099364, IMG submission 73070) | Microcerotermes parvus P3 segment gut microbial communities from Pointe-Noire, Republic of the Congo - Th196 P3 | ecosystem: Host-associated > Arthropoda: Insects > Digestive system > Gut ...
GTCATAATACGAAAATGAATGGACAAAATGGTTTGCTATCTACATCATATACATCATGATACAACATTGCAACATTCATTTTCATGCATGGTGGTGAAGCTGTTTCATGGTCGATTGCGAGCCTGTACGATTGTCTATGAAGCACCCATCTATGCCGCGAAGCAATCCATATTTTTCAACCTAATAATTGTTTATTCTGCACCCAACGTATATGTAAATCGATATTTAGGATACAAAATATGGATTGCTTCGCGGCATGGGATAATGCTTTGTTTTCCTTTTTACAGGCTCGCAATGACGGGTAGGGCGGTTGATCATGATAGTTCGTTCCAGCAATAATTCCCTACAAACATACATGGGAACACATCAGAACTAGGAACGAATAAATGCGTTCCCTACAGAATACCGAAGAATTTCCTCACTATCTCACTATTTGAATAAATAACATCATTAAGTTTTCCATGAAAAACAATTTTCCCTTTATCAAAAAAAATAACTCTATCAGCAATTCTGTTAATGCTTGCAATTTCATGTGTAACAATAATTAGTGAAATATTCAGCAAATTTTTTAATGTAATAATTAAATCGTCTAAATTTTCGCTTGTAATGGGGTCTAATCCTGCTGAAGGTTCATCGAAAAAAAGAATTTGCGGATCTAAAGCGATAGCTCTAGCTAGTGCAGCTCTTTTTTTCATACCACCGGATAGTTCAGAAGGTAATAAGTTTATCGCATTTGATAGTCCAACCAGTTCAAGTTTCTTTTTAATAATAATATCAATAATATCAGAAGAAAGGTTTGAGTGTTGTTCAAGTGGAATAGCAATATTTTCATAAACAGAGATAGAGTTTAATAAGGCTCCATTTTGGAATAACATGCCTATTTTTTTTAAAATTTGAGTATATTGTAACTCGTCCATTGCGGTAATGTTTTCCCCAAAAATATGAACCGAACCTGAAAATGGTTCAATAAGCCTAGTAATATTTTTTAGGAAAGTTGTTTTACCACTTCCGCTTGTACCTAAAATAACAGTAATTTCATTAGGATAGATTGTTATTGATATATTGTCTAATATTATTTTTTCGTTGTATTTTGCGGTTAAATTTCTTACTTCAATTAATGACATGGATAGTTATCTCCCTTCTGCCTGTATGGAAGGCATTTATTCGTTCCATACCTTACACATTCCGAAGGTATGCATAAATTGGTATTTATATATAAATCCACACCATCCCGAAGGGATCGATCGCTATGTAGAAAACGATGCCCCACAAAACGATCACCACACCGAAGGTGTGGAACGATTGAATATGGTAAATATGTCGTTTAGGTTCCATACCTACGGCATGGAAATCAAGGTGGGGATGTCGTTTTCTACATAGCGATCGATCCCTTCGGGATGGTGTGGATTTAAGTATAAATACCACTTCAAATATCCCGTAGGGATATAAGATCGGTAGAAACGTATTGGCATGTGTAAGGTATGGAACAAATAAATCCGTTCCCTACAAATATAAAAAGCTAAAAATAGCATCCATAATAATGACCCCAAAAATGGATGCAACAACAGATTTAGTTGTAGCAATTCCAACGCCTTCTGCTCCACCTTGCACCAGAGTCCCGTAATGGCTGCCGATAATAACAATCTGCCATGCAAAAACAGTGCTTTTAATTATTGTAATCAAAAATGTTTTTACAGATATAACATCAATTGTTGCGTTAACATAGCTAATTGGAGAAGCAGATAGCATCAACACTGCAATTATTAAACCTCCAAAGATACCAACAATAATAGAGATTAAAACAAGTAGTGGCATAACTACAGTAATAGCATGAAATTTCGGCACAACGACATATTTAATCGGGTTAAGAGCCATCATTCTTAACGCATCAATTTCTTCTGTAACTTTCATTGTAGCAATTTCAGAGGCGATAGCCGACCCGCTTCTTCCGGCAACAATAATGGCTGTAATTAACGGAGAAATCTCACTAACTAATGCAATAGCCAATAAACTTGGTAAAAAAGCATCTGCTCCTAGTTGTTGTAACTGAATCCCGGTTTGAAGCGATAAAATAAGTCCAATAATAAAGGAAAGTAAAGCAACAATAGGAATAGCGTTGAACCCTAGAAGCAAACATTGTTGAGTAAAACTGCCTTTTCTAATTCCAGTTTTATTGAATAAAGCGGTGATCGCACAATAAAAGATATCACTTGTAAGCAATAACATATGGAAAAGTCTATTAATAGTACTATAGGCATTTTCTCCAATAAATATTAGTGCAGGAGTTCTTTTTTTTACAACCGGTTCATATTGATTTTTTTCTGTATAGTTCGAGAAGGTATTAATAATTCTGAAATTTTCCACTGAGAAGTTTATCAGATGGCTAAGTGATAAATTTAATATGCACATAATCTCATCTAGTAAAGCAACCCCAGAGCTATCAATATCTAATAACATGCTTCCATCTATATATTTTATAGTAAAATTAATGTCTTTTTTAATATTTTTATAAAAAAGCGGTATCTTTGTTTTAGTGTGGTTACCTATAAGATATAAAGTATCGTCAATTATGTTATAACGGTTCATTAATTATCTCACAAAAGCATAAGTAAATCTTAAAAACAAGGCATGGTCAAGCATTGCATAGTCTCTTATATTGCTGTTATAGCTTAAAGTTAGCCTATAGTCCCATGATATGTATTTAAACATCCTTAAATTTAATATATTTTCCCATTCATAAGATTCCGACCTGTTTGAATCGAAAGGAATTAATAAATCTGCTATCGTTGTATAATTTAAATTCCTTAATATTTGAAAGTTACCGTTTGCAGAAAACTCAGTTCCACGCTGATATACAGACTCTAATTCTCTATACACATCAAACCCGTTTGAATTACCTTCAAAATTAAAAACGCGATTATTAATATCTTGTCTATATCCTAAACCAGCACGAAGGTTTAAGTTTGCTCTGCTATAATTTAGTACTCTATAATTTAAACCTAAGCCTTCTTTGAAAATAATAGGATATAAAGCATCTTTTGTTTTGAACCTGTTTGTGTCTTCAATTGTTTCTACACCATTTACATCTATTCTTTTATAATGTTTTACGTCTCTAGTTTGAACATATTCTGAAAACATATGAGAAGAAACATCGGCTCGGGCATAAAGTCCAAAATCCCTTATAAAAAAATAAACAAAAGTATTTTTAAAATCGAATTTATCTGAAGAAACACGCGCATCCATTTCATGGTCTTTAGAGATACCTATTTCTATTAAATTATTCATAGTATAATGAAAAGGTCCACTGTCGTATAAAATTCTGGTATCTAATTGTTCTATCACAGTGAATGAGACGCTGTTTTTGTTTTTTTCCATGTCATTTTTACTGTTAATATTTGCATTTAAATGATTTATAATAGAAATTCTAATGTTATCATTTGTAGAAATAAGTTCTTCATAAAACATTCTGCCAGCACCAATTAACCTGTTTGTCCCTTCTTCAACAACAATAGTAAATTGCTCTAACTCGCCTTTTTTTACTTCTACAGTTGCAAAATCGCTGTATGTGTTAAAGGGTAAACCGTTTAGCACAATCTTATAATGACCGGGACGTAACACCCAGCAATCAAGTTGCTGACCAACGCCCTCTTTAATTCCGTATCCGAAACCGAAACTTTCAGCATTGCTTAAATTAAAAAGTTCGTATCTGTTGTCAATTTGATTTCTGTTACTATCTATAATATTAATAGTTAGCCAACCCAAATCAGGTTCTAGAACGGTTTTATATCTTGGAAATATTTCTACTTCCTCTACAACTCTTTGACTGATTGTTCCATTGCCAAGAAATAAAATATATTTACCGGGTGGCAAGTGCACATCCGTTCCCATTTGATGACTACCAATGTGGTTTTGCTCTTCATCTTCAACAACGTACAATGGCTCTAACTCTGGTTCTGTTTTTGAAGGAACCATCAATCTTCCATAAAATGTATCATCAGCATCTATTTCGTGCATTGTGTAAGGTCTTTCTTCTGGCAAAACTTCAAAAAAACTTCTGCTGCTAAAAACTCTTTTATTTGCTATATCATAATTATCGTCAATTTTTTGAATATATCTGTTTATGGAAAGTAAAAATATGTCTGTTTCTTCCATTAATATATCATTTATTGTTTGAATAAACATTTCAATGTCGTCAACATGAATCTGACGCGTACGATCGGCATTATGTTGAAAAACGGTGAAATTATCTAATGTTCTTTTAAATTGAACGTTTATGTTTAATCTTGCAGCAAATGTGTGTCCTGTTTTTTGATATTCAAGGGCATTAACAACAAGTAATATTTCATACTTAGCCTGTTGGTTAAAATCCCTTGTCACATTTTCAAAAAAATTATATCTGGAAATCCTGTGATGTATAAGATTAGCTGTTGCATTGGGCAATCTGTCTGCCCAGAGATTTTCAAAATCATATCTAATTTGGTTTTCTGAAGCTCTAATAACAATTTGCCTTCTGTTATAAGTGCTTGATACTTCGGCATCAGGAATCCTTACAGAAAAGTGATACGGTTCTGAATTGAAAAGCTCGTGTTTCTCGTTTATTTGTTTATATTCAAGAATGTAAAATTTTCTAGGATGAATGGTTACTTTGGTGCAAGATGATGCAAGCATCGCAAATAAAAGTATAAATAAAATTTTGGTTTTCATGGTATTTTCTCCATTAGTGGTGGTACGCATTAATCTGTTTAATTATGCCTTCTCGACCTAATTAAAATCGACGGGTCTTCGGTAATAATTCTAGAAAATTCGCTTAAATTTTCTAAAGTTTCTCTAAGTTCTTCAATGATAGCGTTTAAATCTGGTGTACTTCTTTGTACAAAAGTATCAATTCTTGAGATAGCGGTATGTGTTCTTTGAATCGATTCATTTGTAAGCTGTATAGTTTTGTTAATATGTTCAAAATCAATAGCAGCTATATTAGTAGTAATAGTTTCAGTATTTGTAATTATGTTACCAATTTTATTCTGGTCTAAAATAACATCCAGTCTCATTAAAAGCTCTGTCAAAACAACAGAAGCAATTGCTAATTCCGATGTAATCTCATTAACATTTGTAACAGTATTAATTAAAGAATCGTGTGTTTCAAGTACAATATTGTCAATATTATGCAGAGTAGAAGCTATTTTTTCTTGATTTGGTCGACTTGTAAGTTCAATAAAATTATCCATTATGATTTCAATTCTATGTGCTAGAACATCGGCTCGGTCAGATAAAGCATCAAAAGTTGTTCTTCCGGTAGGTATAATATCACCGGATTTAAGAAAATCTGATTCATTTGTACCGCCTCTTAACTCGATATGCCTTAATCCAGTGATGCCAACAAGAACAAGAATTGCTTCGTTATCTGCTTTTATTGGAGTGTTTTGCGTAATACTTATCGATACTACAATATCGCTTACATTGTTTCGATTTATCTGAATATCTTCAACGCGTCCTATTTTAATACCACGATATAAAACTGAACCCCCTACTTGTAAACCCATTACAGAGGTGTCCTCAAATATTATGTAATAGAAATCACGTTTTTCTGTTAGTTTAGAGCCTATTAACAACGCTAATACAGTAAAAAGTATTGTAAATCCTACAATTAAAAATAATGCAAGTCGTATTTTTTGTGATGCTGTTATCATGGTTTTGTCCTTATATTGAGGTGGAAAGAATAAATGCGTTTCTCCTTATGCCTGTACGGAACGCATTTATTCGTTCCTAGTTCAGAAGGGAATAAATACGATCCCAACAGAACTCGGAACGACTGAAGGCGTTCCCTACTTTATTCAATCTCATTTAAAATATTTGCCAAAGTTTCAATTTTATATGGTTTTGTAATGCAAATATGTGCACCATTAGCCATAAGTTCGTTAATTATATCATTTTGCAAGAATCCGCTTGCGATAATCACTGTAATATCCGGGAATTTTTCTTTTATCATTTTCAACAATTGCAAGCCACCAATTTGTGGCATCATTCTATCAAGAATAGCAATATTTATCTCTGGATTTTCTTCTATAATCGCCATCGCATCATACCCATTGTTTGCAATATAGACTCTATTCCCCAACTCTTCTAATAATTCTTTTGCAATATCTAGCACTATTTCTTCGTCATCAACAACAATAATAGTGTGAAATTTAGGAGATTCATAATTAATTCTTGTAACAATTTCAGCTTCTTCTTTTGACGACCATGGCAGAATAATACTAAAAGTAGTACCTTTACCAATAGTAGAATCTAAAATAATATTTCCTTTATACTCTGTAATGATATTCTTTGTAATTGACAAGCCCAGCCCTGTCCCTTTCTCACGTTCTTTAGTCGTAAAGAATGGTTCAAATAAAATATTTTGAATATGTTCCGGAATACCGGGTCCACTATCAGCAATATCAATAACAGAATAATTTCTGTTCTCTGCTTGGGGCCATAACGCTTTAATTTCGTCAAATTTATTTAAGAATCTTGTAGTAACATTAAGTTGCCCACCCTTAGGCATAACGTCTCTTGCATTCACGCAAATATTCATAATACATTGCTGAATTTTGACAGGGTCTCCTTCAAAAAACATCGGCTGGTTAGCTAATTCCAGATTAATTTCAATATTTTTTTCAAAAGTAAAAGCTGCAATTTCTAAAGTTTCGCTAACAAGGTTATTTAGATCAAACACATCAACCACATCGTCTACTTTACGGCTGAATCCTAACAACCTTTGTGACAGTTTCACAGCTCTCTCAGCTGAAAGTCTTATAACACGAACTAACGGTCTTACAGGCGAATCATCTTCTGTTTTAAGATTAATTAATTCAATAGCACCGATAATTCCTGCTAATATATTTTTAAAATCGTGTGCAATTCCTGATGTTAAAGTACCAATAGCTTCAAGTTTTTGATTTTGTAACATTCTTCTGTTCATTGCGATTTTTTCAGTAACATCGTTAGCCGAGATAAGAATAGATTGTTTTTCATCCCAAATAATAGAAGATAATGAAAATTCAAGATTTATGGTATTGTTTTCAGAAGTAATAAATTCACAATCAAACAAATCAGTTTTTCCAGATAAAGCGAAAGTAGTTAGTTGTGACACAAAATAATTGCAATCTTTTTTTGATATTAACTCAATAATATCATAGCTTAACAATGCGCCTTTTTCATATTTAATCATTTCACAGAATTTTTTGTTACAGAAAATAATTTTGTGTTCATGAATAATGATAATTGCTAAAGCAGATTCGTTTATCAAAGTTTTATGACTTTTTTCGTCGGTTTTAATCTTATTAATAAGTTCTATTTTATCGAAAATATTTGCAGCATGGTAAGCAATAGTTTCCAAAATCTGAACATCATTATCAGTAAAACCTTCTAAACTATCTCTAGAGAAGGACACAACCCCCACAATTGTACCGTTACTGTTCGTCATAGGCGAACACATAAGACATTCATCAACATCAAGTGTACCTTCAACATGATATGCTATCTCACTATTTGCTGTATCGTTAACAACAATAGATTTTCCGGATTCTGCAACATGACCAGCTACCCCCTCCCCGATTTTTATTTTAATCGTGTCAAGAATGTTTACGTAATCAGGGTTGTCTGTAAAAATAGGATGCAATTCTCTATCTTTCAAAAGGAAGAATGTTCCGTAATCAAAGTTGATAAGCGAGCGTACTTCCGCAATAATCATTTTAGAAATATGCCCAAGATCGTCTACATTCATAACTAGCTGGCTAATAGCTAAGAATGAGATATTTTTCTTAATTTCGAACTCTAGTTTTGCTATAGAAACTTTAAGTTGGGTAATGTCATGAAAAATAAAAAGTATTTTATGTAATACAGTAACACTATGAAAGAAAGGAATAAAAGACATTTGTAAAACAAAAGGAATTTTATACTTACTAATAAATTCTATACCTTCTTCGTACTCGTTAACTTGGGTATTCAGACTTATTAATTTCTGTAAATCAAAATCGCTTATTAGCAATTTTATATGTTTACCTACTATTTCTGATTCATTATATTCTAATAAATTTAAAAGTAATGGACTTATAAACTCAATTACAGACTCATCGTTCACTAACAGTATGAGAGCTTGTTTGTCACTTTGAACAACACTATGCACCAAATCATTTATCTCTAAGTCTGCTTGTTTTTTACGTGACCTTACGCCTCTGCTTTTCTGCACAAAAAGATATAAAGCACAGAACGCCGACCATAAAAAGGCATATAATGCTAAAGATGAATATTTTACATATGTCCAGTCAGCAACATTTGAAGTGATATTTGATAAAATAACCAACGAAATAGTTTGGTTGCTATCAACTATTTTTCTCACAGCATAAATATAAGTTTCGCCCTGATGTTCTAAAACCTCTGAAAAGTAGTTTAAAAAATTTGACCTTGCCCGCATAATAGTAATATTTCTAACTTCAGCAGAAGACGATTCTTTTTCAATATCATATTCGTATAAAATATTGCTATTTGCATCTACAACAAATAAATAGTAGCCAATATTTGAAGCGGTTTCTAAAATATGCTCGAAAGCGATACTGTCCATTCGCTTGTCACGAATCCTCTCCCAGAAGGTTTCATATAAACCTAAATATTTGTGATAAGCTTCGTAATAACCAGTAAAAATAATGTCTTTTTTTAATTCTGCCCGTGAAAAAGTAAAAAAAGTAATTACAATCAATCCTGTAACATAAATAGCTAAGATTATTAAGAACTTTTTTTTCATAATCTCCCTCAATTATTTTAACACCGCTAAAAATAGTAACATAGTATCAACATCAGTGTACAATTGTGTAACCCTAAACTCAAGTTTTGTGTTTTTTACAGGAATTGTAAACGCTTCAATTAAGTTTTGTGATTTATTAAGTGAAATAGTCAGTAATGATTTGTAATAATCGACAAACCATTCTTCAGAATGTGAAGTTAATTTCAAGAAAGAAGGTGATATAAACACAACTTCATATTCTTTATTTGTAACAAAGAAGAAACCTCTGAAATCGTCAAATATCAATTTGTTATATTGTTGCCCCTTTCTGTAATTATCTATAATATAGCCCTGAATAATGGAATACGCAGCATTTTTTATAATTGCTGTTTTTGTAATAACATAAAACCATTTACAAACAATAGGTTCAAAAACTTCAATAACTTCTTTTGTGCCGGGATACCATCGGTGTTCTAACTCAAACCCTTTAATCGTATCTAAAAATGATTTAGTAATAACAAAATTTCTACTTTTATTTACTACGTTTAAAAAGGCTTCATTCACATCCAAAATATTGCTCTCATCGTTTAAAATTACTATCGGCATCATTAATTGGTCGTATATTTTAGAGCGTAATGATTGAAGTTCTGTTTGACCGTATGAAACCGTAGAAATGCCTTCAATATCTTTGATAACATAATAATAACCAGTGATATTGTTTTGTTCGTCTGTCATTGCTTTTTTAGTTACTATACATTCTTTTTTTGAACCGTTTTTGGTTAAAAAATCAACTTTGTTGTTAGAACTGATATTTAGTACGGTGTCTATCAATCTATTATCAAGCTTATCTGTGTTAGATTTTTTGTATAGTAAATCTGTAATTCTTAGTCCCAAAATGTCATCAACTCTATCATATTCAAATATTTCTTGCAATTTTTTATTGCAATGAAAAATATATCCTGACGTATCTTCCATTGCCAATCCGTCATCACATAAATTGAATAAATTATAGAAATTGTTGCTTTCATTAAGAAATTGTTTCTCTAAATCAATTGTTCTTGAAATGCAAAATGATATTTTATTTGATAAAAAAGAAAACGGCTGATTAAATGTTAATTTATACGGGTTTTCTACGCTTTTTTTGTTGACGCAATAGTCAATATACTTTGTTATATTGCTTATATTTTTCTCTAATACATGGTATAAAAAGTATAATGATAACAAAAATACAATCGCTACCAAAAACCATACCCAGCTTGTTTTGTAAAATTTGAAAAAGTGGATTTTTGCATCTGACATGTCAAACACATAAACCAAATGCAAATGTGGCAGTAAAATACTCTCGGAGCTATTAAAGAATAACGATGTGCTTACTACTCCTATTTTACTATATAAAGATTCTTTTATTGATACATCAGTTATTTTATAAGCACTTACTTTGTACGGCAAAACAAATGTTTCATCGTCTATAACGTCTCTATTTACCATATTACGTATATAAGAACATATCAATACATCATTTGTGTCATATACATTTAACTTAACTAAATTTAGATTCCGCAAGACAGTGTCGTTATCTATTATTACGCGAAAGTTATACCAGTTTATGTTTTCTATATCTTCCACATTGTCAAAAAACGTGTTGCGAAGATGCATGTTCTTCTCTTCAGCTATTGCAGTGAAAAGCTTTATATAAGCTCTTTCGTTTTCGTTTCTCATCGTGTAAAACTGTGTTATACCTAATAATATTATCGATACTAAAAAGGCAACTACTACTAATATAATAGCTCTTTTAGGGGTCATTGCGAAAACTCCTTTTTCTCAATCCTGTATTCGGTTGGGATCGCCATTTTGCCTGTACGGAACGCATTTATTCGTTCCTAATTCGGTTGGGAATAAATAAAAAATGGCGATCCCAACCGAACTCGGAACGCATAAATGCATCCCCTACAGTAAAATATCAATTATCAATTGTCGAAATCAACAAAGCAAGGTCAACAACGCGTACAGAATACGCCCATTCGTTATCATACCAGCTTTGTACTTTCACCAAATTATCTTTAACCATTGTTAGTGACGAATCAAAAACAGAAGATATGCTATTTCCAACGATATCAGCAGACACAATTGGCTCATCTACATACTCTAAAATACCTTTCAGATTTGTTTCGGAAGCCAATTTCATTGCTTTATTCACATCATCTTTAGTTACAGGTTTTTCAACTTCAACAGTTAAATCAACTAGCGATCCGTCTGAAGTAGGAACTCTAATTGCCACACCGTCAAGTTTACCATTTAGATCTGGAATAACCAATCCTATCGCTTTCGCCGCACCTGTTGATGTAGGTATCATGCTAAGTGCCGCTGCTCTAGCTCTTCTTAGATCTTTATGTGGTAAGTCAAGTATATTTTGGTCGTTTGTATACGAATGTATAGTAGTCATGAATCCTTTTTTGATAACAAAATTATCATTTAAAACTTTCGCAATTGGTGCAAGGCAATTTGTAGTGCAAGAAGCATTTGAAATGATAATATCATCATTTTTAATAGATTTACAATTTACACCTATTACGATTGTGGCGTCTACCTTATCTTTTGCAGGTGCTGAGATAATCACTTTTTTTGCTCCTGCGTTAACATGTTTCATTGCACCTTCGCGTGAAGTGAAGATACCTGTTGATTCTACAACAATTTCAACACCTAATTCTTTCCAGGGTAGGTTTGCAGGGTCTCTTTCAGAATAAATTCTGATCTCTTTTCCGTTTACTATCAAAGTGTTATCTTTATAGTCAACAGTTCCATTAAATTTTTTGTGAATAGAGTCGTATTTTAATAAATACGCCAAAGTATGAGCATCTGTGAGGTCGTTGATTGCAACCACATCGACTTTTCCTGATGCAATGGCAGCTCTGAACACAAGACGTCCGATTCTGCCAAAGCCATTAATTGCTAATTTTAACATGTTTTTCTCCTTTTATAGTGAAATTGATTCCCCGTTACTTTTTACCATAGCTATCATTTCTTCTAATGAAGCTCCAATTGCGTTTTCGGCTTGTTTCATCCATTTACGGGGGTCGAATTTATTCTTGTCGGGTATGTAAGCATCAACCTCTACCCCATCCGGACATACAATAGCATACTTTTCTTTTTCCCAATATGCCTGAACTGCTGCTGCTGAATCCATTTGATATTGAGTGTCTTTGTTTATTTTTACAACTCCAAAATTTATCGCCTGACGGTGTTGTTCAAGGGTTAATCCTGAAGCTCCGTGAAGAACCATTCCTGTTTCTAAATTGTTCTTTATCAATAACTCGTCTATCTGTTTCAATAAATCAAATCGCAACACTATAGCTTTACCCTTACTAACTCCATGATTCGTGCCAACAGAAGCGGCAAAAAGGTCAACTTTGGTTTTAGACACATACTCAAGGGCTTCTTCAGGATGCGTGTACATTTCGTCATCAGAAATAATCTCGTCTTCGCTACCTTTGATGTAACCGATTTCACCTTCTACTAAAACACCATGTTTATGAGCAATGGCTACTATTTCCTTCGTAATGCGAATGTTTTCTTCTAAATTTTCTTTACTTGCATCTACCATGACACTGCTTACAAGCTCATTCTCGATACAAAACTTCATGAAATCAAAATAATTTGGAGTTGCGTGGTCGATGTGAAGACCAACACCTGAATTTTTCGTCAACATAGCTATGTTTTTTACAATAGCTGATATAATTCTGGCTCCACCAAATATATCTTGGCTTTCTCCAGAAGCATATTTACATGCTCCTGAACTCATTTGTAGTAATCCGTCTGACTTTTGTCGGTCGTAACCCCAGATTAAAGGTCGCGCAATGAAATCAAATGCAACATTAGATGCAATTATTCCATATCTGTTTTTTTTGGCTTTGTTAAATACTTCTTTCAGTTTTTCTCCGTTGTAAAACATATAAAAACACCTCCCAAATTTAATAAAATTACAATAATGGGTAATAGAAAAAAATTATAAATTTTTTGTCAATAGAAATTTTTATTATTAATAAAAAATTACACTACCCCCCCCTCTCTGAGGGGGGCAGGGGGGGAGTTTCTGTACGGAACGCATTTATTCGTTCCTAGTTCGGTAGGGAAATAATTGAGCACAGGAACGAATAAATGCGTTCCCTACAGGCTTGGGGTGCGTTTCGTACAGCATGAAGATATATGTATTGTTCTATTCACATATAAAAAAACAATATTTGTCATAACATATTGGTATATCCAATCATAAGCTCATCAAGAAAAAAAATATTTGCTAAAACTGAACTTTTTTCTGTCACTTTTCGAAAAATTGGACACTATATATACTATTAACAGAGCTAAAAAAACAGGAGGCAATTATGAAAATTGTGACTCATTTAGAAGACACTGAAATACAGAAACTGATCGAAGACACATTTGAAGCTAACTACTTACATTTGCTAAATTGGTTGAATAAAATAGTTCGCAACCGCGAGGATGCCGAAGATTTGTGTCAGGAAGCTTTTCTTAAACTATTTTCAATTGTTTGTAGCAAAAATCTTCGTGGCATCAGGATTGTTGATATTGATCAATACTTATGGAAAATTGCACGAAATTTATTAAATCGATATAAAAAAAAATACGATAAAGACTCTCAAATTAATATCGATTTAGACCGCAAAATAAATATAGAAGAAATAAATGAAGAAGATAGGCATAACGATAATGATAACTTAAAAAGTAAATTAAGAAAAGCGATTTCACAGTTAAACTATAAACATCGTGAAGCAACAATAATGTATCATATTGAAAAAAAATCGTTAAAAGACATATCTGAAAAATTACAAGTCACAGAAAAATATGTAAAAAAGATTTTATATGAAAGTTTTGATACTATTCGAACTAATTATCAAATGGATAATTACGAAACAGAATATAATTATCGACCAAATTACTTAAAAATGGCTTTCTCTGGAGAAAAGAATAAAACATCAGATCTTAAAATCATTAGTGAAAATCTAACTAAACAAAATATTTGTATAGCTTGCTATAAATCGCCGTGTAATATTGATGATCTCGGAAAAATACTAGGCATTCCCAAATCATATCTTGAATATGACTTAAAATGGCTTCATGAAAGAGTTTTTTTGAAAAAAACACAGAATAGATATTCTACAATGTTTTTTATTTTTGATAACATATTTAATTCTATGCTTATAAATACTTTCATAAAGCATAAATCTTGTTTGGATAAAATTATAAATAAACTGATAGAAAGAAAAGAAAGCATAAAATCCATAAATTTTATTGGTTCAGATAAATCTATGGAAAAACTATTATGGTTCTTGATATATAGCTTTACAGATTTAACATCTTCACTAATTATTTTTAATAAACATGATTTTAATTATGATAACTTACAAAGAATAAAAGGGAGGAAGAATTATACTATTGGAATTTATGATACAGGTAAAACAATTCCATTAAACCCCTTATTTGTTGATAAATATAATGATATGTGTGACTGGACTGTAAATGGAACACATAATTATAAAAATAGCCAATATGAGTTAAATTGGATTAATTTGTTTAATGAAAATATGTTACAGAATAAAAAAGATGAGATTTTACCCTATACTCAAATTATTTTAAAAAGTAAAGAAGTCATTTGTAAATCTATAAATAACAATTTTAACTTCATGTATTTATCAGCCAAAGAAAAAATTATTTTAAACCAGTTAATTTCATTAGATTTTTTATCACTTGCTAATGATGGCAAAACTATAATACCCAATATTTATGTCTTTACACAAAAACAGAGGAATGATTTAATTAATATTTATCTAGAAATTTTTATAGAAATGAAACCATATTTAAATAAACTTTATTCAGATATTGACAAGATATGTAAGTCTACAATTCCTAGTCAACTCCATGCAGATTTAAAGTATTATTCGTATTTTGCAATGATGTTTAGTCATTTATTTACTATTGGTTTTGCTTATTATGATGGTAAAATTTATAAACCACAAAATGCTTATGATGCTTTATGCTTGACAGTTAATATCACAAAAAAAGACAAAACATATGAAAATGAAAAATATATAGTTAAATTAATAACTGACAATTATTAACAATGTTTGATGGCATTACTGGTTGATATTAACGTAGGGAACGCATTTATTCGTTCCTAATCCCCCCCCCTCTCTGAGGGGGGCAGGGGGGGGTTTTCTGTACGGAACGCATTTATTCGTTCCTAGTTCGATATAGAACCCAACCGAATTAGAAACGAGTAAATGCGTTCCCTACAGGCTTGGGGTACGTTCTCTACAACCTACCCCATCATAAAAATAATACTTGACATTATTTTTATAAATTAAACTAATGTCACTAAATAGTAAAAGGAGAAACAAAATGAAACCCCAAAAAACAAAAAACACAGTATTGATAGCGATTCTATTCTGTTTTATCGCTATTGTCTCGATGGCAACTATGAGTTGCACTAAAAACAACCCGACAAAAACAGAAAGTGACAATCATGACGAAGTAAAACAATTTGGAGATGTCTATGTACGTTTAGTTGATGCTCGACTTTACTACTCGGAAAAGCATTTTGCAGTAGTTGAAGACTTTCTACAATCCTATTCCGAATATGTGGTTAAGTTTACACCACATCACAACAATGGTCCTGTGGAAACCATATTTTGTTTGACTTACAACCGTGAGTTAATTGACGAAGCAAAACTAATTGAATTACTTGAAAACGATGAAAGAGTTTGGTCCGTTACAAGCCAACCTGAATGGGTTCGAAACGAAATAACTATTAACTTACATTATAACACCCCACGCGAACAAATTGATGATTTTATCAACTCCTATTCTATGTATCGTGTAAAGCTTTTATTTCACGATAGAATCCACCATAGAATACGCGTTTCGTTTGACAATACTATTCTTGATGAAAATGAATTTCAAATGATTCTTTTTGAAGATGAAAGGGTTACATTTGCATCGTATTTTCGTGCGTTACCCGATTGGGAGCAAGGGGTTATTTTAGCAAAACTAGTTGAACCTGTTACTGAAAAAATGGTTGAAGAGTTTTTATATTCATATGCAGAATATGAAATGGAATTAATTAGTTATATTGGAGATTATGAATGGGTACTTCTTAAATTCAACCATCTCAAGTTTGATGAATTTGATTTTTTAGATTTAGTTAAAAAAGATCCTAGAGTTTTTTTAGCAGATTTTAATCGATATAATTACCCTGCCTGATCCAAAATACATAAAATCCTGTACGGAACGCATTTATTCGTTCCTGTTCTCAATTATTTCCCTACCGAACTCGGAACGAATAAATGCGTTCCCTACAGGATTGGGGTGCATTCCCTACAGAT
>Ga0099364_10007066_pt1 | contig 16153 bp, 11 predicted proteins | sample TergutTh196P3_FD_73070 | JGI IMG/M metagenome (GOLD analysis project Ga0099364, IMG submission 73070) | Microcerotermes parvus P3 segment gut microbial communities from Pointe-Noire, Republic of the Congo - Th196 P3 | ecosystem: Host-associated > Arthropoda: Insects > Digestive system > Gut ...
GCGTACTCGTTCTTCGAGTGCGTTGAGCCGTTCAAGGAGACGGGAAATGTTCATGAAAGAAGAATAGCAACTTCAAACAATCTGGGAAAGAGGAATACAGAAAAATTGACAGATACAATGGTGCGGCAAGGGCATCAAACACTAAAGACATCCGCAAGTGATTCTTCGGATGTGTTGACCACATGAAACCGTTTTAACAATCCTCGATACCGGGAATCTTCACCGAGAGTTTGGAACCTCGGCGAGACTTGGATATTCACCGGATTGATTGTCACGAAGACGATTTCCGATTGATGAAGTGCTGGAATCCGCAATAGTGTTTCCCCTAAATTGTCCTGCTTGCTTGGTGCCGCAAAGGTCAAACGCCTCAACACTTGGTCCTGTGCGGGTATTCCTAATGGCGCATAGAGACACTCTTCCGAGTCTTTATTCGTAGCGAAGAAGAGATGTCCTTCGCTGCGTCGCGCCAGGTCGGACACGAGTGTCGCGGCAAAACTGACCGCAAGTTCAAAACTCTCACGGTGTTCATCATTCCATTCGCCGTCGTAATAAAGGTCGAGAATGACTGTACAATCTTGGTTTTGGTGCAACTCGTATTGTCGAATGACGGGGGACTGGTGCTTTGCAGAGGCTCTCCAATGGATTTCCTTTTTTGTATCGCCGTGTTGCCAGGGACGCACGCCCAAAAAGTCACCGATGTGCCGACTCGGTTGGTAGCGCAAGCGTTGCTGACTTTCGTTTGCCTGCCGTCGTCGGGCTATCCAACGGTTCGACAGTTTGCCGATCTTTGGATAAACGAAAAATTCGCACGTTTTTTGGGTCGGCGTTTGGTCATATCTATTCCGAAAGAAGCCGAAGGGGAATCGAGTCGAAACTTGGACTTGCTCAAACTGATAACGTCCGCGCTGCGGCAGACAACCGGCATAGGACTGTTGTCGGGTCTGTCCATTAGGGATGTGATTGAAATAGACGGCGGGTTCATAGGGCTTTTCCTGAGCGGCAGGTTCATTCTCGCTGAGTCGGCGAATTCGGTCGATGACAACGAGCCCCCAGCAGGAGAGGGACAATTTTGCGGCAGGTCTCGAATTGGTAACTTCAATTCCGACGATGAAGGATTCACCCGCAAAAATCTGTGCCGGTACGATTCGATGAATGTTGATGTCTTTGATGGTTCGCCGTCCCATGCGAAGGGCTAAAATGGCAGGGGCAAACAAAAAGGCGGCGAAGAGCAGCATCGTGTTGACTTCTCGTACCAATGCACCGACGAGAATCGCACACACGATGACCAGATACAAAACCCCCTCCCGGGTGATGGATGTTTTCATTATAAGCAAAAGCGGGAGCGACCTGCGCATTGTATCATAGGCAGCATCATTTTTTCAAGGGGTGTTGTTTGCTGCTCTGTAGGTGTGTCATTCCGCTCACAGGACTGGGACGGACGATAGCCGCTGTCTTGACTTTCTGACAACTTTGGCGATAATAACGCAATGCAATACCGAACATTTGGAAAAGACAAACGTAAAGTCTCCATTCTCGGCTTCGGCTGTATGAGACTTCCGACAGATACCGGAACAATGAGCGGCACCGTCAATGAAAAGGAAGCCGCCCGAATCATACGATACGGAATCGATCATGGTATCAATTACGTCGACACCGCCAAGATTTATCATGGCGGACAATGCGAGGCAATTCTCGGACGAATCCTGCAGGACGGCTATCGGGAAAAGGTTGCCATCGCCACCAAACTACCGACGTGGGAGATAGAATCGATCAAAGATGCCGATCGGATTTTTGACGAACAACGGCGAGACCTGAAGACGGACAAAATTGATGTCTATCTGATTCACAATCTTCAGCGGGTTTTTCGCGACATCTACCTGAACAACCGTCTTGCCGATTGGGCTTGGAAAAAGAAAGAAAAAGGGGAAATCGACTACGTGGGCTTTTCCATCCACGACGACTGCGCTTTTTTAAGGGAAGTCGTTGACTCCTTTGACCGTTGGGACTTTTGCCAGTTGCAGTACAATTACGTGGGGGAAACTGTGCAAACCGGTACAGCCGGTCTCGACTACGCCGTCAAAAAGGGATTGTTGATAGTCATTATGGAACCGCTTCTCGGCGGTGCATTGGCAACACCATCGGGTGCAATGAAACAACTCTTCGCCGGGGAAGGCAAAAAGTTCAGCCCTGTGGACTTGGCACTCCGTTGGCTCTGGAATCGACCAGACATTGCAACGGTGTTGAGCGGAATGTCAACGTTTGAACAGGTCAAACAGAACATCGAAATTGCGGAAAGAGCAACAGTCGGCGGACTGACGGCAGAAGAACAGGAGTTCATCGGAAAATTACAAAAGGTTTACGATGAATCACAGCCGATCAAATGCACGAAGTGCGGATACTGCGTGAAAGATTGTCCTGTAGGCGTGGACATTCCGTACAACTTCGAGTGTTACAACAACTACAGTTTCAGTGCGCCAACGCTCGACAACGGGACTTCGGGGGACACGCCGCTGTTCAAAATTTTGTATGGCGATATGGACCCGGAACACAGAGCGGACAGTTGCACCGACTGCGGAGCCTGCGAGCCGGTCTGTCCGCAAAAACTGCCGATTCGGGAATTGTTAGCGCAAACGCACAAGACGTTGGGCTAGAACTTCTGCCCGGCGCTTGTGTGTTGCCTCAGACTCCTTGAACTGGCTGCTCTGCACTGTTGCGCTTTCGGTTTTTGATTTGCACATTCAAAACTAAATCAAATGGAATATATAGTCATGTGGAAAATTTATGCGCTGCTTGCCGCCTTGTTCGCGGCACTTACGGCAATTTTGGCGAAAATCGGGATCGAAGGAATCGACTCGAATCTTGCAACGGCTATCCGCACTATCGTGATCCTCGTGCTGGTCTGGGGCATCGTTTTTGCGACTGTGCCGCTTTCGGACATCAAATCGTTGACCGCCAAGAATTGGACGTTTTTGATCCTTTCCGGCATTGCCACGGGCTTGTCATGGATGTTTTACTTTCATGCGCTGCAACTCGGTGATGTGTCGCGGGTTGCGCCTGTCGATAAGTTGAGCATCGCACTGACGATCATTTTGGCGTTCGTCATCTTGGGCGAGGCGATCACATGGCAGGCGGTCATTGGCGGGTCGCTGATTGTGGCGGGAACTCTTTGTATGCTGTGGAAGTGAGCGGTGCTCCGCTGTAATCTCCGGGCGAATGACCTCGAATTGAACCAGAGTACCGGCACTGTAATGTTGGTTAACCGGAGTACCGGCTAAATATCCGGTCATTGCGCTGCGTTCCATTCCGGCTTGTGTCACCATTTTTTGTCGCCATGAACCCAATCCGGAATGAAACAACGTGGAATGACGGACGCGGTTAATCCTTGAACCACAAAGCAATTGTGTTTCCGTCAAGGGGGTATTGGTCGGCTTTCAGGGGCAATTTTTGATGAGTTTGTTTTCCCATCTAACACCATTCTTGACCAACGAATGAGCAATGAGCAACATCTTATGCGCATCTTATGAGCGACCGCTACGATGCCGACCTTGTGAGGACGCTTCGACACAATCCGATCATACAATCGCTTGAAAACATTGTCCGACTTCGTACACTTCACCGCCGATATACGAGATCGTTTTCGTCTCTGGCAATTGTTCGAGTTAAACAGGAATAACCGTCGGGCTTCATGCTTTGCGCCAGCATGACGAAGTGTTTCGTCTGTCAGGACACGATCGAAGTCCCGTCGGTTTACGATTTTTTGTCATTTTGCTCTCCCATTGGGGCAAAACGACAAGGTTTCCATTGTAACGCACAAAGGAACGTTTTTCTCTGACGTAAAACATACAAGTACGCAAAGGGCGCAAGGAACAAACAGAGCCCGGTGCGGTAGCACCGGGGCTATTGGCGGTGACGCAGAAATTCCCGCCCGTTTGCGAACCATTCTTTCATTCGATATTTTACTCATCGGGGAATTTTGCGAACGGCGACGTTTCGCTGGTACTGTCGTCGGCGGTAATCGAAACAATACAGATATTGTGCCGATTGGCAAAGTCCACAACATCTTGACGGTCAATGAAAATCGTCTTATCGGCTTCGATGGCTAACGCTCTCGCTCCTGATTCATACATCGCTTGCAATGTCATAAGACCAAAAGTCGGCACATCGAACCGCATGTCCTGTTGCGGTTTGGCAACCTTCACTACGGTGAAACCCTTTCCGGGCCACAACGAACCCGCACGGCGGATACACGCATCCGTACCTTCCATTGCCTCTACCGCCAAAATTGCCAGTCCGCTGGCACAGACGCTTTGTCCGATGTCCAAGCGTCCCATTTCTTTGGCTATTTTCCAAGCGTAGCAAATATCTTTCCATTCGGCGGCGGTCGGACCGCGGCGAGTCAATTTTTGACGTTTCATCAGTAATTCGGGAATGAAATCCGTAGCAGGTAAAAGTTTGAATCCGTTTTTGTCAAAAGCATCAACGACCGTTCCAAGCAAGGTGTCGGCGGCACTGTCTTTCCGTCGTGTGAGAAACATCGGAGCAAAGGTTCGGAACGTGTACCAGTCGGGCAGTTGTTTCCAAATCAACCAAGGATCGAGCAGTATTCGTCGGTTGATTCCTCCTGCCAGTGTTCCGTGTGTCAAGCCGTGTCGGCGAAAAAAACGGAAGGCAGTCTGTAAGCGACCGAGACCGAGCGGCGACCACTCGTCGCACATCGATTGAAGTACGGGATCGGCATGATTGACAATTCCGAGACAATATACGCCGATTCCTTGCTGTTTCAGTGCCTCGGCAAGGTAAATCGGGTAGCGACCTCTGCCTGCGATGAGACCGATTTTGGACACCATGTTGCTGCTCCATTGCTGCCACGCCCCAATCGGCAATGGCTTCCAGCAAGTATTATAGCACATACTCAACAACCGATGCAAGAACCAAGACCAGTAGACGTGCAAGTGTGGATTTCGCAGTGAAAGCCGGGAGCGTAACGGAGTGTAGCGGCCGGCTTTCATCAATCTTGCACTTCTACTGGAGGGCATGGTGTCAATCGCCTTGATTTCGGCGCAGGACTTGCGACTTTTCGTATTGTTCCGTCATTTGTTGTATCAAGGGGCTTTCTGGATGACGGGAGCGATTTCGTCGGCGTTGAATTTCATAGTGTTTTTGTAAGGAATTCTTTGTCGATGACGTGTTTCCTTATGACATCGAAATTGACCGTTTTTGTTCCCCTCACTCCGTTTTGATATTCTTTGTCTACCGCATACTCGAAAGATTTTTTTCATGCTCGGTCTCTGTTTGACAGCACCAGTAGTTATACTTCCGATGTACTGGGTTTTCCGAATTTTGCTACAATAGCGGAATAGCACAAGCCGGAATGGAGCGCATCGCAATGACGAAATCTCGGAGTACCGGCGAAATAGCCGTCATTTCGCTGCGCTCTATTCCGGCTGGTGTAAGATTCACAAATGTACAACGTCATCATCATCGGCGCAGGACACGCAGGAGTCGAAGCCGCTCTCGCAGCGGCAAGACTCGGTGTACGCACCGCTCTCATCACACACAATCTCGATACCATCGCTCAAATGAGTTGCAATCCTGCCATCGGAGGAGTCGGCAAAGGACATTTTGTTCGGGAAATCGACGCTCTCGGCGGAGCAATGGGACGTGCTATCGACAACACTGGTATCCAATATCGTATGCTCAATCGCCGCAAAGGTTCCGCGATGCAAGGACCGAGAGCGCAAGCCGATAAGAAAGCGTATCAAGTCGAAATTAAAAAGATTCTCGAAGAGCAACCGAATCTGGAACTGCGGCAGGAGAATGTCGTCGCCGTTAGCCGCTCCGCCTGCGGAGCGCACATGCCGCGCTCCGCAGGCGGAGCGGCTAACGTGTTGCTCGACGACGGTAGCGAAATCCGTGCCGATGCGGTCGTCCTCTGCTGCGGAACATTTTTAAGCGGTAGAATTCACTTCGGCAATCACACCACGCCCGGCGGACGCATTGCCGAAGCACCCACCGAGGGAATCACAGAATCACTCCGAAAACTCGGCATCGAAACCAAACGATTCCGTACCGATACGCCGGCGAGAATCCATGCCCGAAGTATCGACTACTCCAAACTGACCGAACATCCCGGCGATGACGAACCGATACCGTTTTCCTTTCTCAATGAAGCGAACTATGAAGACTGGCTAAAAACCGTCGAGCAGATTCCCTGTTGGATGGCGTACACCAATCCGGTACTGCATCAATTCATTCAGGACAATTTATCGCAGGCACCGGCATTCAGCGGACAAACGCCCTCGGCAGGACCGCGATACTGTCCCTCCATTGAAACGAAAATCGCAAGGTTTGGCGATAAGGAGCGACACCAACTCTTTTTAGAGCCGGAGGGGCGCAACACCAGCGAAGTTTACATCAACGGCTTTTCGACCGGCTTCGGCAGAGACATTCAGGACAAGATGCTCCGTATGATCGAAGGATTAGAAAACGTCGAAATTATGCGATACGCTTACGGTATCGAATACGATTACATTCCGCCGGAGCAGCTGAAAGTCACGTTGGAGACCAAAGCCGTCGAGGGATTGTACATTGCCGGTCAACTCAATGGCACGACCGGTTACGAAGAGGCGGCGGCACTCGGTCTGATGGCAGGAACCAATGCGGCACTGAAAGTATTGGGACGTGAGCCGTTGATTCTTCGCCGGAATGAAGCGTATATCGGCGTGATGATTGACGACTTGGTAACGCGCAGTGTCGATGAACCTTATCGGATGTTCACAAGCCGAGCGGAGTATCGGCTCTTACTTCGGCATGACAATGCGGATAGAAGACTCACGCCGATAGGAGAAAAGATTGGTCTCGTTGATTCACAACGGTATAATTTGTTACAACAAAAACTTTCGGACATTGAAACGGCAATGCAGGTACTTTCTACGACTCATACTGCGGAGGGTTCGATGTTAAAGTTTTTATCGCGCCCGGAGACGAGTTGGCAAGACATAGTAAAACGCATCCCGGTATTGTCAACGATTTCACCGCAGGCGGCGGAGCAGGTTTGCATTGATGTCAAGTATGACGGTTACATTAAGCGTCAGGAGATTGACATTGACCGTATGCGGCGTTTGGAGTCGCGCACCATTCCGCCGGAAATTGACTATGCTGCAATGAAGCATCTTCGCGGTGAAGCGAAGGAGAAGTTAGAAAGGGTTCGTCCGATTGATCTGGCGCAAGCGAGTCGAATCAGCGGGATTACGCCAGCGGACATTGCGGTGCTGACGGTCTATTTGAAGTAAGTTTTTTTACAAGACACCTCTAAAAATGATTGTTGCATGTTGGTTTATGTCTAGTGCTTTGTAAATATCAAAAAAAAAGGATTCAGCAATTGCACCCTCTCTTTGTGTCCCTTGTGCTCTTTGTGGTTAAAAATAAAGGATTAACCGCAATGGGTGCAAAGAGCACTTTCATGCAGTAGCGACTGTGTTTCGGTCAAGGGGGGCTTCTGGGCGAATTTTTCATATTTTAGTTCCTTTCGTTGTTCGTGGTTTGCTCTTGCCAACAAGTGTTCGTCTTGATCATGACATTCAATATCGTGATCAATTTCCGCATCACGGCAACAATCGCGACCTTGAATGACTTGCCCTTCGCCCTCAATTTTTCGTAAAACATCTTGATCGGTTCGCAATACTTGATCGCATTCAGCGCCGCCATGTGCAACGCCGCTCGAGCATACGTCCGACCGCCGCGAATTCTTCGAACTCCCGTCTTCTTGCCGCTGTCCTGACATCGCTGCACGCTCTGTGAACACGGGGGCTTGAAATACCACAAAAACGGAGTAGAATAAAGATGTATCGCAGTCAAGATGCAATAAAATAGAATGTCCCCGTTATACAAAAAATCAAAACAGAAGCAACGAAAGCAATCCAAAACGAGAGTTCATGTTCCGAAAAAGGATCCGCTGATGGTCGATGGTCAGCGTCCCCGACCGATGTTCGTCGATTACAAAGATGTCGAACTACTCAAAAAACTGACAAGTCGGCAAGGCAAAATTCTGAACCGACGGAAGAGCGGATGCTCTGCAATCAGCCAGCATGCCGTTGCGGTCGCAATCAAACGCGCCAGATTTATGGCTCTGTTGCCTTACGTTGCAGATTAGGGGTATTGCAAAGCACCCCATATTTACGCCCAATACGTTGGACGCTCTTCGAGACTTTTTTTTGCGGCGGAGCGGACTTCCGGACTCGTATCTCGATGCAGTGCTTGCACAAGCACTGACCGGCTTTCGTCCCGCCGCCCTAACACCAATTGTTCCGCCGCTTTGCAGCGCAGTGTCGGCATCTCGCCGTTCGCAAGAATATCGCACAGAGCACCTTCCACTAACGGCACAATGTCGCGGCAATAATCGATACACAACAGAGCCTTCGCTTTGAGAAGCGGTTCGTCTGCATAAAGCATCTTGGTCAACTCGTCCGGCGTGCGTTTATCCAAACTCCTCACAATGTTGAACATTCGACGGCGGCGGTCGTCATCCAACTGCTCGAACGTCTGCATAAATCGGTTGAACCGGAAATTGGGCAGCAACTTCTGAATCGTATCCCGCACTTCTTCGTGCGGACTCCCTATGAACTGCATGATTCTCGCCGATGCACCGGGAATTTCCCGGGAACACAGTTGGTTCAACGCCTCAACCTGCATCTCTGGGTCAGGGTCTGCAGCCGCATCCCAGACAAGCCGGTCAATGTCCGCTCCAGTAAAAGAAGATAACGCCGATAAAGCCGCCAAACGCCCCGCCCCTTCACCATGCTCCAACACTTTCAAGAGATGTGTCCTTAACTCCTCCTCCGGTAAACCGATATTTTGCGCCAGCAATACGAAACCGCATTGAGCGTCCGCATCAAATTGGTTTAAGAATGAATCAATCTGAGCAATCCAGGCTAACGGCGGCAAGGCTGCCAAGTTGGTCTTGAGTTCCAAAGAGAGCGGTTGCTTAATGCTCTTAAAAAGAGCTTCCAAAAAGGGAATGTCGGCACGCTCCGAAATGATCTGTGGAACAATCTGCGGCGGTTTCAAATGATCCAGACACCGGGTAATCAAATGAAACAGGTAAGGCTCTGAGTCTTTGAGCAATCGCCGGTAGGCGGAAACATAGACCGGTGAATTCGGAAGTCGAAGTTGCAGATATAATTCCCGTCCGATCCCGGCATCCGTGAAGTACGGGTAGAGCCGCAAATAGACCGCCAGTGTTAGTTCCTGTCGGGAAAAGCGATATTCTTTAACCTTTTGCACCAGGATTTTGATAAATTCGGGCAGGACCTGATTGTAGAGCAAATGGTGTTCTTCAGGATTATTTTTGTCCAGAGCCATCGTGTATCTGTTGAGAAACCTGAGGAAATCGCCGTGCAGCGAAATCCTAGAAGTTTCTTGTGCACCGGGACCAAGACAATAAGTGGCGAGGGTCGGCAGAATTTCGTAAAAATTTTGTGTATAAGCCAATCGAAACGCCTGTCGGGCAAGGTCAATATCTTTATCTACGACAGCCCCGTGTAAGCCGGGCATAATCTTTTCCCGATTACTGTTGACCAACGCGACGGCGTCTGGGTCAGTGGGATCAAAGTTTCGGATGATTGTTTCAAGTCCTTTTCCGCTTCGCCGTGTAACAAGAATGTTTCCGGCAAGTTTACGTACCACTTCGCTGGTCGATTGAAAAGCGGTTTCGAGCAGACCGACAGCCGCCTGATTCTTCGACTGAGCGAGCACCTGAAACGTGAGTTCAACTCCGTGAGTCATCGTCAAGGAAAAACAGAAAAGAGACGAGTTATTTTACCCAATGACAGGAGAAACATCAAGAGAAATCCCCGCAAAACGAACGTTATGTACTATTTCTAGGATTTTGGGCAGCCCGCCTGCAAGTTTTTAGTATCCTAATTTTTGGGAACTACCCTGTTGATTACCCATGTTGGTTTTCGTAGCAGGCAGACTTTTTCCGGTTTGCCCTGTTTTTCCTTGCCGATGAATTTTAGTCTCTCGACACCCTCCGAAAATCAGCACCGCCTCGATCCAAACAGCACACCCAGCGGAAATAACACACAAATCGACACCAAGTTTTCCAAGACCGCAGACAGAGTCGGCATCAAATGTCGAAATGACTTTCGCTGTCTGTTTTTTGGGGTTGGTGGGCGTATATGTCCTACGAATTGGTCGGTATTTTTTGGAAAAAATATCGATTTTCGCGAAAAATCGCCAAGCCCGGCTTGGCAGAGCGAATCGGATGGCGGAAAATGAAATTATTAGAGGTGCCCTTTACGTAATTTTCTTATATTTTCCTCGCCGATGTCCGTAGCGATTGGGGTCTTTCGCCCGCATCATTTCTTCGTAAGCGGAAAAGTTTCCCTCGAACCATGCGACCTTGCCGTCTCCTTCAAAGACAAGAAGATGCGTACAAATCCTATCAAGGAAAAACCTGTCGTGCGAAATCACCATTGCACAACCGGCAAAGTCGATCAACGCCTGTTCCAATACCCGCATCGTGTTGACATCCAAATCGTTCGTCGGTTCGTCCAAGAGCAACAAGTTACCGCCGCGTTTGAGCAACTTCGCCAAATGCACCCGATTGCGTTCACCGCCGCTGCACTGTCCCACCAACTTTTGCTGCTGCGTGCCGCGAAAGTTAAACCGCGAAACATACGCCCGGCTGTTCATTCGTATCGTGCCGAGTTCCACCATATCCCGACCATCCGTGATTTCCTGAAAGACCGTGTTCTCATCATTGAGGGCATCTCGATGTTGATCGACATGCGCCAACTGTACAGTTTCGCCAAGTTGCAACGTTCCGTCATCCGCCGACTCCTCGCCGGTAATCATTCGGAACATCGTCGTCTTGCCGGTTCCATTGGGACCAATGACACCGACAATCGCTCCGCGAGGGATGTTGAATGAACACCCATCAATCAACACGGTGCGCTCACCAGCAATGTCGTATCCCTTCGTAACGTCTGTGAATGTCAGGACTTTATCGCCAAGCCGGGGACCCGGTGCAATTTGAATAATCGTGTCGCTCTTGTCATCCAATGTTTGCTGCGATGCCAACTTTTCGTAAGCAACGACTCTTGCTTGATTTTTTTGCAACCGTCCTTTGTGTGCGAGTTGAATCCATTCGAGTTCCCGGCGGAGCGTTTTTTGCCGCTGCGATTCCTGTTTTTCGGCAACACGGAGCAGTTCCGCCTTCTGTGCTAACCACGAAGAGTAATTTCCTTCAAAGGGAATGCCGCGAGTGTTTTCCAGTTCGAGAATCCATTGGGTAATGTTGTCCAAAAAGTATCGGTCGTGTGTTACGATGATGACCGTGCCGGGATAGTCTCGGAGCGTTCCTTCAAGCCAATGAACGGTTTCGGCATCGAGGTGGTTCGTCGGTTCGTCGAGCAGGAGCAGGTCGGGCTTTTCGAGGAGTGCCATACAGAGGGCAACACGTCGGCGTTCTCCGCCGGAGAGTTTTCGGACGACGGCACAATCGGGGGGCAAGACCAGAGCGTCGGCAGCCATGTCGATGGTACGTTCGAGTTCCCAACCGCCTACGGCATCAATTTCCTCTTGGATTTTACCCATTTTTTCCATCAGTTCGTCGAACTCTTCTTCTCTGTTGGGATCACCTAATGCTGCTGCAATTGTGTTATAGGCTTCGATTTTGTCCGTGATCGGTTGTACGGCGGTCAAGAGATTTTCCCGAACGGTTGCGTCGAGCATCAGTTCCGGCTCTTGGGCGACATATTTGACGGTCATTCCTTTGGTGAGTTTGGTTTCACCGTCGATGTCGTTGTCGAGTCCTGCCATAATTTTGAGGAGCGTGGACTTCCCTGAACCGTTTTCGCCGACGATTCCGATCTTTGCTCCGTAATAGAACGAGAGACTAATGTTGGCGAGGACAGTTTTTTCTCCGTATCGTTTGGAGACGCGGTTCATTTCAAAAACAAAATGCGGTGCCATTGAGGAAACAAATCATAATCCATTGATGAATGATCATTATAACGTATTTTCCGAAAAACCGCAGTACGTCGCTTGCGAACACTGAACGAATTGCAATGCAGGGTTTCGACAGAGGTGCGGCTTTGAGTCTCGGACAAAAACGGTTGGAGTTAGCACACCGATTTCGCCGATAGAAGGGGCGGCGGGGTGTTGAATAGGTTGCGCTTGCGTGAGAGATTTTGCCGTCGCATTTTGCCTATTGTGTCTATTTTGAATAAAACCTGTATGTACGAAACTTTTTTTGGTCTGAAGCGGCAACCCTTTTTGTTTACTCCAGACGTGGAGTCTTATTGTTCCGTTGATCTTATGGAAGAATCACGGCAGGCGGTCGAACACGCCATCCAAAAAGGGGAAGGGATTTCACTGGTTTTCGGAGCGGCAGGAACCGGAAAGACACTTTTGATGCGGATTCTCCAGCAAGCGTTGGAGACCGAACACACCGTCATTCTCGTGTCCAATAGCCGATTGGATACGTCGAAAGCCCTATTTTTGCAACTCGCACACGATTTACGCCTCTCCGGTGCCGACTGCGAGACCATCGAACTGCGTCTGCAAATTCTCGATTTTGCCCGAAAGGAACTTGCCCAAAAAGAAAGGGGTGTTGTCCTACTCTTTGACGATGCTCAGCATTTGGATCCGTCTGTTCTCGAAGAAATCCGGCTTTTGACAGATTCCTCCGAGGGTACGGCTTCACTTTTCCGTGTTGTTCTAGCGGGCACACCTGATTTTGAAGAAAGACTCACATTGCCCAAATTAGAGGCTTTCAATCAGCGTATTGTTTCCCGATGTTACCTCGATTCATTCACCTGCGAGGAAACATTCCGGTATGTTGTTCGACAGACCGATGACCTTCGGATTGACCCGCCGCACGGTGTGCTGACTCCTCTTTTCACCGAGGCGGCAAAACGGCGGGTTTATCAGTTGACGGTTGGGGTTCCTCGGCTAATCAATCAACTTTGCCGCACAGCGTTGCAATTCGCAGCCGAACGGGAAAAGGAGAGCGTTGACGAAACACTCGTCTGCGATGCTTGGGCAAATTTGCAGCATATTGATCCCATCGAAACGAATCCGACGGAATCTTCTGCGGTTCTGGGATCAGTCATTCCGCCGGAGCAGATCGAAGAAATGATAGTTCAAAAACGAAAGACATTTCAAATTCGTCGGTTCGATCCTGTAGAATTTGGCACGCTGACTGATTCTGAGCCGGAGCCGGTTTGCCAGCCCCGATCATTGTGCAGCAACGACTACAAACCGCCCTACCCCGAAGATGACGACGCGGAAAACGATGACTGTGCCGAATGGGAAGCAGAGTCAGAAGACGAACCAGCCCCCGTCTGCCGGGTGTTACAACTACACGCTCCGGCAGTTGCCAAAGCACTTGTCATCCCGAAACGTAAAATTGTTCCCGATTTTTACAAGCAAGAACGAAAATTCCGCCGCAAGTATTTGTTGCGGAAAATCCAATGCCGTTTGGGTCTGTTCGTGGGAGTGCTCCGCAAGACGGTAACTCAACTACACGAATATTCCATCAAAGAATCCGATATGAATGAACAATCACTCCAAGAATATGGAGCGGCAGTATTGGATGGTCGCTTCCCATTTGTCCGCAAGGAACCTCGTTATGCCTACCAAACGCCCGAAGTGCCGCCGCGGAACGACGTGACGTATCCCGATCCAGCGACAGGCACTCCCATTACACTCCGTTGGCTCCCGGAGAATACAGGAGAAAACGAACGGTTCGGTGTTTCCTACTCGGAATTTTTGAATCGGGAGAAGACTTCCCAGTGTATTGTACCTGAGGTCAAAACAGAGTCTCCGACACCATCGGCAGAATCGTCTGAATTGGCAGAGTCACCGATTCTTCGGACTTCGTTGAATGTGTCGGTCAGTGATTGTGTTGTGCCGTCTCATTGTTCGGGTCTTGAAGAATTTTTCGAAGAATCGCAACAGGTCGGCAATTCGGCGATTTCGCTGGCAGAGTTGTTTCGGGCAGAGTCATCGGCATTGCAACGGGTTGAGGAATCGCCGGAATTCAAGAGTTTGGATGAGTCGATTCAGTGCCAACTGGAGGCGGTGGTGAAACGCATTATCAAAGCGGCGGAAAAAATTGAGCAGGCTGCCGCTGTGAGCGAGCAGGCGGGACGAAACGTAACAAAAGCGGCAGAGTTTGTCGAGTCGGAAGTCAGGACAGCCGTGCCGACGTACATGGATTTGTTTAGGCAGTTATCGGAATTCCAAGAGATCCTCAGCGCAGAATTGGAATCTCATCAGCAATGGCGTTCGGAACCGCAGAAGTTACGGACCGCTCCGCGTCATCACGTTGTGATTGAACGTGCCATTCCATCGATTGATGTAAAATCACTTTTCAGGTAGAAGCCTTGTGACAGCTAAAACACGGGAATTAGTTTCTGTCATTTTTACAATAATTTTGTTTTGTTTTTGTAAATGAGGTTGAAAATGAGGTTTTCATTTCGACAAGCCGCCGATTTTGGGGATGCTTGAGCGTGGCGGTCAAGTGGTGTTACGCGTGTATGTGGGCTTTTTTCAGTTTGTTCACAATGTTCGGCGGCGAGGCAAAGCCGTACTACAACCGCTGGTGGAGGCTCTCGTAGCCACCAACCCGGAACAAAGGTAGAGTCTTTCCTAAAACACGTAAACCGTGCAATTCGCTGTAAAAATGCCCCAGCACCACTCGACTGAAGTGTTACATTCTTTCTCTTGATAGCGTGAAAAGTCTCTGTTTTCTGGTGGTCTTTTGAGAATTTCGATTTTTTTCTGAACGCCAACCTATTTTCTCGCCGACTTGTCTCTCGTCAAATCCCAAGCGATGATCCAGTCGATACCGATCTTTTTCATTTGGAAGTCTCGTTCCAAACTTCTTGCGAACTCCGGTTTGTGTGCCGCTCCGTAAAAGATCGCTATCTTCTTCTTTCCGTCGTTAATTTCCCTTCTCAATACGTTCAGCGCAGCCTCATTTCGGTCTGTAATGATAGCCGACTCGTCGCCGCCGATGACCCAGCCGGCTTCGTCCAACTGATTCATCATCTCTTCGGCAAGCACTCGTTTCAAGGAAAGTGCCGGATCAGAAACAAAAAATGCCCCCAGCAAGCGTCCCTGCATTCTCATTTCATTCCGCTGGGCATCCGGGTCATTACTTTTTTGGATACCGAGCGTCATTATCCGATAGAACATTTGAACGAGATCGCCGCGATCCGCGACTCGTCGGGCAAACTCCGCCGGAGACAAGTCGGCGTGAACCATGTTTGCTGCGTGGTAATCAATGTAGGAAAGTTGGTGTTCCAGTGCCAATGCACTGCCTATCCCTGACTGAAAAGCGGAAAGCACACTTTGTGGTTCGTTACCGGTTCGTTCTCTCTCCGGTCTCGTATCTGCATCGGCAACGAGTTCGTACAGCACCACATCGTACCGTTTGAATATCTCGTTGAGTTCTTCGTAGTATGCTTTATCACCGACGTGGATTGCTCCGACCAGATCGACTTGGACGTTATTTCTTTCATCGGTAAACCTCACGATGGCGGTGTCAAACGAAGTCGGCAATCTCCGTCCTTCTTGTGTAGTGAGACGCAGGAAATCCGCAAAGGCGTAGTCTCTCTTGTCCTCGGCTGCGACGAGAATAATGGGCAACAGAAATACTAAAACACCGAGGAAAAAATACCGCTTCATGATTTGTTTGTAAGAATGATTGACATTCCCATTGTACCGGATGGATTTCAGTTTGTCGAGTGTTGCCGACTCTTTGGCAGTAATCGTCATCTTTTCCATTTCTCCCAAGTCCCCGCCCGACAATTGCCGATAGCCTCAATGCGAGAAATATGCGTCCGAAGTGCCAAATAAAACCAAAATGAAAGCAACCAATGTTAAAATAGAGTTCACAGAGCCCGGTGCGGTAACGCCGGATTCCGTATCTACCGATACGGTAGATACGGAATCAAACAAACCGAGTCGGCGACACAGTCGCCGACTCTCTTGTTACGTCCAGCATTGTGTCAATTCCGCATCGACAACCAACGGCACACAAAGCGGTTGATTCAACTGTATCGTCTCCACGACATATTGCACAAGCCGCTCCGCATCCTTATGCGTAACCTCGAAAACCAGTTCGTCATGAATCTGCATG
>Ga0099364_10007067_pt1 | contig 16153 bp, 8 predicted proteins | sample TergutTh196P3_FD_73070 | JGI IMG/M metagenome (GOLD analysis project Ga0099364, IMG submission 73070) | Microcerotermes parvus P3 segment gut microbial communities from Pointe-Noire, Republic of the Congo - Th196 P3 | ecosystem: Host-associated > Arthropoda: Insects > Digestive system > Gut ...
TTAATAATAATGTGTTCAGATAAAAATTATTTTGAAAGAGATTGTTAAAAATACAAAAAGATTCAGCATAACTGCGAGGAAAATAAGTCCCGAGATATTTTTTATTTTCATCTTCGTTCAAATAAAGATTTGAACTAAATCTTTGAAAATCAGGTGAATAATCAGCATATAAATCATTAAAAATAAAATCGTCCAACCATGGTGGCAGAATGGTCTCCGTTTTTAATAACTCAATTTCTTGCTCTAGTTCAATCTCTGAAAGCTCTGTTGAATCCTCTTTCTCCGTATCTAGCTTAATAATTTTATCTCCATCAAACCAATAGAGTATATTTTCATGCTGATATATTTCCTTTCGCATAAATTCTTGCAATCTATCTTTATGAGAAAGTCCCTCAAAGCTTGTCATGAATTCATGAGTGAGTAAGATATTGTTTGTCCAATCTGGCATATTATCCTTTTGACACTCAAAAATCTCATAGCTTGAAGATATTTTCAATGTCATGAAAATATCTGAGATATACTTTTTGTATGCTGCTTTAATACTCATTTCCATCATCATATTTTATTCCTAATAAAAAATCCAATAAATCATTGCTAAAAATCTTTTAGAGTAAATTTCTAAGAAATCCAATCGGAAACCATTAATAAAAAACAGTGAATCTTGTCAAGTGGAAAGTTGGATTAAAATTTGGGAAAGAGAAAAAAACTCAGTGGAGAAAATGGCAACTTACAATATTTCTTTATTGTTATGACTTATTGCATAAGCCAAATTATAATGCAAACTATAATAGAAATCATCTTACCCAAAATCGTGATAAGGAACTAAAGCGATATCAAGAAATGTTTTCCCAATATAAAGAGTACTGCAAAAAAGGTCTCTATGAAGTAGGTAAGCTACCGCGACTCGAGGGTCGAACCATCTGAGTGGTAACTTCAACTGACTGGCAGATTGCAAAAAATTTGAGATAATCTATAACAATCAATAAACATAAGTAAACAAGGTCGAGCTAAAAAACAATACAAAAGAATAGTCATTCAAATGCAGGATATGGGAAAGACATTGAATGGAGTAGCGAGAGAGTTTGATGCAAGGGTAGAGCATGCAGGACAGAAAATCAATGACATAAAAAAGCGTATAGAGGAATTGAACTTTGAAATAGGTAGAGGTGAGGGATTTATCTCAAGATGGCAGGAAGTAGTCGATAAGAAAAAAGCCGAAGTAGAAGAAATAAAAAAAGAACTTAAAGGTAAAAGAGGTAAGGTTCGTCAAAATATATTAAATGATATAAATAAACTTGAGGCAGGGATAATAACTGTAGAGAATAATATCAAGAGTAGACAACAAAAGATAGATGCCTTGCAGAAAGAGCTTGACAATTTGGGTGTCGAAAATAAAATGGCAGAGAATGAAATACAAGGAGTTGAAGATGGAAAAGAAGGACAAGACAGAGGAATATCAGGAACCAGAATACACGGATTGCAGCTTGGCATTTCGGATGAAATTTCCAGAGCCATACGACGAAAATTTGGAAGAATTAAGAAAGACCCAAAAAACCAAATCAGAACATCAAGAGAAGTTGCCTCGACAGAAGTCGAAAATGCCTTAAGAGGTGCTGAGCAATTTAATAATGTTCCTAAAAATAGTTATAAAATAATCAAAACTCCTAATGAATATCAGCATTTACAGGATTTGGCTGATTTGTATGGTGTTCCTCTTTTCTTTTACGAAACTGATTTAGGCATAAATGATCCCTATAGTGCTTTTTTTAATAGAGTATCAGGCATAGTATTTATTCGTAAAGACTTTCAGATAGTTAATAAAGAGACTGCTGACATAATACTTAAACACGAATTTGTTCATTCTTATCAGTCAAGACATAAAGAATATTATGATTTAAACCATGTAACTCTCTCTAATAATCGATATGTAAAAGCAATACATGTAGCTTTGTTAAAAAATGATGGATTTTCTAAATTAGAAGAGATACAACAGTATAGAGAAGCAATAGCAGTAGCTGTTCAACAATATTACAAAAAATATAGTAAAGAATTTGCCACAGTATTAGAATATAAAAAAAATCCAACAGCAGAAAATATAAAAGAAATCGAATCATATTTACAAAGTGAAAATGAATTAACCAAATTTATAGTAGAAATGATGCTTCAGATGGCTTATGATAATCAACATCGTTCTGACTCTGTCGATGTAGAGTTTTCAGAAAATAATGATACAACATTACCTGAAATCATGAACTATCCAACAATAAATGAGACCAAAAAAGAAAAAGCCAAAGTAGTTAATAATATAAAGACGGAGCCTGATAAAGTGCCTGAAAACTTTGATATATTTAGTGAGTTTGCATTGAAAAATCTGCATAAGGCAGGTATGAAACTGAGCGACACTCAAATCATAACTCTTTTTGAGGCATTGTCCGACCCTAAAATGAAAAATAATGAAGTGGTGCGAGCAATCAAGCGTAGTCGCCCTATAATGAATATGCTTGAAGAGAGAGCCAAAGGGATAAAAGATGCAGAGATAGTGAAAACATATCTGGCAAATCACACAGATAACGCATCTGAACAAAAAGATAAGCTTGGGTGGATGACTACGAGCTGGCTTTCAGACTTGATAGTTCCTGTATTAACCCGAATATATAATATTTCAGAAAAAGCTCATAATAGTATGCTCTGGTATGAATTTGGTTTTGCCCTGAATTTACAAGAACGGATGAATGAAATAACACCTTATGCCAACAAATTTTTGAAATTACCAAAGGAAGTGAGAAATTATCTCGATTTATCACTAAAAAACAGCAATACTTCTGAAATTAATCGCATACATAAAGAACATAAAATGGAGTCAGAATACAAACAACTCCGTAAAATATTGGATGATATACACGCAGAGGCTAAATCTGTGGGTTTTGAATTGGGTTATCTTGAGGACTATTGGCCCCGTGTCTTTATGTCTAAAGAAGAAGTTGATAGATTTATAATTTCTTTGGAAAAAGCACATCGTCTAAAAGATGGCGAGCTACTGAAATTGCTTGAAGATTATCGAGCTAAACATAAACAAGAGCCTCTTGATTTGGAATTGCAGGAAATGATAGTGAGCAAAATACCAAACTATGAAAGAAGAAGTAATGAATTTATAGATTTTAATATGAATAAAGTTATCTATCCTGCAATTGAGGGTCTGTCTCAATATATTTATAGAGCGACACAGAGAAATCATGTTAGGAAGTTTTTGGGGTATAATACTAATCTTGATACTCAAAGGCAAATGAAAAGACTTACAGCAAAAAAAGTGAAAATCGGGGAGAAAATTCTTAAACCCAAAAAAGTGAAAAGGCAAATGAAAGGTCTGACACTGAAACAAGCGATAAGACGATATGCTTGCAATAACTGTGAACATTGGTATCTTGCTTTTAAAATTATCTTATTATTAATTATTTTTCAGTCAAGACACCTGCATTCCCAGTTTCCATAGCTACTTCACAATTCTTTTTGTAAAAAGCGATGCTGTATTTGTAGATTTTTGTGTAACCTTCTTTATGTAGGGTGTGGATATAGGCTTTATTGTTTATTTGCTCAAGACCTTTTAGAGCTTCGTCCCTTAATTCCCCCCTATCCCCTCCCCACTCATTCTTCATGGGAGGGGCATATCGAATATTCCCTCTCTGCTCATTCTTCGTGTTAGTGGCTTTTTTTAGGTGTTTAAACTCCACCACAACAGCGTATTTGTCTTTATCGATAGGTTTTATGAGGCAGTCAGAGCGACCTTTACCTGATTCGGGGTTGGAATAAACAACATAGTCTTTGGCAACTGCTAATAGTATGCCAAAGATGAACATGTGATAGCTGTTTTCTGCTTTGAAATCATGACAGCTGGGGTTGTTTAAGAGGTCTTCATTGAGGATTGTCTGGACACCTATAGAATCACCTTTTAAGAGGTTTTCAACAAATTCTTTTATGTTTTCAGAAATCGTAGTTTGTTTTTCATTTAACCATTCTTGAGCTAAATATGTAAAAACATTACTGATTTCTTTGTTTACCAGCTCAGCTGTAAATATTTCTTTTTTAGCACCATTACAAGGTTTTATGTAGCCTGCACTTAAGAGCAACGACCAAAATGTATTTGAACTTTTATATTCAATGGGATATGTAAAAGCTTCTTTAAAACTCATAGTTATAGGTTTCCCTGTCAAAAGTCCAGCTAAATCATCTTTTAGTTTGACATCTCCTTGTGAAAAGACTTCTTTAAATACATTGGTGTCACCTGTATTTACCCAGTAGTTATCAAAAACTTGTTTATTTAGATAATAGGTTATACTCCAAGGATTATACACATCTTGTCCACCAAATCTATAGCCGTCATACCATTTTTTTACTTCTGGATATAAGTCCTTTATCCCAAACATCTCACAAGATTCTTTTACTTCATCCTCTGTAAAACCGAAACAACTGGAAAATTCTTTATCCATAATACCACAAATTTTCGGATTATTAAAACTGCTAAATAGACTTTCTCGTGCTATTCTCAAGACTCCTGTCAAAACACCAAATTCCAAGAAATCGTTGGTTTTAAATACATTTCCCAAAAAACCTCTCATAAAATCAATCATCTCTTTGTAATATCCATTTTTCATAGAACAATCGATAGGTGCATCGTATTCGTCAAGTAATACAATAACCCGTTTTTTATGATATGTATAGAGGCAATCTGTCAGAAATTCAAGAGCTGATTTTAAATCTGGAATTGAAGTATCTTCTGAGCAATATCGATAAAACTTTTCCTTTTTATAATCATTTAGTTTATTATTTTCTACCAAGAAAAGATTTTTTTGAAATATTTTTGATACTAAACTTCTTATATTAATGACAGTATCCTCAAAATTATTTTCATTAACATTTTTCAATGTCAGAAAAATCACAGGATACTTGTTTTGATACTTTTCTATTAGGTCTTTATACTCGGTAATTTTCAATCCCTCAAAGAATGCTTTACTATCTCTTGTGATATCAAAAAATGACCTCAACATATCCAAATTCATCGTTTTACCAAATCGTCTAGGTCGAGTAATGAGAGTTACTTCACCTCTGTTTTCAAGAAGTTTTTTGATAAAAAGGGTCTTATCTATGTAAAAATAGTTACCCTCTATTATCTTTTCAAAAGATTCGACACCTATTAAAATTTGTTTTTTCATAATACCTCTAAATTGGAGATAAAAAGCTGCAAACAGCTTGAACTATTCATCTATAATAAAAGGAATCTTTAAATATACCCTCCAAAGAATGTTTGAGAGATTACTTAGGTCCCCAATAATTGTAGGAAATCTCTCTTTCCCCGTCCATATCTCTATTGGTCATAAAAATATGTGTATTCACTCCATCGAAATAAGCAGTAGCACCCCATCTGCCATTTATTTTTTCGGTTCCTACTTGAAATATGTCTAGAGTTAATGAATCTCTACTATCTTTTTTAGATGAAATTTCAAATTCGGTTTTATTGTCAGAATTATCATTATCCATTAAGTAATATGCATCTATTTCTACTTTATCGGGGTTTGTTTCATAAGAATCCGAATCAAAGGCAATCCAGTGAACTTCTCCGTCATATTCTGTAAATAAAGCGATGTTATTCAATTTACCAGAACTTGTATAATCAAAGAAATCTATGAAAATTAGGCTACCGGGTTCAATCTCGCTAAAAGAACTAACAGGGGCTGATCTATAAACCAATAACTGGGTATAATCGTAGTCAACTAATGCAAAAATGTATTTAAATTTGTCTGCTGGTCCTACAACATCAGTAGAACCATATTTATAGTCAGCTCGGACTTTTGTAACTCCTGTAGCAGCATTTCTCATTTGATCATCACCCCTATGACGAAGTTGATAGATATTACCTTCTGTAAAGGAATTTAAAGATTGTGCAAAAATTCCACTAACATTATTATCGCCAACAGCAGAAAAAACAAAATAATCTTCTATAACCTGTCCTCCGCCGGGATGCCAAAGTATTTCGCCATTATATTTTGCAGTAATACTTCTGCTGGTATTGTCGCGAGTATTTACAAGATAGATTTTTGAGTCATCAATATCTATTTCAGATGCTGAATGCGTAAGGATAAGATAACGGTCTTGCCACCAGCCCATACCTTGAAAATGATTTACTGTGTCATTACCACTAAAACTGTCTGTTTTCACTTTGTATCTTGTGCCCTGGTAATCAACATTAAAGAGAGAAATTTGCCATAAATGCTCCGATGTTGCTGGTGGTGCATATCGAGTATCGGGGACATTAGTTGGTCCTGGCGGGTCATATCTTTGGACAGGAATTACCCTTTCATCTAAATCAATAGCCTCTCCATTGAAAAATAGGTCAATTCTCTCGTCTATGTCAATAACAACAGCTTTTACTTCATTAAACCGTTTAAAGTCATCAGCAACATAAAAAGGGATTAAATTTTCTACGGATGCGACATTATAATTGTCATTGAACACAAACTGACTTGAGACTGCGACCCAATCTTGATAATCTGAAAAAGGATACTCCTCATTCAAAACCATTGCTATTATACTAAAGAAGATAGCCGAATTAGGTATTTTAAATGTTTCTAAGTTTAGAGGCGTATCGGTAGAAAAATTACCGAAGCTGCCAGCTTCAGTATAATAAAGCACATCTATCCTTATAGGAAATGATTCATATTGTGCTTTTACATTTGCACGAAACTCTGCGAAATCAATTGTCAGGTCAAAAGTTTTTTCGTTTTTTTCTGAACTGCTACAACTCATAAACATTATTGTTATAAGGCAGATAGTTATTAACATAGTGATAAGAGCATTCCAGCTCTTAAATTGTGTCTTTTTTGATAAAGTCATTTTTACCTCTCTCTTTTTAAATTTTTGAGTTTAATCTAAAGTCAGATTAACCAAACCTATGAAACGAAAATATTTATCAACCCATTTTTGTCAATACTTTTTTACATTACAAATTGGATTGAAATTTGGTAATCTGATATGGCTTTGAAATATATTGCGATAGCACAGAGGCAAGCTCTGGCACTACGGATGCTATTACCACAGATAATCATATTTCAATTTAAAACTTCTGATGCCCTCAACCATAGCAGAAACCATCTGGTCTTGATAGCTTGCAGTGTTTAATCTTGTTTCTTCAGTTTGGTTTGAAATAAAACCAAGCTCTATTAAAACAGCTGGCATAAAAGCACCTCGCAGGACATGGAAACCTGCCTGCTTTACACCTCTATCTACAGCTCTTGTATTTCTGATAAGCTCTGTCTGTAGTCTGATAGCAAGGTCACTGCTTTCTTCAAGATGTTGTGCTTGCTGTAAATCAGCGAGAATAAAGCCAAGGTCATCATAAATCCTTACTGCATCTGCACCACCCTCAAAATCATATACAACTTGATTTTCGAGAGCTTCGACAGCACGAGCATCATCTGTTTGGGCAGTAGAAAGAAAAAAGACCTCTATCCCATTTGCTGTCCTATTTCGAGCTGCATTTGTGTGTAGAGATATAAATAAATCAGCATTGTTTGTATTGGCAAAATTTGTCCTATCTCTTAGCGAGACAAACTCATCTCTTGTCCTTGTGAGTAATACTCTTACTCCCAGCTCTCTTTCCAGCTGTGTTTTCAATTTATTTGCTACTGTCAGCACTATCGCTTTTTCTTGGTGTCGCCTACCTACTGCACCAGGGTCACGACCTCCATGACCAGGGTCGATGACGATAGTGTTTATCCGCCTGTCTGTAGGTCGCTCTGTCAGTAAAACTCTACGCGACTCATCCCATGATATGTTATTTGGAAAAAAATCTATCATAGAGTAAAGTAAAAAGGTCTCTGGTAAAAAGAATTCACCATTTCTTTGAACGACCTGATGAGACATATTACTCAATCTACCACGACAAGATACAAAATGAGTATTTAGATATAATATCACAGAAGTATCAAAAACACTAAAACTGACCTTGTTGTGCTCATAATCTATGATGTGATTAGCTGTCCTCAGTGAGCTCCGTAAATCATTGAGGCTATAATAGTTCATACCATTGATTACGGTAGGTGTCAGTCGAGCTACATCGTTTGTGTTTCTAAATTCGATAGTAATCCCAGATAAGAGTGAGGTCATGAGAAGAAAGAGGAATAATATTTTAGTTTTCATTTCCCCCCCCTTCCCCCTCCACTCCGCAAGCTACATGCGGGTGGTTAGTATCTGTTACTCCCTTTACTACTCTATCTAAAACTCCGTTCATTTCGGAGATAATCATGCCATAATTTGTAATGCTCACATTTTGTCTTTGGCATTCGTTAATCCTTCTCATCATTTCTGTTTTTGTCATCATACAAGCTCCACAATGGATGACAAGTTTGTATTTTTCCAAATCATCAGGAAAATCACCTCCATTTAGTTTTGTTATTTTGGGAAGGAAACCTAAATACTTTTCCATCCATCTCGGGATTTTGACATTTCCAATATCATCGCAAGTGTTATGGTGCGAGCAGGCTTCAGCTATCAGAACTTCATCATCTATTTTTAAATCTTTTAAAACTTTTAAACCATCAAGCAAAGGCTCAAGCTCACCTCTATATCGTGCAAATAGTATTGAAAAGGTGGTCAATGGTATTTCGTCTGGGAGTAGAGTAGAGACCTGATTGACTACTTGAGAGTCTGTGATGACAAGTTTTAAATTCGGAATTCGGAATTCGGAATTCGGAATTATAAAGTCATTTTTTGCCCCCCCCCCCCCCCCCCATAAATGTTGGGGGAAAACTCCCCCAACATTTATGGGGGGGTCAGGGGGGGGATTAAAATTACAACAAACTGCAACAGCTTGGACATCGAGTAATTCTCTTAAAACCTGCATTTGAGGGAGTATAATCCTACCCTTTGGTGCAGAACTATCTATAGGCATGACAAGAACAACAATGTCGTTTTTTTGAACGAGGTCTTTAAGGATACTGCTGTCCTCTTTTTTTAAAGATTGTATCATTGAAATTATCTTGTCTTTTATGATACTCGCTTCTGAAGTAAAAATGGAAAAGGATATGGTTTCTTTAATGGACAATGATTTATCCTCACTCCTCTCCCCCACCTTGCTATTTTGGTTAGAAGCTAACTCTACCACTACATCATTTGAAATATCAACTTTGTTTTGAATGATGAAATAAGGCACTTTTAATGCCTCCAGTTTTTGTATCATAAAAACATCAGACTCTTGTATTCCCTCATTATCGATGACTACAATAGCTAAATCGGACTTAAAAATCACTTTCATAGTAGCCGCAAGCCTTTTTTCTCCGAGTAAAGATTTGTCATCATAACCTGCTGTGTCAAAAAAAGTAACAGCTCCAATTGGGTGTAACTCATACCTTTTGGAAACTGCATCTGTAGTTGTCCCTGCTTGCTCTGATATGATAGAAACCTCTTGTCCGACAATCTTATTAATGATAGACGATTTGCCTACATTTGTCCTGCCTACAAAACAAATATTAGTCCGTTCACCTCTTAGTGTGTTTATCATCATGTTTCTCCTTTTAACTGGGATCGCAGGCAGGATGCATGCGTTCCCAGTTATCTTATCACCGCAAATCTATCCATTATTCTTGAATTTTCAGTAGTCATAATTCCAAAATAAACACCTGTAGAAAAAGGCTCTATATGTAGATTATACTCACCTTTAGCATGCTCACCCAATCTTTCTTCCCAGACCAATTGACCAGAAATATTATAAAGAGAAATATTTATAAAGGAACTTGGCTTTGTCAAATAATAAAAGACTGTAAACTCGCTCTGCATGCTATTTACTGGATTTGGAGCTATGTAAAATTTGTCATTGTCTACTGGATTGAAAAAAAAGTATTGTTTTGTAGGCTCTGATATATTTCCAGCCTCGTCTATTGCCTCTATTGTGAAATAACCATCGGAGCTTATTTTGGCAGAGATAGTAAGTGCTGGGAACGCAGACATCTTGTCTGCAAATATATTATATTGCAGGCAAGATGCCTGCGTTCCTGAAACTACCACTCTATAAGTCAAAGGTGTAGGGTCAACAGGCTCTTCCCAGTCGATGTAAATAGTCTCAAGATTGATAGTATGATTTATACTCTCGACAGGATTGGGTGGATGGATATCGACACCATAAACATAGTTTAAAAACCTCCCCCACCCAGAATCAGAAAACCTAAGATGATGCCAATAAACATAAAAAGATGATATAAAGTCTTGAAAATCAAGTGGATAAAAAATGCTAATGCTTTTATAAATAGTGGAAAAGAGGCTATGCCTGATTACTAAAAAATCATCAAGAGAGTTTTTTAATGCTTCAATTTTATCTTTATATGGATGATGATTAAAATCAGAGCTTTCGGCTACCATTTCTACAAACTGCATTAAATCAATCTCTCTCATACCCCAATTGTAATCAAAAACAGCAGACCTGACACTACTAAATGAGGGTGAATAGACAGCATCTGCAAAAGCCTCTGAAAACTCTTTTATAGCCTCAAAAAGTGTGTCATATTTTGCTATATCATAAACAGAAACCGATACCCTAATATCTGATGTCCCAAATCTATTGTATATGCCTCCCATAGAATAAGCCTTTTTAAACTCTGAGGCAAGCAACTCTGCTACTTGAAATGAACTATATCCACTTTCCCATTTTGGTATAATTTCTATCCAAGGATAGCCTCTTGCTGGAAAGGTTTCTGGAGAAGCCATTACAAAGTCAGCAAACTCCTTTATTTCACCTATCATTTCAATCTGACCAGAAAAACAAGCATCAAGTATAATAATGTCATATCTTTGGTTGTGTCTTTCCAGAGCCTCACGCAACTCACCATTGTAAACCTTTATATTTGACTCTGCGGTAGAGTCTTCTATAATCCATCTCGTTTCCATGCTGTCTCTTGCCCAGCCACTGCCATGCGACCACAAAATCAAGATATTTTTCTCTGAAGCATATCTCGGATATGCCCAGTTTAAAAACCTTGTCAAAGTCTCACCAGAGCCACTATTTTCATCTGGATAAGTGCGGAGTATGCGAGAATCTACTATTTCACTACTACTTGGTCTGACTTGGATATGCTCTACAGCACCATATTTGTAGTGAGGTGCATGGTCTATATAAACAATGATATCAAGGACTTCATGACCAGCCAAAAGACCTTTTTGCATCTCGACTATATCCTCTATGGCATTTCTGTGCAAGTCGTTGTCAGCACCCATATAAAAAAATAAAGTCCACTCTGATGTAAACAAAACCAGCGGAGTCGTGATAAATAATAATAAAATGAAATATTTCATAATCTACCTATAAATATAAACAACACTCAAGACTGAAATATTACAGATTTTTTTTATTCTCATAGAAATGAAGGGAACTTATTTATCTTAACCGAAAAAGCTTGCTACTTGAAAGGAGACACCTATGAGAATGGTAAGAGTACCTCGGACGTACTCTTACCAGCCTCCTTTCAGAAAGGTAGGTTAAACGGGGAACGCAAGCACTGGGAACGCAGGCATCTTGCCTGCACCAAATAATTATTACAGGTAAAATGCCTGTGTTCACAAAATTACCAAAAAAAAATTGAAACATCCAAAAGAAACTAATGTTTTTGTTTTTAGTTAAAACAAGCTATGTTTTATCAAACAGATACAGGAGCAAAAACTCTGCTCCAAACAAAAAAACAATAAAAACACAGAGGAGAAAGAATGTTTTTAGCAAAATTATCTGTTAAAAGACCTTTATTAGTAACGATGATACTCATGGTATTCGTAGTATTTGGAGGTCTGGCATATTTTGAAATGCCATTAAATCTGACACCAGATATCACCCTTCCGTTTGTTACTATCCAGACAATTTATCAAGGAGCAGGTCCAGTAGAAGTCGAAATGCAAGTTACCAAAAGGATAGAGGACGCTGTTTCTACTATAAGTAACATTGACTATATTGAGTCCTACTCAATGGATAGCTTTTCTTTTGTAATGATCAGCTTTGACACTGCAAAAAATGTCGACATCGCAAACCAAGAAGTAAAAGATGCTGTCGATGCTATCTTGAACACCCTGCCAAACGATGCTGATAGACCCACAGTGGGTAAGTTTAACCTTAATGCTATGCCTGTCGTAAGATTGGTTCTCAGCGGAGTGCAAAGCGGATTAGAACTTTATGACTATGCCGACAACAATATCCGAGATAGGTTTTCTCAGATACCAGGAGTGGCACAAGTAAATATCAGTGGTGGTCAGGAAAGGGAAATCCACATAGTTTTAAACGAAAATATGGTCTTTTCCAACAATATCTCACTTGCTCAATGGGCATCTCTGCTCGCAGCAAAAAACATGAATTTACCAGGTGGTTCTTTCCGTATTGGTAATCAAGATATTTCTGTGCAAATGAGAGGTGAGATAAACGATTTACAAACACTCAGAAATCTTGAAATTAATACAGCTTTTGGTAGCAGAAGGCTTTCCCAAATCGCTGACATTATAGATACACATGCTGAAGTGCGTGAGAGAACTACTTTTTTTGATGTGGCAAACAAAGTTAAATACGAAAATGTAGTGGGTATCTCTCTTGTGGCAAGTTCTGACGGAAATCCTGTTGAGATTTCCAGAGGACTTCACAGACAGCTCAGAAATATAAATGCTATGCTTCCAGAGGGGATGGATTTAACAATTGTCGATGATAACTCTATCTTTATAGAGGGTGCTGTCAATGACACTATGAGCAATATCTTTCTCGGTGTTATATTCACAGGGCTTGTCTTGCTGTTTTTCCTTTATGATTTTCGCTCTACCTTTATTGTCGCAGTCTCTATGCCTGTGGCTATAGTTTCTACTTTTGTATTGATGAATATCTCTGGATTTTCTTTGAATATCTTGAGTTTGATGGGATTGTCGACATCCATAGGGGTCTTGGTCGCAAACTCTGTGGTAGTCCTCGAAAACATATTCCGACACAAGGAGCTGGGAAAACCACGAAAAGAAGCAGCTGTAATAGGAACTTCTGAAATAGCTGTGGCAGTCCTTGCTTCTACCCTCACAAATGTTGTGGTTTTTTTGCCAATCGCTACGATGAGTGGAATGCTTGGACAGATGTTTGCAGAGTTTGGTTTGACGGTTACTTATGCGACCCTATTTTCTCTTTTGATAGCTTTTACACTGACACCTATGCTTGCATCAAAGATTTTACCTGAAAAGGCTTCAAACAACATCTTTTCAAGAAATATAGAAAGGTTTCTTGAGTCTCTCAAAAATGGCTATGCAAAGATGCTTAATTTTGTCTTGAAAAGGAAAACTCACAGCGTCTTTTTAGTGTTTATCACTATTTTACTATTATTTTTTAGCTTGCTTTTGTTTACCAGTATAGGTTTTGAGTTTATGCCAAACATGGACCAAGGTAGTATCACTCTCAATGTCGAGCTGCCAATAGGCTACAACCTTGACGAAACAGCTCAAACGCTCTCAAATATAGAGGAAATCATCTCGCATTATCCAGAAGTTCTCTATATCCAGACAGACCTTGGCAGGTCGGGTGGTATCAATCGTGGTGAAAATGTAGCGAGAGCAAATATAAATCTCATACCACTAGAAGAAAGAGACATATCAACCCAGCAAGTAGTAGACAGGATAATCAGAGACCTTGCACATGTCCCTAATGCTAAAATCCTTGTTTCTGCTTCAGATGGTGGTCCTGGTGGTGGAAGTCCTATTTCAATGTATCTAACAGGCTTTGATGATGAGGTATTACTTGAGCTTTCAAATGAAATACTCGACAAAATCAGAGATATACCAGGTCTAGTAAACCTTGATACTTCAACAAGATCAGGAAGACCAGAATTACTCGTAACACCAAGAAGAGACCAGCTTGCTCTCACGGGTGCTACATTCCCTGAAGTCGCTATAAATGTCAGAGCCGCTATTGCTGGTCTTACCGCTACTTATTTTAGAGAAGATGGTAATGAATACGACATTGTCATCACAAAATCTGGTGACTCCTACAATACACCTGAAAAACTCAGAGCTATGACAGTAGTAACCTCTGCTGGTAGATTTCAACTCGGACAGCTTGCCAATGTAGAGTTTTCAGAGGGGGTAAATAGGACAATCCGTAGAGATAGAGCAAAAGCTATCCAAATCACAGGTTCACCTGCTACTGGCATACCGCTCGGTGATGTTACAAATGAGATTGACCAGAGATTAGCCGATGTGAATTTCCCACCTGGTTATAATATCCGCTGGGCAGGAACTGCCGAAATGATGCAGGAATCAGTCTCAGAAATGAGTAGAGCGGCACTACTCGCTATACTTTTGACCTTTATGCTATTAGTGGCTATTTTGGAAAGCTTTTTACAGCCACTACTCATCATGTCCACACTCCCGCTCGCTTTGATTGGTGTGATGCTTGCTCTTTATTTCTTTGGTATCACTATGAACATAGTAGCTATGATGGCTATCATCATGCTCGTCGGTATAGTGGTAAACAACGCTATCCTCATCCTCGACTATGCAAACCAGCTTAGACGAGAGGAGGGTAAATCTGTTAAAGAGGCATTACTGATAGCTTGCCCAATAAAGCTTAAACCTGTCATTATGTCCAATATAGCTATCATTCTCGGTATGCTCCCCATGGCACTTGGCATCGGTGAATTTGGTGTCGAGTTTAGGCAATCTATGGGTATTGTCAGTATCGGCGGAATGATAACCTCTACTCTCTTGACACTCTTTGTCATACCTGCTATGTATTATGTGGCGTCAAGAGTGAGGAGAAAATAACTGGGAACGCAGGCATCTTACCTGCAATAATTTTAGCAGGCAGGATGCCTGCGTTCCCAGTTCCCTGCTTTACCAAAAGGAATAAAAATGAAAACTAAAACAATTTTGATGTCAGTCCTTATAATGTTGACTTTAAGTTCATGTAATACTACAAAGTCAGACATTATCAAAGTAGGGGATATCATCCAATTTGGAACATATCCATGGCGAGTGCTGGACATTCAAGATGGTAGAGCTTTGATTATAAGTGAAAACATCATAGAGAGAAAGCAGTATCATCACAATTGGGTTCAAACATCGTGGGCAGATTGTAGCATGCGTGAATATCTAAATGGGGAGTTTTACAATTCTGTAGCTTTTTCTGATGCGGACAGAGAAAGGATAGTTCAAATAACCAATATCAATGAGGACAATCAATGGTATGGTGATCCTGCCGGTGAGGATACTCAAGATTGGATATTTCTTTTGAGTATAAGTGAGGTTGTGAGATATTTTGGGGATAGTGGACAGCTTGACAATAGACCTTATCAAACAGGACATATAAATGACCAATTCAATTCAAATCGAATAGCTACTTATGAGGAGTCGGCTAATTCGTGGTGGTTACGCTCTCCTGGTGGTTATGGTGACCTTGCTTCTTATGTAGGAACTGAAGGTTTCGTATTTATAATAGGGCTTGGAGTTTCATATCAGCTTTTTGGGATGAGACCAGCTTTGTGGGTGGTGATGTAGGGGGGTATTGTTTATGCTAAATAATGTGGTCAAATTGTATAGTAAATCCTTGATTAACGCAAATAGTCAAGCTGTGATTGATGCCACATATAGAATTTATCAACAAGTTTATAGAATTATTTGAAAATTATATTGGAAAAACACTTCATCATCAAAGTGAAAACTTTGGTAAATACTCTTTTGATAAAAGTTTTGTTAAAATATCGTAAGTGTTGAGCCATTGTGAAATATTTAAGGTTTCATTTACTCCATGCTCATTCATATATCCTATACTGAAATTAACACCGCAGATATCTCTGCATAATGTGCAAATGTCTGTATAAGATGATCTATTGGGTTCTGAAAAGTCTGTTTGGGTTTCTATGAAATTTCTGAATTCATAAGTCCCTACATCATAACACTTATAATCTCGATCATTACGTCTATCAAGCTGAATCATAAACTGGTGTTTGAGATTGATGGCATTAGAAATGTCAAAATTTTCATTCATAAGGTAAGTGCTTCCTACTCTTCCTCTTTCTTCACCATCAGTAACAAGTAACGAATGTCCACTATCTTTTAGTAACCAAAGCATAGCAAGACCCGCTCTATCATCGGCACCGAGTAGCTGTGG
>Ga0099364_10007068_pt1 | contig 16151 bp, 8 predicted proteins | sample TergutTh196P3_FD_73070 | JGI IMG/M metagenome (GOLD analysis project Ga0099364, IMG submission 73070) | Microcerotermes parvus P3 segment gut microbial communities from Pointe-Noire, Republic of the Congo - Th196 P3 | ecosystem: Host-associated > Arthropoda: Insects > Digestive system > Gut ...
AGCCATTCGGAGCAGGAAGTCGGATATATAATTCTGCGTTTTGATGTGGAAGATTCAGGTCAAGGTATGAAGAGCGAAGATTTAAAATTACTTTTTTCTGAGTATGTACGTTTTAATATAGAAAACAACAAAGCTACTGAAGGAACCGGCATTGGCTTAAACATTACCAAAAACCTGGTAGAACTAATGGATGGAACCATTAATGCAGAAAGCGAGTACGGTAAAGGCAGTATATTTACCGTGAGGATAAAACAGAAAACTGTTGAGTGTTCGGCTAAAAATCGAACTATTGGTACAGATCTTTCACGGCGGCTTGGCAGCTTCACTTTCCTGGGAGAAAAAAAATATGTTGATCGACAAATTCACCGTGAGCCAATGCCTTATGGAAAAGTACTTATAGTGGATGATGTGGAAACGAATTTATACGTTGCCGAAGGACTGCTCTCTCCTTATAATTTGCAAATTGAAACAGCAATCAGCGGCTTTACAACAATTGAAAAAGTGAAAAATGGTAATGTATACGATGTAATATTCATGGATCACATGATGCCAATGATGGACGGAATAGAAACAACACAAGAACTTCGTACCTTAGGATATGATGGAGCAATTGTAGCGTTGACCGCAAACGCCTTGGTAGGCAATGAAGAATTGTTCAAGCAAAAAGGTTTTAACGGTTTTATTTCCAAACCAATAGACATAAGGCATTTAAACGCCGTTTTGAATACATTTGTCCGCGATAAGTATCCGGAAGAATCAAAAAAGTATAGGCCACTGGCAGAAGAAAAGTTACCTTTACAGCCAGCTATAAATCCCAAACTTTTGAAAATATTCCAGCGGGATGCGGAAAAAGCGATAGTATCTTTACAGGATGCATCTGCTTCTGGGGATATTAAACTTTTTACCACTACCGCTCACGCAATGAAATCTGCATTGGCAAATATTGGTGAACATAAAAAGTCCGAATCAGCCCTGGCTTTAGAAAACGCCTCTCTTAATGGCGATGTAGATTTTATCGCTGCTAACACGGATAATTTCATTACTTCACTTAAAAACTTAATAAAAAATATCAACTCTTTGGAAATTTCAAGTGATGATAAAGAAGGAAAGCCGGATACAGGTGTCCAGGATACGGCTTTTTTAGTGGAGCAGTTGCAAAACATCAAGTCCGCTTGCGAGGATTATAACGACACTCAGTCCTATGCAGCACTTAACTTACTAAAAGAAAAACAGTGGATTAAAGAGACTTCAGATGCGCTGGAAAAAATAATGGATGCGATTTATTTGCACAGCGACTTTGAGGCTGCCGGTAAACAGGCTTTGGATTTAATTAATGCTGTAGAAAGATGGCGTAGCATTGAACAAATAACAGGGCTTTCAGTAATAAAAGGGCTTAACACAGTTGGCGAACGGCAGGATATATATGAAAAATTGCTTAAAATGTCAATAAAGGATATTGAAAAGTGTGATGCTAATCTGCTTACATTTTTAACTTCCGGCGATATACATAATTTTTCCATTATGGTCCATGGCATGAAAGGTGTTTTAGACAATATAGGTGCATTGGAATTATCATCTGTTGCCTATGATCTGGAAATGGCAGCAGATAAAATGGACACCGCTTTTTGTACCGCGAAGCTTCCATCTTTTTTAGAAGAGCTTCGCAGCCTGGGATCAAGCATTAAAAAAGTTTTTGAAGATCATTCATCTTTCCTGGACTCACCGGTAATACCACCTGAATTATATAAAACGCTTATGCCGATTTTTGAAAAATTAGTTGTCGCTTTTGACAATACCAATTTTTTAGCAATAGATGATGGGATAGAAAAACTCAGCGCTATCGAAACAGAAGGTGCATTGTATGAAGAGATTGAGAAAATAAAAGATGCTGTCCTAACAATGGATTATAACAGCGCCATAGAGGTAATACAGAACTTAACTGGTAAAAGTTTTAAAACAGTTTTTTCCTGACAATATGCTTTGCTACCTTTTCCCGTAATGTTTTATCCTGAACAGGTTTTACAATAAAATCAACGGCTCCCAGGGAATGAGAAACAGAAATATGATCAATTGTTCCCATGCTGGTTAAGATAATGATAGGTGTCTTTTTATGTTCATCAAAGCTTCGTATAATAGGAATTAGTTCAAACCCGGTACGTTCCGGCATTTTATAATCCAGAAGAAACAATTCGGGAACTATTTGCTTTAAAAATTTTTCAAGCATCATTGGGTTTGTCATCCCATATACTTTATACTTGTAGTCCAGTATTGAAGAAATGGTTTTAATAATAGCCGGAGAATCGTCTATTGCAAGGATTTGCATTTTCCGGTTTGCTTCATCGCGGTCCAATTTGTCTAAAGCTCTTTGGAGTGTTTGTGCCGCAAAGGGAAGAGCATCAATATCCTGAGCAGAATTTTCAGAAGAAGTAACACTGTCCAGGTTATCTATTATCTCTGTGGAGATTATCCTGTTATATAGTTTGTCAAAATCCTCCAGAATGCTTTTAGCGCAGTCTGATGCAAATTTCAGATTGTTTTTCTGTATTGCGCTGACTATATCGCTGATTATAAGAACCATTTTCTTACAGCCTAAATCCTCTAATATAGATTTTATATCTGATATTTTATGGTAATCATCTTTGTCAGCAGTATTGGAAGCGGTTTTTTTCAAAGCCTCTGCCGCAATTGGTCCTTCTTTTTTATAATTCGACAAGAGAGAATAATAGCTTTCGACTGTTAACATCAGGTTTTTTTGGGCAATTCCCCGTATATCCAGATCGCCTTGTCTTAAAAGAGCAGGCAGGTCAAAAACTAAATTTTTTCCTTGTTTTGCTTTCATATTTATATATTATAAGTAAAAGTTAAAAAAAACAATAGTAAAATCTATTGTTTTTTAAAAAAATACATGGTATGTTGTATTTACTTAGGTTTTTCTAAGGTTTATTTAATGGAGAAAAATAGATTATGAAAAAAATAATCTCTTGGAAAAGCTTAATCCTTTTTATTAGCCTGGGTTTTTTATCTTTTTGTACTCCCAGGCAGGCAGAGGAAGCTTTTTCTGAAGAAATGCAGGTAATTTTTCGTAATGCAGGTCTACCCTTGCTTCGGCAGAAAATAAGTCCCCAGGCTTTTTCCTTACCCTTGCCCGCTCCTACAGGGGTACCTGAATCTTTAAGCAGACATATTGCCTTAAACGAGCTTGTAGGTAATGTTGTTTTCCTGAATTTTTGGGCTACCTGGTGCGGACCTTGCCGGGATGAAATGCCTTCCATGGAAGCTCTTTATAATAGATTTAAAGATCAGGGCCTTGAAATTCTTGCTGTAAACAGTATGGAAAGATCGGAGGAAGTAAAGGCATTTATGGATAGTTATGATCTTACTTTCCCTACGGTTCTTGACATCGATGGAACTGTAACCAGGGCCTATGGGATCCAGGCAATCCCTACCACATATATTATTGATCGGGAGGGGAATATTATAGTCCGCCTGGTAGGGAGCATTGACTGGGACACATCAGAAATTCATGCGGCTTTCGAATTGCTTCTTAATTCTTAGTGATTATAAAACCCTATAGCAGCTTCTTTTAACTGGTTAAGGGCTTCCTGGTAATTTTCCTTTAGAGCATTCATGTTTTGATTGTAAAAAGTAATAAATTCGGGGTCTTGGAAAGGATCCAGTTTTAATTCTCTTCCCAGACGCCGGGACAGTTCTTCTTCTTTTTGTTTGAGTTTTGGAGCATATTGCCGCTTAATAGCTTCCTCGTACTGGGCAGCCTCATTCATATATTGGCGTAAGATCTGGGAGATCTGTTTAACCATGGTGTTGAATTGATTGATGTTAATTATGGTCTGTATTCCTTTCGCCGCAGTTTCCACTCGTTTTAAATCATCTTCTGTATCAGGTAAAGATAGTTGAGTGATTAGTACATCGAAAATACCCTGTTTTAGACTGGCTTGCTCATCTTTGGGGCATTTTTTTATTTCTTCTTCCAGAGATTTTTTTTCTTCTCTTAAAAACTCATTGGCTAGAAGCTTCCCTTTCTGTTTTGCTTCGAATTGATTGATACTGGTTTTATCACCCTTAACAGATTCGGTCTTTTCAAGGGCAATTTCTAAAGCACTCTTTATTCGTCCCATTTTCCCTCTTTATTCTAAAGATAAGGCTAAATAATAAATATTTCAAGCTCAGTACAGAGGCCCGCTACTTTCCGATCCCAATTATCTATTGGAATATTGGACACTATTTGAAGCTCTAAACATAAACCTAAAGCCAGATAATCATTTTTCTTTATTCCCATGTCTTCAATTTCTGCAAAGAAACGATCGTAATAAGCGCCCCCTCGGCCCAGCCTATTTCCCTGTCTATCAAAAGCTAAACCAGGGCAGAAGATCAATGCAGGGAAATCTTCTGATTTCAGGCTGTTTAATGAGAGAGGTTCATTTATTCCGAACGGTCCTTTAGTATAAGCCCTTTGATCCCTGGTTTTAACTTTATAAAAATTGATTTTTTTGAGCTCTTCTCCTTCAATCCTGGGAAGAAAAACCTCTTTTTTATCCATAAATGCAAATTCCAATAGGGGTAGAGTATCAATTTCATTTTCCATGGACATAAAAAGGAGTATATTTTTGTACTCCCCCCAGATAGAAGAAAATTTAATATTAGAAGCAGCTTTTAACCCAGCTTCCTTGAATTGTACTTTTGGAAGGAGGCTTAGGTTATTTTTCATTTTTTGACGCAGGGCCTTTTTTTTTCTGGAAAGCTGCATCAACCGCCGGCAATCTCCGCAAAACGTGGAGCTGCTTCCTGGAAAATATCAACTAATAATGGATCAAGCCAGGTTCCCTTTCCCTCAAGGATTATCTTTTCTGCTTCCATTAACGAATGAGCTTCCCTATAGGGTCTTGGGGAAATTAAAGCATCGTAAGTGTCTACTAAAGCCACAAGTCTTCCTAGAAGGGGTATTTCATATTCTCTAAGACCTTGAGGGTAACCGCTTCCATCCCACTTTTCATGATGAGAAAAGCTAATGATCTTGGCGTATACTAAAAAAGAATGTTCTTGATTTTCCTGATAGGTTTGATTAATAAGACCTAGTCCCCAGGAGGGATGTTTTTTTATTTCTTCAAATTCTTCGCTGTTTAAACTATCCTTTTTATTAAGTATTGATTCTTTTACATAAATTTTTCCTAAATCATGTAATGCAGATGCGGGAAAAATGAATTGCATATCCCATGTAGAAATTTCTTCCTGATATAGATTTTTTTCTTTTAATAGGCCAAATAAAACATTCAAATAGCTTTGAATCCGCCTATTATGACCGCTGATGGCTTCTTCGCGGAATTCTACAGCCTCTGCCAGGATCCCCAGGGCTGCATATAGAGGATCGCCATACTGTCTGGAATATTCCTGAGCCATTTCCTGTAATTGATGGTTAAAATTCTCCAGTTCTTTTTTTCGGGCTATAAAGAGTAATTGGTTGTCGATCCGCTGAATAAGCAGGGCCGGAGAAAATGGTTTAGATATATAATCTATTGCTCCAAGGGAAAGTCCTTCAAGCTCATTCCCCGGATCATCCCGGGATGTTAGAAAGATAACCGGGATATCGTGTGTTTTTTCGTTAGCTTTAAGGCGCCGCATTACTTCATAGCCGTCCATTTCTGGCATAGCCACATCTAAAAGGATCAGGTCAGGAGATACTTTTTCTAAAATGTCAAAAAGCTTGGTCCCCGAAGAAATAGGGTATACATCATATTTATCTTTTAAGATATTTTTCCCCATGGTCAGGCTGGCGGCATTATCGTCGACCAGCATTATTACTTGTCTTTCATTTGCCATTTTCCACTCCTTTATCTGTTTACCCTATTTTAAGGTTTTTGCCAACCGCTCATGAATGACCGTAAATTCCAAATCATTACATTGCTCCCTAAGCCAGGTAACCAGTTCCCCTTCTTCCTGGTAGGAATAATTTTCTAATGCGGTAATACCTTCATCAAGGTTTCTTATATCATAATTTTCTGCGGCTTTAAATATTTTTTCCAAAACTTGCAAGTCAGGCCTGTCTTTAAGGGGTTTTTCTGTTTTATCAGAAACTGCATCTAAGAGTTCATTAAGACCTTGAAGGAGTTCTTCTATCATTGTAACGAAATTATCTTTATTTTCCTTTATAAAACCTAAATCTTTTTCTATAGATCGTTTTTCCAGTTCTTTAGCTGCATCCCCAGCCTTAGATGCTCCAAAACTATAACATACGCTTTTTATACCATGAACCGTTATTCCGTATTGCTCTATATTTTCATCTCCGGGATTCTTTAAAATTTCAAAGAGATCCGGCGTGGTTTTTGTAAAGCTTGAAACCACGGCTTTCCATATATCCACATCCCAATCCAGTCTTTCAAGACCGTCGTTTATATCCAGTCCCTTAACCTTCTCCCCGGCCTTGATTAAGGCCTCTATCATCAATTCCTCTGAATCCTCTAAATCTGAAGTTTCTATCACATCAGTAGTTTCAGGTACTTTATTTTCCAGTAATGTCGAGTCCATTTCCTTCTCCAGTTTTTTATCTCTTACCCAACGGTTTATTGCTGCATCCATTTGAATTATATCAATAGGCTTGGTAAGGAAAGCCTGGAAACCGCTTTGTAAAAATATTTTCTCGTTTCCTATTAACGCGTTGGCTGTAAGGGCAATGATGGGAATGGTTTTTGCATAATCAGATCCTATTTCTTCCCTGATGATTCTGACTGCTTCAATACCGTCCATTCCCGGCATCATGTGATCCATGAAAACCGCATTATACTTTATATTTTGTGATCGTATCGCTTCAATGGCTTCAGGTCCGCTGGTAACGCAATCTGCTATAAGTCCGTAAGGTTTCAGGATGCCTTGGGCCACCGTCAAGTTAGCTGGCATATCATCAACGACCAAGACTCTCGCATAGGGTATCCAGGCCCGGATCAAATTTTTATCTCTGTTTCGGCGATGAGCGGTATAATTAAAATCAGCTAATTTTTCTGCACGATCTTTTCCTATACATTCATTACCTACATAGGTTTGACGTATTCTTAAATTAAAGACAGTGCCCTTGCCGTATTCGCTATTGACAGTGATCTCACCATCCATTAGATGTGCCATTTTTTGGGCAATAGAGAGTCCCAGTCCTGTACCTTCGATTTTACGGTTACTTTGAGTATTTACCTGGCCATAATCAGTAAAAAGTTTATCAATATCTTCTTCCCTTATCCCAATACCTGAATCTTCAACACGGCTTTCCAGCCATACATACTCCCCGTCATGAACCGCAGATATATACCAGTCTACCGTACCTTCTTTGGTATACTTAAAGGCATTGCTTAATAAATTATTAAAAATTTGCTTGATTCGCAGCTCGTCCCCGTATAACATGGCCGGAAGGTTTTCGTCCGGGTGAAGGCGGAATTGGATAGGTTTACTGCCTATCCGGACAATATTAAGGCTAACTGTATCGTTTATTAAACTTGAGGTATCGTATTCGGCAGACACTAGTTCCAACATGCCTGATTCAATTTTTGATATGTCAAGAATGTCATTAATAAGCCCTAAAAGGGTCATTCCGGAATCATATATTCTTTCGACATTCTCATTGGATTCTCCGGTCAAATTTCCGCTTCCCAGGCTTAGTTCAGAAAGGCCAATTATCGCATTAAGGGGGGTACGCATTTCATGGCTCATATTTGCAAGGAAACGGCTCTTTGTCTCTGAAGCGGTAATGGCAGCTTCAACAGCATTTCTTAATTCGTCCTGTAAACTATATAATTCTGTCACATCGTCCATGGTGCCGACTATGCCGCTAATATTCCCAAAATAATCTTGTATAGGCGTTGTATATGAACGAAATACACTGGAATTTATATTGCTTATCCAGTCCTGGGGTCCTTCGCTGAAAGTTTTCTCGATATAATCCATATTCAGAGGTTTATCGTTGAGTTTTGCCTCTTCAATACTTTTTCCAACCAGGGAAGAAGGTTCCATACCAAGGGTTTTTAAGTATTGCCCGTTAAAGGTAGTTATAATTTTATTATTGTCGGCGCTCCAGATAATTCCCTTATAATTTCTGATAAGTGCTTCCAACTTGGAAAAGGTATACTGCATGTTTATTGCTATTGATCCGCGATCAACTGCACTGACAGCAAACAATCCCCATGAACGTAATAAATGCTCTTCTGCGGTACTATATTCACGTTGCTTTTTACGATTATCAAAGCTGGCAAATCCCCAGAATTCATTCCTTAAAAAGATGGGAACAAATAATACAGATTGAATGTTCTGCTCTGTCAGGTGTAAACGTTCTTCCTGGGGAAAGCTTGAAACAGGACCTTTTACGCATTTCCCCTGGGATAATGATTCCAACCAATGAGGCAAAGTATCCTGATATGAAAATTCTAGAAGCTTGAAGCTTTCGGTAAAACCTTCGCGTATCCACTTACATACTTGCTTATAATAAAGTCCGTCGTCTTCTTTTATATGGTTCTGCCATAAATGAAGATGATCAATTTCAAGGTTAAGGCAGATCATTTCCATGCTCTTAACAATTGCGGCTGCATAATCTCTTGGCTCTGACTCTAAAAGTATAGCTGCTGATTGATTGACCAGCTGCATAAGGGTCTGACGTTTTGCATAATCCGCTGATCTTTCACCTGCCAAACTTTCCAGATCTTTCCTGTTACGCCGATCTTTGAGTACCATGATCGATAAAGTTACCAAGAGGCCCATGAGTAAAAATATCGTACCTGTCAGCCAGTAATATTGCATATTAGGTATCCGGCTTTAGCCGGCTATTTCCTTAAGGCGTTCAATAATATTCAAGTGTTGGGTACATGCCTTTTCACATATACCGCAGGCCCTGCAGTCTGCCGCTTTTTCAGGGCTGATATTCCAATGCCAGGCCAGGCGGTCCTTAATAGCTGTGGGTTTTTTCCCCAATAATTTCTGGTTATAAGCATCCATATACTTATGAATAGGAATTTCTTCAGGGCAATTATCACAATAACCGCATCCTGTGCAGATTCCTTCAAGGGATGTATAGGATTTGTTCTTTAGTTCTTCCAGTTCTTTAGGACTTCTGGGTTTATAATTTTCCATAGCCTTAAGACATTCATTTACCTGGGTTTCGTTTTGGAAACCAACCAAAGCTACGTGAATATCCTCGTGATCCCATAAGAAATTTAAAGCAGCAGGAACGATCTCTTCTCCTGGTCTTAATAAAAATGCAAAACGCTCAGGATGCTGAGGTATAAGGCCGCCTCCCAGAGGATTCATTACTACGGTCCCCAATTTTTTAGCCTGGATAGCTTTAAAAGCCGCTTCCCGGGTTCTAAAATTATAAGCGGAATAGCCAAAAAGCACTGACTCAAAAACCCCTTCCATCAGGAGTTCTTCTATATCACTGCCGGTTAAATGGCTTGAAACGCAAATATGCTTTATAAGGCCCTCATCTTTTAATTTCTTAAAAGTAGTTAGTATATTGTCCTGTTTCCTTTCCCGCCAATTATCAAGGCTTGTAATGCACCAAATATGGTAGAAATCAATATAAGGTAGATCCAGACGCTTAAGTTGACCTTCAATTTCTATCCGTATATCCTTTTCAGTAGATTTAAAGGTCTTGGATGCCGAATAGTATGGCAGTTTTAAGCGTCTTAATTCTGCAAAACCTTTACCAAAAACGGTTTCGCTCCTGCCTTCAAAATAACCTGGCGCTGTATCAAAATAATTTACCCCTCCCTTGGCCGCTATAGTCATCATTTTTACACATTCATCATGGTCGTCTACGTGGCTAAAGCGCATGCCTCCGAATCCCAAAAGAGAAACCTTTTTTCCGGTATTGCCGAAATCACGATATAACATAATCATGTCCTCCAGATAAGGGTTATTATAGTATGTATGACGATTTTATTCTATCCGCTGGTGTAGATTCACTTGGAAATTTACTGTAGTTTAACCTAAAGGATATGCGTCTATATGCATCCCGTAGAAGTTATACTTCTTGAAAATATTGATTTTGACAATGTGCTCTTTGTCTTCCCCACTGATGTAGCTGCTTCCCGCTGGGCGGATCATCTGCTTCGCCTTCGCCGGGGCGGCAGCCTGGCTATGGATAAGTTTATTGCATGGGATAAATTCAAGCAGAATTCTGTCCGTTCAAAAGTTCAGAATAAAATAAGTATCCCATCGGTTTTAAGGAAAATATTTATAAACGCATTACTCCGGGAAAATGCTGGTACTGCGGTTTTTAACTCCCTTATCCCCAGGGAGTGGGCGCAAAATTCGAATTCCTATGCCGATTGGCTTACAGATATTCTCCCCCAGCTTGGTATTTGGTTCAACCTTGCCCTTGACTTACCTATCAGCGGAATATTGGAAGCACAGGGTAAACTGGATGAATTAATCGGTGACGATAGAGATCTTTTCTATCTGGCCTTACTTTATACTCAGTTTCTTGAAAAGCACAGCCTCTTTGAACCTGCCTGGGAGACTCCGCCTTTTGACGATACGGTGAAAAAATGCTTTATTTTTTTTTCTGAATCCCTTTCTGATTTTAATGAGTATAAAGGTCTTTTGGAAGCTGGTACCAATGTAAAAATCGTTGAAACCGGAAATGGAGATAAAAAAAATGCAGAAGTATTTTTTTATACTAACTCCCGCAGTGAAATTACTGAAGCAGCCTTATATATCCTGGCCCTGCATGAAAATCAAAATATTCCCTGGGACTCCATACAGGTGAGCATTCCTGATGGGGAGTATTATAGCCCTTATCTGCTACGGGAATTGGAAAACAGGAATATCCCCTATGTAAAGCAAAGCGGAAAGGATTTAGCTTCTTATCCCGGGGGGAAATTATTTCCAGCTATCTTGGATTGCTTTACTTCTGATTTTTCGTTTTCATCTTTAAAAGCATTAGTGTTAAATCAGCATCTCCCCTGGAAAGATACTGGTAAAATTCAAGACCTTATAGAATTTGGCATTAAGAATAATTGTATTTGTTCCTGGACCGAAATCAACGGAGAAAAAGTTAATGTCTGGGAAGATGCATTTAATAATCCTTTTGGCAGCTTAAAGCCTGAAACGAAAAAATTTTTTTATGATCTAAAACACCGCGTCAATGCCCTTTGTACTGCCTCTTCTTTTTCAGAAATCAGAAAGCAATATTTTGCATTCAGAGAAAGTTTTTTTGACATGGGAAATTGCCTGCATGAAACTGACATTGTATTATCCCGCTGTATTTCTGAATTGATGTACCTTGTGGATATTGAAAGATCCTTCCCTGAAGTTAAAATTATTGAGCCTTTTTCATTTTTTTCAGGGTATTTAGGAGAAATTAATTACCTTGCCCAGCAGACCAGTGGAGGTATAATAATACTGCCTTACCGTACTGCCGCTCCGGCGCCTTTTGACTGTCATATAATCCTGGGAGCAAATCATGAAAATCTATCTTTAGTTTATTCACCTTTGACTTTTATTTCTTCCCTTAAACGTAAAGAATTAGGTATTAGCGATAATGATGCTTCCTTAAGTTTTATCCATCTACACCAGCTTAACTCCCGTCTCCCTGCCGCCTTCTTTTGTTCAGAGCAAACCTTTTCTGGTTATAATATTCCACACAGCAGCTTGGATGCGCCATTAGTGCCAAGGCAGCGTTACAGAGATGATCCATTATTTGAAAACAAATTTGCGGATGACCTTTATGACAAAGAAAGTAAATCCATAGCCTCTCTTTACCACAGCGGCAGTAATGAATTACCTTTTCCAAAGGAGTTCCATTTTAATCAGTTACAGGGTTATCATGAGTGGCTGCTTCGAAGGGGATGCTCGTCTTTGCAACCTGGGGTTAACAATTCCGATATTGAAAATAATCATGATCTGCTTTTAGATTTAATTAAAAAACGGTTTTGCAAAGACGCTTTTTATAAGGGAAAATATAGTGTTTCTTCTTCTTCCTTAGGCCCTTATTTTCAATGCCGTCTAAAATGGCTTTTTGAAAGAGTATTAGGAAGTGAAAATATTGAAATTGATACAGGTTTAATGGCCAGTGATATTTCCGGGCAGGTATTTCATGCAGTATTGAGTCTCTTCCTTGAGCATATAAAAATTAAAAATGAAATTATCAAAATGCCGCTTAGTATAAATAACAATGGAAATATTAAATTAGAGCTTCCTGATATTTATAATAAAATTCTGGAAGAAAAAATTAATTTTGTTTTTAAGGGTTTTCCGCGCCTTCCCGGCAGTGACAGGATTGTGATGAGTGCGCTTACAGCAAGGCTTTTACGGGCAGAAAAGGAAATGTACCATTTAAGATTAAAAAAATTTTTAATTGCTTTTATATCATTTTTTGCAGGACATCGTGTTTTGGCCTGCGAGGATTATTATAACCTTGAAAAGGATTTTTATTATTTAAATGGCAGAGTAGATTGTGTTCTTGAAAAAACAAATGATGAAATATCTAATGATATATCAAATGATATTTCAATAATAAAAGATTCAATAGTTATAGTGGATTTTAAAACTAAAAATATGCCTCCTTTAGCAGATTGTACCGGCAGGGAAGACGGCCTTGACGGTTCAAGAGGATTATCGGATTTTCAACTTCCCATGTATCTTCGTCTTATAGAAGGTGTGTTAAAAAAGGAAGTACACACTGCACTTTTTTTCAGCATCATTGATGCTGTTCCTCAAGTAGTATTTGGAGTTATAAAAAACAGCCTTGACGGATACAAGATCCCTTTTAAAGAAGAAAATTATGTTTTAAGAGGAACTGATAATTTTAATAATATTATGAAGGAATTTGATGAAAAAGCCAGACAATTTGCTTTTGAAATTTCTAATGCAGTTTTTTCCTTTTCTCCACCAAAAAATGAACTATGTTTTAAATGTGAACATAATAAAGTATGCCGCAGTCTTTATAAGATAAATCAAGGATTCCACAATGGAATATGAGCAAAAAACTTTTATGTTAAACGATGAACAGCAGAAAGCTGCTTATTGCAATGAAAATGCAGTAGTTGCCGCAGGTGCAGGATCAGGTAAAACCATGGTCCTTGCCAGCCGCTATGTATGGCTTATAACAGAAAAAAAATACCGGGTAAGAGAAATCCTTACCCTTACTTTTACCAGGAAAGCAGCCGCTCAAATGTATAGAAGGATTTATCATTTATTATCGAAAGCTGCTGTAGAGGAAAATGAAGAAAAAGGAAGACTTGCAAAGCGTGCCATAGATGAGTTCAGCCAGGAGAGAATTCAAACTCTGGATTCATACTGCTCTGCTATATTAAGACAGGCTGCTAACCGTTATGGTTTAAAAGCGGATTTTAATATTGATAATGATACCTGTTTGCAATTAGCTTACGACGAAGCTCTGCCATTTTTAATAGCCAATCGAAATCATCCGGCAATAGAATGTCTTTTTTATCAGAAAAGCCCTATTGGCATTGCCAATGATTTTTTTACTCTCCCGCTGTTTAATTTAACATATATAAATAAAAATCCGGATCCTAAAAATTATTTTAATATTCAATTTAATTTTGTATGCAATGAATGGAAAAGACAAAGCGAAATAATTATTAATAAACTGCAGGAATTATGCGAACTTTATATAGAAAATGAAAAATACCATCCGGATTTTGGTATTTTAATTAATCAATGCAGGGGAGCTGAAGTTTTATTTCCCAGCCAGGAGGAACTGGACAATTTTTATAATGAGTTAATTCTAGTACCCAATAATTCCCTTGTTTCATGGGTTGCTGCTCATCCATTGCAAAAAATTATAATAAAAGTTTTGGAATTTATTGCTTCTCTGACTGTCCTAGATATGCGGAAAGGCTCTCCCCGTAATAATCCTTTAAAAAATATTTTATATGAGATTCGTGATCTGTTTGGTGAGTTCAGCTCTCTTGGGGTTTTTTTATTACAGAGTGGTTTAATTTATTCACTTTTAAATCTTTTTTCAGAGCTTCAAATTAGTTATTTAGAACGCAAAAGAAGTATGGGAGTATTAACGTTCAATGATGTTGAACATCTTGCAAGGACCATACTTTTGTGTCAACATGATATACGTCAAAGTGAGAAAAGCGCATTTAAAGCAATAATGATTGACGAGTTTCAGGATAATAATGAATTACAAAAGGATATACTTTTTTTAATATCAGAAAAACCAGATATTATTAATAATACCGTACCGGCTTCCACAGATATTACCCCAGGAAAACTTTTTTTTGTAGGAGATGAAAAACAATCGATTTACCGCTTTCGTGGTGCAGATGTTTCTGTATTCCGTAAGCTAAGGAACGAATTTAAAAGGGAAGATGAGTTAAGTCCTGATCTTACTTTAAAAATAAATTATCGCTCTGCTGCAGGTTTAATTGGCGCATTTAATACAATTTTTGGCGGAAACGAATTTAATCCCCAGGGAAATATAACAAAGGTTAATACTAATGAAGCAGAAAGGAAATTATACCCTTCTGTATTTATAAAAGAATTATCAAATTTAAAAATTACCCTGCCTGCATTTGAGGCATCATATAGTGAATTGCAGGGAGATAAAAAAAAGGAGGGGAAACTTAGCCTTTGCATATTGGATAAAAATAATTCAGATGATTCTGTAGGAATTTTACCGGAGCATCTTGAAAGTGTGGAAAATGAAGCCAGGTTTATAGCGGAAAAAATAGCTTTTCTTTTAAATGAAAAAAATGATGATGGAGGACAAAAATACCTGCCTGGTGATATTGCCATACTTTTTCGCAGCCGCAGTCCACAACATTATTTTGAAAAACATTTAATGCTTCTTAATATTCCCTATGTAAATGAAGACCTTAAAGGTTTTTTTTACGGAGGCCCTGTAAATGATCTTTATTCAGTGCTTCGTCTGGCGGTCTATCCTATGGATAAAGCGGCTTATGCACAGATGCTGCGTTCTCCTTTTGTTGGAATCTCCCTGTCAGGGCTTGCCATTTGTCTTTCTGATCAAAATTATATTACCGGTAATTTTTCTCCTTTTGGCAGTAATACACTCTCTATATTAGACGAAGAAGATAAGATTAAATTTACTCATGGCCAAAGAATTTACCAAAAAATTTTAGACCTTTCATGTAAGGTAAGCGTAAGTTCATTATTAAATGAATTATGGTATGGAGAAGGTTATAGATATGAAACTGAGTGGAATCCTGTAACCGCCGTATACCGTGAACTATACGATTATTTTTTCTACCTTGCAGCCCTGGCGGATCAAGACAATATCAGCCTTGCCTCTTTTGTTGATTCTGTACAAAGCCTTTATAATAATGATGATCTTTTAAAGAATATAGAAATCCCCCTTGAACGTCCAAGCGCGGTTCATCTTTTAACAATACATAAAAGTAAAGGACTGGAATTTCCTGTAGTATTTATCTGCTGCTGTGATAAAAAAGGCAGGAATGAAGTCAGCGATGATATTTTTGATACCAATTATGCAGGTTTGACCATTAATCCGCCGTTGCCTTTTGAATGTGAAGGTATAAAAAATATAAGACGTAGTTTTTTCTGGGAAAGAAGCCTGGCATTGGAAAAAGATAAAAGAACGGCAGAACTGCGCCGTCTGCTTTATGTAGCGATGACCCGGGCGGAGAATGAACTTTACCTATCCGGGTGTCTTGATATTTCCAGGCTATCAAAAAAAGAAAATAAAAAAATGAATTCTGATTTTTCTCTTAGTTTAAAACAATATATTAATGAAAAAATCTTAAAATCAGGAGAAGAATATAATCCTGCTTATGATAGTAAAATTGACGGAAATAGCTTTTTTGGACTTTGCCTGCCTGCTTTTGGTGCTCATATAAGCGATAAAGGCCTGGAAGAGGAATCTTCTTTTTTTACTATTGAAAAAATTCCATCTTATGATGAAGAGTATATCCTGGGAGCAGAAGATATTGGCTCCCGTTTTTCCAATGATCAAAAAGGTTTGAATGCTTTTTTTAAAATTACTAAACCTGATTATACTGACATAAAAATAATTGAAACACCTGTGGTTTCCAAAAGGCATTTTTCTCCGACTTCTTTACCTTTAATGGCCAAACTTAAGGGAGAATTTATCTTAAATAATGAATATAAAGGAATAGATACAAAAAGTATTTTTATTTCTGTTGATG
>Ga0099364_10007069_pt1 | contig 16150 bp, 16 predicted proteins | sample TergutTh196P3_FD_73070 | JGI IMG/M metagenome (GOLD analysis project Ga0099364, IMG submission 73070) | Microcerotermes parvus P3 segment gut microbial communities from Pointe-Noire, Republic of the Congo - Th196 P3 | ecosystem: Host-associated > Arthropoda: Insects > Digestive system > Gut ...
CTCGCCGGTGTAGGTGATGTGGTCGGTGCCGCCCATGTAAGAATTATATCCGCCCGGATTCTCGATGCCCAGGCCGATGGCCAGCGTGCTTTGCGGCCCGGAGGGCGGGAGCAGGAAGCCGTATTGGTAGAAAGCCCGGCGGAACATCGCCGCCCCGGCATAGAGGTTTTCGCTGACGGAAAATTCCTCAAAACCCACCGGCACGATGATGGGGATATTGGTGGATGAGGGATTGTCTTCGTTGATGATGCCGCGCAGACCGCCATAATGGTCGCCGTGTGAATGGCTGACGATGATGGCCATGATCGGCCGTTCGCCCAGTTCCTCATTGACCAACTGCAGGGCCGCTTGCATCGTTTCTATCGAGGAGCCGGTGTCAAACAAAATCCAGCCGGTATCGCCCTCGACGAAGGTGAAGTTACATAAATCATAGCCGCGCACCTGATAGATGCCGTCCATGACCTCGTAGAGGCCGTAATTGTGGTTAAGCTGGGTGTGGCGCCACAGGCTGGGGTTGGCCGTGTCCGGCGACTCGGTGTCGCGGACGAATTCAAAGGCCTTTTGGCTGAAAATCAACTCGCCCTCGGCATTGAAAATCTCCAAGTGTTCGGGGGCTGTGATCAGGCCGCGGCTGGCCTTTTCAAACTCCCGCAGATCGCCAAAGTCCAGATGGTCGTAGATGGCGTTGTTCATATCCCGCGTATGGTCGGTTGCGCCCTTGACATCGGTATTCAGGTTGAGCTCTATTATTCCGGGTGCCGGGTCGGGGGCAGTTGCATCTGTCGTGTCTGCCGTGTCAATGGGGACATCGGGGCTATCTTGCTCGATGGGGGTGGCGGGTTCGACCGGACTGTCCACGCTGCCGCAAGCGGCCACCAGGGCGCAGCTAACGCAGAGCAGCACAAATTTACGCACGTGTTTTTTTGCTTTCATGTTCTTTTCTCCTTCTTCTTGATGTGGAATTTTGGCCATGTAAAACAATTTATAACACATGAAGGCTTAAAAGGCAAGAATGGGTTGTTAGGATTTGACAACAAAAAACTCGCATTTCGCATGATTTTTTCCTTCTGTGTCATGCTACCGTTACCGCCAGCTGCAAGACGCTGCAGGCGGGAATCGTAAATGCCATGTCTTCTCCCGCTGCCTTATCCACCGTGAAGCTGGTCGGGCGGACGCGCTGTGGCTCATCGAAGGTATTGTGGGCCGTCATAGGCGCGCAAAGAATCCGCCCCGTGACCGCCTTAATCCGTACGTCGGCGAGCCGGGCGTTGATCTGGTAAGCCTCGGAAACGCTCAGATTGGCCAGGCTGATATGGATGCGGCCATCCGTGCCCAGGGAGGCCGATTCATGGAGGTTGGGGACCATCAGGGCTTCTTCCGGGCCGATGTCCTGACTTTCGACGTGGCTATGGAGCAAGGTCGCGTCCTGGTGATGCTTATACATATGGAAGACGTGGTAGGTCGGCGTGAGGAGCATCCGCGCCCCGTCCGTCAAGATGACGGCTTGCAAGACATTGACGAGCTGGGCGATATTGGCCATCTTGACGCGGTCGCAATGTTTGTTGAAGATGTTTAGGTTAATCCCCGCCACCAAGGCATCACGCATAGTGCTTTGCTGATAGAGGAAGCCGGGGTTGGTTCCCGGTTCGACATTGAACCAGGTGCCCCATTCGTCGACAATCATGCCGATTTTTTTCTCGGGGTCATATTTATCCATGATGGCACCATGGCGGGCAATCAATGTATCCATGTAGAGGGTCCGCTTTAAGGTCTCATACCAGGCGCGCTCGTCGAAGTCCGTCGCGCTTCCTTTTTCCTGCCAGCCGCCCGGATGGGTGTAGTAATGCAGGGACAGCCCCTCCATGAAGCCGCCGCTTGCGCTACCGTGGCCGAAGGTGGCCGCAAGGACGCCCTCCGTCCAGGCATAGTCGTCCGCATTGGCACCGCAACAGATTTTGTGGATGGGCCGCCCGGGCTGGTAATTGCGGACATAGGTCTGGTAGTGGCGGTAGAGCTTGCCGTAGTAGTCCGGGGTCATATTGCCGCCACAGCCCCAATTTTCATTGCCGACGCCAAAATAATCGACCGTCCAGGGCTCGGGATGCCCGTTCGCCGCCCGCAGGTCGGCCATCGGAGACTGCCCCTCCAGGGTCAGGTACTCGACCCACTCGCTCATTTCGCGGACGCTGCCGGAGCCGACGTTGCCGTTTATATAGGCTTTGCAACCCAGCTGGCGACATAGCTCCATGAATTCATGGCTGCCAAAGCTGTTGTCCTCGACCACGCCGCCCCAATGGGTGTTGATCATTTTCTTGCGTTTCTCCTTGGGGCCGACGCCGTCTTGCCAATGGTATTCATCGGCGAAGCAACCGCCCGGCCAGCGCAGGACGGGGATTTGCAGCTCTTTCAAGGCCGCGACGACGTCGTTTCTCATTCCGGCGGTGTTGGGAATGTCAGAATCCTCGCCGACATACAGGCCCTCATAGATGCAACGGCCCAGATGCTCGGAAAAATGCCCCTGGATTTCGGGATTGATTTTCCCCATTTGCTGCCGGGGATTCACGTATAGTTTTGCCATGTTTTGCCTCCTTGTTTTGCTAATCTGCCTACAGTACCTCCAGGTACCCTAGTTAGATAATACCATTTGCTGAGGTTTTGTCAATTGCCTTACTTGACAATCCCCCGCTCTTTTGTAATGATACTAGGGTCACAAGTATATGCCCCCGGAGTAAGCCCATGAGCCATAATTTTGACAACGTCATAAACCACCAAAACACCAACTCCCTCAAACACGACTGCGCCCAGCTGCGCGGCAAGCCCGAGGGTTTGCTCCCCATGTGGGTGGCCGACATGGATTTTGCCGCCCCGCCCGAGGTCCTTTCGGTAATGGAACAGACTGCCCGCCACGGGGTCTTTGGCTATGCCGAGCCAATGGAGGGCTACTACGCGGCAGTATCTAACTGGTTTGGCTCCCGCGTTCATTACCATGCCGAAGCCGCCGACATCCTTCCGGGCCCCGGCGTCGTCTTCGCCCTGGTCCAGTGCATCCGCGCCCTCACGGAGCCGGGCGAAACCGTACTCTTGCAAACGCCGGTCTATGCCCCCCTCTTTTCCATCATAAAAAATAACGACCGCCGCCTCGTCACCAATCCCCTCATCCATGAAGCGGGCTCGTACCGCATAGACTTTGACGACTTCGAGCAAAAAATCCGCGAAAACAGCGTGAAGCTGTTCATTTTGGTAAACCCCCACAACCCCGTCGGCCGCGTCTTCACGAGGACCGAGCTGGAGCAGATGAACGAGATCTGCCTGCGCCACGACGTGCTCGTGGTGTCCGACGAAATACACTGCGACTTCGTCTGGCCGGGGCATGAGCATATCTGCTTTGGGCGGATAAACGAAAAGGCCATCATCACCACCGCTCCGACCAAGACCTTCAACATCGCCGGCCTGCAGATAGCCAATACCTTGGTGAAGGACCCCGCCCTGCGGACACTCTTAAAAAACGAAACGCAAAAAAGCGGCTACGAAAACTATAGCCGTTTCGGTATTGCCGCCTGTCAGGCCGCCTACGAAGCCGGGGGGGAGTGGCTTATCGCCTTGAACGAATATCTGTTTGATAATATATGTTATGTGCGTGACTTTCTGGCCGAACGCTTGCCCAACATCCGCCTCGCGGCACCCGAAGGCACCTATCTTATGTGGCTGGATTTTTCCGCCTATGGCCTAAGCAGCGACGAACTGAATCGCCGCATGGTGGAGAAAGCCCGGCTCTGGCTGACCAGCGGCCACGTCTTCGGCGATGGCGGCGCCAGCTTCATGCGCCTGAACATCGCCTGCCCCCGCGCCACGCTGGAGGAAGGGCTGAGAAGGCTGGAGAGAGGATTCGCCATAAAGCACTTGCCCCCACCCCCGCTTCATGCTAAACTATAACCATGAATAAACGAGAACGAGTTTTATGTGCGATGGACAAGAAGGCAGTGGATCATGTGCCGGTGGGTTTTTGGCACCATTTTGGCGGCGAAGAAGCCGCGGGCGAGGCTTGCGTTAAGGCCCATCTGGACTACTGCCGTAGCGTGGACACGGACTTGATCAAGATCATGAGCGATGGATATTTTGAATATCCCCTCAGCGTGAAAATCGAACAGGCTGCCGATTGGTATAAGCTTAAGCCCCTGGGGAAAGACCACCCCTATCTGAAAGAGCAGTATTGGCGGGTGAAGCGCATAAAAGAGGAGTTGGGCGACGATGCGGCCATTTTCTATAACGTGAACGCCCCCTTTTCATCCATCCGCAATGGCGCGGGAGACGAGCTTATCATGCGGCATCTGCGTGAGGATAAGGACGCCATCCTGTTTGCCCTGGATGTCATCGCCGCCGACAACGCCGCCATCTGCGAAATGGTCATAGCCGACGCCAAGGCCGACGGCATATACTATCCCGTCCAGGGAGCCGAGCTGTTCCGCTTTTCCCCGGATGAATACCGCGAACTGATTAGCCCCAGCGACTTATTTGTCTTGAATCGGGCAAACGAACTCTCGGACTACAATATCCTCCATATGTGCGGCTGGGCCGGGGACAGAAACCGCCTCGAAGTATGGCGTGACTATCCGGTAAAAACCGTGAACTGGGCCATCTACGTCGAGGATGTCTCCCTGGAACAAGGCCGCGAGTATTTTGGCAAAAAGAGCGTCCTGGGCGGCTTCAAAAATACCCGCCCCGCCCCGCTGTTTTACGGTACGCGGGACGAAGTGCGGACATTCACCCATGAACTGATAAAATCATTCGGCAAAATCGGCCTGCTCATCGGCGGCGACTGCACGATACCGGCCGAGGTGCCACCCGAACGGATTAAATGGGTGGTGGATGCGGCGCGGGAGATTTGAAAGGGCATTACCCCATCACCCGCCCCGCCCATTGAGCTTTTCAAAAGACGGCCGGATGATGTATTCGAAGCGCTGTTTCATGTATTTTGAGTAAAAATCCTTCCTTATGTCTGAAATATAAGGCGTGTCGTTTATGATTTGGTCAATATTGTTAAAATCTATTTTCGGCACAACCCGAAGCAAAGCCCGGTTCAGTTCATCATCCTGCATGGAATTTATGTAATCATAATAATTGAGCTTTTTCCCATTGACCCTTATGGCGGATTGCGGGAAGTTGAAAATCCGTGAGTTAAACTCGCCGCGGTTATCGAGATAAAATTGCAACGCATCATCGTCTGCCTGCGGCAACAGGCAACTGCCGCAATCATATATGGGCGCTATCTCAAAGCTGTTCTTTGATTTGTCATACAGAAGGCCGAAGTTCCCGTTATGCCTGTCGAAATTGCCAAGCAGGGCATCCACGACAAAAATGTCGTAGTAGAACGCCAATAATTTTGCGGCGTCCACTTTTTTTTGCTTCATGATGGCATAAGTGACGGCCTCCAGTTCCGTGCTGGTGCCATTGCTTTCCGAATCAACAACAGAGTTTTTTGTGGAAATAAAGTCAATCAGGGATTTGTTGTTTTGGGTAAAGTCCAGGCAAGCACAGACAAGCCGGGTCTTTCCCGTGCCGGTGCGGTATTCGCCCAGCATGGTTTCCTGGGCATTTATGCCGACATTCCTGAAAACAAGGCAGCCGATATGCTCACTGATGCAACTGTTGGTATAAGACATGGAAACGTTGCCCGATTTGGGTGACGGCGGAAATTTAAGCATATAAATCTTATCTTGGTGACGGACGGCTATCTTATTGCCGCCGGCGCCGCCATATGCGTAATCCTCCACCCGTTCGCATTTTGTGAAATCCACCCCTGGGCCCGTCCTTTCGCTAAAACAGGAATTTGTCGCGCAGGTATTGCGCGTGTTCCATTGTTATCTCGTCCTCCTGGGCGGTATTGATACTGCCATAAAGCTCGCCCCAAAGAAACATCATGTCCAATGATGTCCTGCATGTTTCGCCCTTTGCCATCAAATTCTTGAACATATCCAATTCACGTTGCAAATAAGGCGGGAGGCCATGCTCATACGATTCATGCCGCAGCTTACTTTCGTTCATTTCATCCAAAATCCCCGTCCGTTCATTTACCATGGCATTAGCATAGCACACAAAAGTTTGTTCGCCAAGTGTTTTGTGGCGGCTGATGCGGATGAAGACCTGATAGACTTACTTGGTCTTTTTGTATTGCTATTAGACATACGATTGTGCATAATAAACCATAGGGTGTCGGGATACGAACCCATACGCCTGTAACGCAGTATTTCAGCCCCACACGGCGTTACTGTCGTTCCGAATAGGATAAACTATGCGTCGCTCCAGTGCCTTGTTTGGAGCTGAAATACTTGCGTTACAGGTCGAAGATTTTCTGCGTGGCGATTTTTTCGGAGTGCAAGGCGAAAGCGCGCAGTCATAGTGGTGCTATGATAAGCGTTTTCAACGCAGCAATACGGAAAAATCGCCCGCAGAAAACGCATGGGTTCGTATCCCGACACCCTAAGCAAACACAAAGAAAGGCGGAACCCCCAATGGCGGTAAAAAGTGCAATGGCAAGAGATACGCTATCCGAAGGGGAGTTCGCCGCCGTGATGGAAAGAGGTCTGGCTGACGCCAAAGAGGGACGTTCGCGCCCTGCGGAAGATGTGTTTACCGCCCTAAGAAAAGAGGTTCGAAAGTGATTAGCGAATATCGTATCCGCTGTCTGCCGGCAAGGGGTTATTCACTGTATTTTTGGATTGATGATGAGCAAAAGGTCCACGTCATTGCAACCTTACATGAAAGGCAGGACCAAATCGGCAAGTTGACGTTGGTATTGACATAATTCCAGTTTCATTCCCCTGCTGGAAGTCTTACCGGAGTGGCAGCAGGGCCGGGGCATCGGGAGCGAGCTTATGCGGCGGATGCTGGAAAAATGTGTTTATATAACACCCACTGTTTTTTCCATGAAACAATCAAGAAATTCTTCCGATACGCTTTGCCTACTCAAATTTCGTTTTTGGCAAAGGTAATACAACTCTTCAACAGCAGAATACGGAAAAAACAACACATTTAGCGGCTTGAAAATTTCTTTATTGGCTTCCCTGACAACGAGTTTCCTGTCACTATCAGATGCGACAATAACATATCGTGTGTGAAATTTTGGCAGTGTCGCCTGAAAATTCAACATTCTTGTCAAACCGCTTGTCACACCAGTGCTATGCTCAACCTCCATAATCGCAGGCATCAGCTTATGATTTTGAAACCAAATGCAATCAATGTAGCGCCCGGCATGAACGGCCCCGTCATATGGATGCACCATCGGCTCATCTTCCAAATTTTTCACAATATCCCTTTGCTCTATCAGTGGCTTGTCATTAAAGATTATACCTGTGTCATTTTTTGCTATCCAAGTGCGAAAATCCAAATGCATCCCTATCAAATATAAGGCAACTTGAATTTGTGCATGTCTCCGCACTATGTCAATATTGACGCCTGTCTCTTCCAACTCCTCCAAAGCAGGGGGTAATGTTAAATCATAAGCAACCGATTGATATGGTATTTCACTTATCGCAATGTTAGTCTCTTTTGAGGATAAAACACCGTTTTTATGCGGTTCTGATGGGATCCAAATCAAATGTTTGTGACCACTTTTAATTTCAACATTACCTGCAATATCTTCTACGCGTCCGGGATAACAATAATGAAATTGTGGTGTATGGGCAATAAGGCTTTCAATAACTGAACGAGTGTTGTAACTCGCCCCAAGTACCCGATCTATGTTAATGGGTTGATTTTCTGAAAATGCGTTTGCGACACGCCAAATTAGCTGACTCGAAATGCTTTCCGTATCTGCTTGATCCGCCGTCTCTCCCCTGGCAGGATTCCAGCGCTTGAAATATATGGCTCCTTCTGGCAGGATAACATCGACGATACGAATAAGACCTTTTGTTCTCGGGTTGATGTAATTATAATCCTGATTTTTGGGTAATTGGTGTATAGCCGTAACCAAGTTTACCGCTGTTATTTTTCGCATATGCACTCCTCTAAAAAATACCGTATCGTCTTTGCTATTCCATCTGATAACAGAAAAGGAACGCCGTTTCCAATAGTCTTGAACATATCGGTAAGGGTCATATTAGGTGGTAGCTCAAACTCCTTCGGTAATGATTGTATTGCCATAGCTTCTGCGGCAGAAATACGTCGTTCTTTGTATGGGTGTAAATGTACCTCATTGTTTCCATAAGCAGCAGTAGGAGAGTAACGGTAACGGTGAAGTCTTTTATAAGATTTTCGGCTTACATCGCCCTCGGAAACTGTCCGCATTTTTTCAATACCGCCACGTGGAATGAAATGTGCTTTTGAGTTTGGGTGATTGTCCACTCCATTTTTCTCAAACCAATATTGAACCGTCAACGGCAGCATTGTCTCGTCCAACGGTAAATCCGCATCCTCGCCAAAATTGTTAGTGTCGCTCCACGACCACCCTTTAATTTCACGGGCGTTATAAACCATATATTTTATCCAGGGGAAATCTGTTATTTCTCCTGCTGATGCCACATTTTCATATAGAATTTCATTCTTTACCCCAACTAGTAGAATACGTTCCCTATCTTGTGGAACGCCGAATTCCAGTGCATTACAAAGGCGTTCACTCGTGGAATAGCCGGCGTTTTGCAACTTTATTTTTAGTTGCTCATAAAAAGCTCGGTGTCTTACGGTACTCCATAAACCTTTGACATTTTCAAACAAAAAGAATTCCGGTGAAATGTCAATGATAAGGTCTATGTAGGCAAGTGATAATTTACCGTTTGCACCATCGACACCTTTGTTTTTTCCTGCAACTGAAAAATCAGGACATGGTGGGCCTCCAATAAAGCCAACAAGATTACCCTCGCTTTTTGCTTTCGCTACAAACTGTCGCAGTTCTTCTTTTCGACCATTAAGAAATTCGTTTATATCTAAATTGTGATAGCCATATTTGGGTTCAGGCTTAGCCATTTTTGTGCGTGAATATTTATATGCTCCTAAAAAGGATTTTGAAATTTCGTTTACAAACACTATCTCATAACCCTCTTGCTCGAAACCCAAATCCAAAAAACCACTTCCTGAAAAGAATGAAAAAATCACTGGACGTTTCTGTTTTACTTTATTCTTTTCATATGTTGTCATCACGACTCCTCATTTGTACATTTGCTTGCCTTGATTATAGCAAACGAATGTTCTTTTGTAAAGGGATATAGGCAATTTTTCAAATTAAAACTCAATAAAACTCAAATAATACATTCATGGTACATTCATGGTAGTATGCACAAGATATGTCGCTTAAACTTATGGTATCATACTATATGTAGATAGGCAATGATTTTGATGTCATGTTTTGTTTTGGTTTTGCATTTGTTTTGCATTGCTATTAGGCGTACATTATAATATGATAAGTCAAAAAAAGGAAAAACCCATGACCCCCACCCTCACCCTGAACAAAGACCAGGCCCGCCGCTTCCTAATCCGCTACCAGCATCTTTCGGATGCGGAGGGTTTACGTGGCACAAACGGCGTGGAAACATACATGTCGCAGATGGGTTGCATCCAATACGACCCCCTGAATATGCTGGCGCGCAATGCCGATCTCGTATTGCAGGCCCGGGTGCGCGATTACCGGCCGGAAATGTTGTTTTCATTGCTCTATGAAAAGCGCAGCCTGATAGATGGCTGGGATAAGATGATGTCCATATACCCCGCCACGGACTGGCCGTATTTTCGTCGTGTCCGCGTAAGAAGGGGAGCAGAAACCATCGCCACCCTCGGCCACCGCCGTCAAACGGAGGCGCTATCGCATACGGATTCATGCCTGGCCGCCCTTTCCGAAGCGGGGGCGCAGATGCCGAAGGGGATAAAACTCGGTGCAGCCGAGCCCGGCAGTTGGGGGCATCGCAATCTGTCCAGCGTCGCCCTGGATTATCTGTTTCACGTCGGGAAGGTCGGCGTTTCCACGAAAAAAAACGTGAACAAGGTCTACGACCTGATAGAAAGACTGCTGCCGGCGGAGATTTTAGCGCATCCCGAGCCCTTCGCCACGGAGCATGATTTTTTGAAATGGTATGTATATCGGCGCATCGGCAGCATCGGCCTGTTGTGGAACAAAAACGGCGGCGGCTGGCTGGCTTCTTTCCTGGGCAATAAAAAAGAACGGCAGCAGCTCCTCGATGAACTGCTGAGTGAGGGGAGCATCCGCTGCGTGGCGGTGGAGGGCGTGACGGAACCTTTTTATATACGGACAAAGGACGTGGATTTATTGGATTGCGACGATCAGACCCTGGCCGCCGTCCGTTTCATCGCCCCCTTGGATAATCTCATCTGGGACCGCGCCATGCTGTCCACATTATTCGATTTCGATTACACCTGGGAGGTCTATGTGCCGGCGGCCAAGCGCAAATTCGGTTATTATGTCCTGCCGGTGCTTCATGGCGAGCGTTTCATCGGCCGTTTCGAGCCGGAAAAATCGTCCACACACATGCGGATAAAAAACTGGTGGTGGGAAGATGGCGTGGAAATAGACACGGAATTAATCGAGCGCATCCTGCGGGAAATGGAGCGCCTCGCCGCCTGCTTCCATAAGACAGAGGGTGTCTGTGAGAGCGTGGCAAAAATAATAAAGGGCACAAGCGCCTGATGTCATAGGCTATCCCGACACCCTGCCTCAATACATCTTTGCCTCATTCTCAAAGCGTTTTGTCGTGAGCTTATGCTCGATGGCATATGCCTTGCCCGCCGCCGCCCACAACATCCCGTTTTTCATCAACTGGGCGGCTTCGGGAACATCGAAGACATCGTCGTGGTGGCCGAGGGAGCAGTAGAACACCCGCCCATTGCCCCAGAACTTTGTCCAGGCCACCGGCATGGCGACCGGCTTGTTTGAGATATGGTAGTAGGGCACGGTCGGGGCGGGAAAGGGCGTGGTTGCCAGAATCTCGATGGCGGGGTCGATGTGCAGGTAATAATGCTCGCTCCATACCGTGAAATCGGCTATGCCCTCGGTGATGGCAGAAGAGCCGTGGCAGATATTGACCCTGTGCTCCACGCCGTCGCCGCCGGGGTGGCTCACCCATTGGCCGCCGGTGATGAACTGCCATTCGGTGTTTTTGCGGAAGCTGTCGCACATCCCCCCGTGGCAGCCGGCCAGGCCCACGCCGGCACCTATGGCCTTGGAAATGTTTATCACATAATCATTGTTAATCTCGTCCATCGTCCAGCAAGAAACAATCAAATCCAGCTCCAAAAGGGCCGCGGCATCGGCGAAGACATCCAGCGTATCGCTGACTTCGGTCTTAAAACCGGCCTCTTGCAAGTACGACGCAAATCGCTTACTGACCAACTGCGGTTCGTGGCCATCCCAGCCACCCTGTACGATAAGTGCTTTTTTCATTTTTCACCTCATGTAATCACCGTCACCCCGCAATGTTTTTATGCGGGGTCCCCTGACGAGGGGGATTGCGGGTTCATCTTCCGCTCAGCGGAAGCGCCCGCAATGACACGTTTTTTTAGCTCATTTAATACTATCATTTTATGTATGTACCTATAGCAATCACTCCTTCATCCTACTATGCGACGGATAATCTGTCAACCAGGTCTGAATAATGTTATAATAAAGTTATACTAATACCAAAGGAGCAGCCCAATGGACCCCAAAATCCCCTACATATACGAAACCCTCCTCGCCCACTACGGCGAGGAAACAGGAAAGGCGACGGAGCGGGCGAGCTTTTCGCCGCAAGGCGGAAACGAGCAAGCGCAGTCCATAAGGGGCCCCGCGAAGCCGTCAGGCTTCGTGGGAAAAGGAGCAATGACGGAGCGGGCGAGCTTTTCGCCGCAAGGCGGAAACGAGCAAGCGCAGTCCATTGCGACGTGGTGGCCGGCCAACACCCCATACGAAGTCATGGTCGGTGCGGTGCTGACGCAAAACACGGCTTGGTCCAATGTCGAAAAGGCCATCGCGAATTTTGGCGGCAGCCTTGCACCGGAGCTTATCCGGGACATGGATAGTGAAACACTGGCTGAAATCATCCGCCCCGCCGGTTTTTTCAAGCAAAAGGCGGGCTATGTGAAAAATCTGACGACGTGGTATGAAGGATATGGCTTCGACGTGGCCACAGTGCAAACAGAAGTGCTGGAGAAAATACGCGGCGAACTATTATCCGTGAAAGGCATAGGCCGGGAAACGGCCGACTCGATACTGCTATATGCCTTCGGCTTTGCGACCTTTGTAATCGATGCCTACACGATGCGGCTCATCGGACGCTATCCGGTCGATGCCGGCAGCAGCTACGAAGCAGTCAAGTCATACTTCGAAGACAGTATGCCGAAAGACAGAAAAACCTACGACATCTATCACGGCCTGATTGTCATCCACGCAAAGACCCATTGCCGCAAAAAGCCGCTCTGCGACGGTTGCCCGCTGCAAAAGACCTGCGCCAGTCATATTATATAACTGTCCGCCGCCTGCTCATTATAGCTATCCAGCATGTCCTGTAGGGTGATGCCCTCCAGATAATCATTGATTACCTTATTCAGCCCGTTCCACATGCCAAGGGTCATGCAATGGGCCGCCCGCTCGCATTGGTTGGCCTCATCATCCAAGCAAGCCACGGGCACGAGGGAGCCCTCGGTAATCCGCAGTATCTGGGCGACCGTATACTCCGATGGCGCCTTTGCCAGCATATAGCCGCCCATCTTACCCCGGCTGGCCCGCAGAAAATCCGCCGTATGCAACAGGGCGACAATCTGCTCCAAATACTGCTTGGAAATATCCTGACGCTCGGCAATCTCTTTCAGGGCGATGAAACCCTCGTTTTTGCGCTCCGCCAAATCCAGTAACATACGTAGGGCATAGCGGCCCTTGGTGGAAATTTTCATAATAATCCCCATTTACATTGTGTACTTTATATAATAATATATTATAACCAATCCAGGCGAGTGTAAAGCGATTTGTGAAAACCCGGTTATTATCACACCCGGGCGAAGTCCGGGATGACCACTGACCACTAATCACGAAGGAGTTCCATGGACAATTACACCCACTTTGAACACTTATCAGCGACGGGCGGCGTCGGCATAGTCGTACTGGATACGCAGGGCCAGACCCTGTTTGAGTCGTCCTTGCATCTGGCCGTGTCGGATTTACTGTTGCGGCTGCACGAGAAGCTGGACTGCGTCGAAAGCTCCCGCGTCGCGTTTTTATACGCCTGCTATCAGGCGCGCCGTTTTGGCGGGCGCTATATTTTCTTTGCGCCCTCCGCCCTGGCCTACTGCGCCGCGCCCTTGTTGGACAATAAAGGCCAGATGGTGTCCGGTGTCTTGGCCGGCCCGTTTTTGATGAACGCCCACGAAGAATATCTGCAGGACCTGCCCGGACGCGCCTTGCTTCCAGAAGACGTCAGCAGCGTCATCTCGCAGGGCATCCGCTCACTGCCGTATATCGAGCCGAAACGGGTACATTCGCTCAGTGAGCACCTGTATTATGTCGCGGCGGCATATGCCGCGCAAACCGTGTTGGCACCGCCCGCGCCGGTACAGACCGACCTGTTTTCCGCGGCCTATCCCATAGAAAAAGAGGGCGAGCTGCTGACGGCCATCAGCAAAGGCGACATCCACTCGGTAAACGTGATTTTGGATCTTACCTTAAAGCAAATAATGTTTCACTGCGGCGGCAACCTGGAGCTGTTGCGCTCCCGCGTGGTGGAGCTGACGGTGCTGCTTTCCCGGGCGGCGCTAAAGGGCGGGGCGGACATAAACGCCGTGTTGGGCTTAAATTACGATTATCTGCGTGAGATAGACGGCTGTTCTTCGGTGGAAGACATCGTTTTATGGCTGCATACGGTCACGCGGCAGTTCACGCGGCAGGTGTTTGAGTTTTCCGGCGCGAAGCACAGGGACATTATTTACAAAGCGGTCGATTACATCAAGCGCAACCATGCCGGCAAACTGACGCTACAGGCCATTGCGGATCATCTGTATATCAGCCGCCAATATTTTTGCCGCATTTTCAAAGAAGAAACCGGCCACACACCGGGGGCTTACATCACCTTCGTCCGCATCGAGGAAAGTAAGAAGCTGTTGTCCGACCCGACGGTGAACATCATCGACATCCCCGCGCATGTCGGTCTGGAAAGCCAAAGCTACTTCAATAAAATCTTCAAACTGGAAACCGGCATCACGCCGGGGCAGTACCGCCGGGAGCATATCGGGCGTTGGTGACACGGATGTATAATGGCGGCAAACACAATATCTAGTGAAAATATTCATACTTTATCAAATAGTGGTGGTTTTCCTCCGGATTATGTGTTAATATTGTCATTAACTAGTACAAGTTGGTTTTTATTTAGAAGATAGAGATTTTTATCGGACATCAAATAATTTATACTACAAAAATAAATCAATAAAGGAGGTGACAAAATTGTTTAAATGCGTTGATTTGTTTTGTGGTGCGGGCGGTCTATCCGAAGGGTTTAGGCAAAATGGATTTGATATTCTTTTGGCTAACGACTTTGATGCTTGGTGCGAAGCTACCTATCGGTTTAATAACCCGGAAACGGAGTTTATTTCCGGTCGAATACAAGATATTGCGGCACAATATATCTTGGAGAGCTTGGGCATGAAGCCCGGAGAATTGGATTGCATTATTGGTGGCCCGCCATGCCAGGCGTTTAGTGTATACAATCATCAACGTGGCATGCACGATGAGCGTTCAGGCTTGTTCCGTGAATACTTACGCATCGTTGAGGGTTTGCTACCTAAATATGTTATCATTGAAAATGTGCCAGGGATTAGCTCGGTTGAAGGCGGAATAGCTGTAGCGGAGATAAAAAGAGGGCTTAATAACCTGGGGTACACAGTGAAAACAGCACTGCTAAAGGCAGAAGACTACGGTGTGGCGCAAGAGAGGCGTCGCCTGTTCTTTATTGGTAATCGTATTGGTGTTGATATTGATTTCCCTGAGCCAACCCACGGAATAGGGATGTTGCCCTACTCGAAAGTGTGGGATGCAATATCTGATTTGCCCTATCTGGAAAACGGAGAAGGAAGCGAAGTCACGGAATATCCCTCGCCACCACAGAACGATTATCAAAAATACATCCGTGAAGGCTCACATTTGGTTTTCAATCATGTTGCCCCTTCCCTCGGTACAGTCAACATGGAACGTTTGAAATACATTCCGGAAGGCGGCAGTTGGAGAGATATACCAATCGAATTATTGCCGGCGGGAATGAAACGCGCCCGGCGCTCAGACCATACGAAGCGTTATGGAAGATTGCGCCGCGATGGGTTTGCCTCGACTATCTTGACCAAATGCGACCCGCATTGGGGGGCTTTCTTTCATCCAAAGCAAGACAGGGTTATTACAGTCAGGGAAGCTGCTCGTTTGCAGTGCTTCCCTGACAGGATCAGATTTACAGGCAGCAGGGTCGAGCAATACAAGCAAGTTGGGAACGCTGTTCCCATACTAATGTCGGCAGCAGTTGCGAGGATTGTTCACAATGCCTTATCTGTTAATTGCATTGAGGGAGCGAAAGCATATGCCGTGTAATCCGTATGAAATGATTTGCGAAATATTGGGGCAGCCGGCAAATCAAATGAAAAGCCCCGTAAATGAAGATTGTTTGTGTCCATACAGAAATACTGTTTGCACGAAAAGAAGCCACAGAATAGATGGGCCATTTCCGGTTTGCACGGTTTTTCGTCGCCGTAAAGGTGATAAATGTCCCACACCTATTATTGTGTGTCCCCACCGTCTCTACGCCGCAGACATATACAATGACATACTGGCCTATTGTTGGCCGGGAGTAAAACCACAGAATCCAATACTGGTGCATGAGATTAAAATGGGGGATGTCGGTAACGTTGACATGGTTATTGCCGATCTTGCCGGTGACGGAAAAAGCATCAAGGATTTTATTTCGATTGAATTGCAAGCCGTTGACATTACTGGTTCATATGAACCAGCCTATTCCTCGATTGTTTTGGACACTCCACTGGATAAACGCCCAACGTATAACTTCAATTGGCAAGCTCCGAAAACCACCACATATTCCGCCTGATTTCCGCTGGCGAGCTAAACTTTGCCATATTATCGCTTGAAAGGTGCAAAAACGCTGTCCAGACGGGCTGTCACCCCCGTCGTTTCCGTTTCCGGACA
>Ga0099364_10006232_pt2 | contig 16148 bp, 12 predicted proteins | sample TergutTh196P3_FD_73070 | JGI IMG/M metagenome (GOLD analysis project Ga0099364, IMG submission 73070) | Microcerotermes parvus P3 segment gut microbial communities from Pointe-Noire, Republic of the Congo - Th196 P3 | ecosystem: Host-associated > Arthropoda: Insects > Digestive system > Gut ...
ATTATAACCCGTCAGAGCACCGGCATACGTGATCCCGCTGAGATTGGGCGAAACATTTACATCTTCCAATGTCAAATTTGCCACACGCCCTGCCGCCCCAATATAGGCAAACAACCCGGCATACTGCTTATCCCTCAGCACCGTCAAATTCCTAATCGTAAACCCCCGGCCGTCCAACACGCCCCTGAACTGACTGGCCGTAGCGCTCCCCCCCAACGGAGTCCAGGCTCCGTCCGACAAATCTATGTCCGCCGTCAAGTAATAGTGTCCTGTCATATTGATGTTTTGCAATTCCTCGCGGCTGGCGATAGGGTAAGATACGGGAGGTGGATCGTCCGGGACATCTGCTTCGAATTGCACAGTGACTTCATGGTAGCCATCCATCCCCAGGATATAGCTTGTGTTTTTACCATTGACTACCAGGCCATTATCCTGCCAGGCCCGGACGCGGTAGTTGGCATCGGGAACGGCGGTGAACAAGACATTTTTGCCCGCCAGGATCTCGTCCAAATTATAGACACGGTTGCCATCCACGCTGGCGCTCAAGGTGCCATTGGAGCCGATTATCTGAAAGCGTAGCTCATAGGCGGCGGGTGCTAAGTCCGGCGGTGTCAGGACGGGATAAGGATAAACCCCGCCGCCCATCTGCCAAGTATCCACAAAATCAAAACCGACATATGAGCCCGCTATCTGAGCTTGGCTCTCCGTGAGTCTGCTTGCCGTGTCCGTGCCTTGGCCGACACCGCGTTTGTAGGCATCCGCCTGCAGGGCATTGTTTATCGTCTGGGTGGCGGCTTGGTTCCAATATGAGTGGCTGATGGTACTGCCACTTACGGCCTCACCGACAATAGCCCCCAGACGGCAGGATGCGGCATTTGAGCCGTGGCTGGCTGTGAGGTTGCCGACGCTGTAGCTGTGGCTGATGTTGGCGTTGGCATCACTGTAACCGGTGATGCCGCCAGCGTAGACGTAATAGGAACTGCTTGAAATCGTGTATGCGGCCGAAACAGCCCCGCGGTTATAACAGTTTTCTATGCTGCCTGTATTACGGCCACTGATACCACCTCCAAAAGAATAACTCCAACTTGTCGAAGACGATGCCGTGACCACCGCCGCATTGACTGAATGCCGGATTGTTCCCGTATTATAGCCCGCCAAGCCACCGGCATAACTGTAAGAGCCGCCTGTAATTGTCGCAGTAACCACAGCACTCACGTTCACGCCGGTTTCGCAATATTCTATAATTCCGGCATTATAACCCGTCAGAGCACCGGCATACGTGATCCCGCTGAGATTGGGCGAAACATTTACATCTTCCAATGTCAAATTTGCCACACGCCCTGCCGCCCCAATATAAGCAAACAACCCGGCATACTGCTTATCCCCCAACACCGTCAGGTTAGTTATTTTAAACCCCCGACCATCCAACACCCCCCTGAACTGGTTATTGCTCCCGCCCAACGGCACCCAGGCCCCGTCCGACAAATCTATGTCCGCCGCCAAGTGGTAATGCCCCGTCATACTAATGTTTTGCAAGTCCTCACGGGTATATATCGCCAGCGAATCCTCCCTTGGCGCCGGCAGGGTATTGGCCATGGCCTGGAAGTCCGCCGCCATTTGCGAGATATGTTCAGTATCTTCTAAACCCTCTTTTTCGTCTGTATCCGCCACTTCCGTGTTGTCTGCCTCATCAATTTCGTTGTTATTTTCATCTTCATTGCCCGCACCGGGGCCTTCATCATCGCCGGGGTTATCACTATTTTCGCCGTTGCTGTCATCGCCGCCGCCATTATTATCATCGGTTTCGTCATCACCAGTGCCATTTTCACCGCCGCCACCGCCATTTTCATCGTCGGTGCTATCATCGCCCGTTCCGTCACCGCTGCCCGTACCGTCACCGCTACCCGTACCGTCATCGCCGCTCTCGTTAGCATTGCCGTCGGTTTTGTCGTCCACGCTTTCATCGCCGCCGCTATTTTCATCATTGCTAATGTTTTGAGCAGTCGTTGTTTCGCTTTCTCCATGTCCTTCCCAGGCATATGTATTGCCGGGCAGGGATGTGAGCAGCAGCGCCGCTGTCAGTAGAGTGGCCAGTAATCTCTTGTTCATGTTTTTTTTCATTTTGTTCTCCTTGCTTTGCCATCCCGTCATTGCGAGCTAATCTTCCGCTTTGCGGAAGTAGCGAAGCAATCCAGTAATAAAAATATGCGAATCGCTGGTTCTGGATTGCGCCTGCGCATAGCGCAGGATGGGCTGGTAAAGCAGCCTCGCAATGACGTGTTCCTTTACTTTTCATAAATCGTTTGCAAACGGCAAAATACCGCCATTTAGAGAAATCAAAAACGGGATATGCTTGTGTCTTACCACTCATACCCCGCTATACGCAAAAGGCCGTAAACCGCCCACACACCCATATCATTGTAAATGACCTTCATTTACCTTATAATATGCTTGTGTGTACCGCAGTTTACTGTATTGTGTGGCAGCTAATTTGCCATACCTTGCCCGGCGGAGTTTGCCCTCTGCCGGGTGGTACACCTAATGTCTTTGATTTCTCTGTCTGAATTATAACGTATGTGTGGTGGGGGTGCAAGAGGGAATTTTAATCTCACGGCCTCAGGGTTGTAATTTCTTGAATTCACTTTGAGTGTAATTTTCCGCATGAATTAGAGAAGGGCTTTACTCTCTGCATAGAGGGTGTGGGGGCAATAATCCAAATTGCCATCACACCATGTAGGAATACCATAATCGACGTATACATCTTCGAAAATCTTTTTGTCCTTCAATATCTGGAAAGCCGGGAACTCCAGTAATTTAGCACAATCGAATATCCCCGTCTCGCCCGTGGAAAACCTGAGCCAGAGCCGATAATTATCGAGCGGACGTACTGAAAGAACTTTTATTTCTTTTTCCTTTTCACCGGCGAAAGCGATACCATCTTTGACATACATGGCATTTCTCCTTTATCTCAAAGGTTCGATTTTGCTACCTTGAAGTATTTTTGTGAGCTTGAACCCGAACACCACATTATCGCCGCCGGGAGTTTGTTGGGCGTGACGACAAGCCGCAGGGCATTTACCTTCCCGGTCGGGAAAGTGGACCGTCTCATCCTGTGGCCGATGGATTTTGAGGAGTTTCTACTGGCCTTGGGTAAGAATGACTTTACCCGGCAGATAAAACATTGTTTCGCACATAATGCGCCAATGCCGCCCATCAGCCACAATGCCTTAATCGAACTATACCGTCAGTATCTAATCGTCGGCGGTCTGCCGGAGTGTGTGGCAAAATTCGCCGACGGTGCGGGCCATGTCTTAATCCGGGCAACGCAAAAGCAGATTTTGAACGACTACCTCGACGACATGAGTAAATACAACAGCAACAACGAAATCAAGAAAACACGGCTGGCCTTTAACAGCGTCACGGCGCAACTGTCCAAAAAAAATACCCGTTTCCAGTACAAGTTGATTAAGTCCGGCGGCAGGGCGGCGGAGTTTGAAAATGCTATTGAATGGCTGGTCCTGTCTGGCATCGTGACACGGGTCTTTGCCTTGGAAACAGTCAAAAAGCCGCTTTCTAACTACATAAAAACAGACAGTTTCAAAATTTTTGGCGCGGATGTGGGCTTAATCAATGCCAAAAATAATGTCTTGCCTGCTGATATCCTTTATAATTCAAGCGATTTGAATGATTTCAAAGGCGGGCTCACGGAAAACTATGTATGCTCGGCACTATTAAGCAATGGGCATGAGTGTTTCACCTGGAAGAGCGATGGCAAGGCCGAGATAGATTTTGTGATACAAAGGGAGGGTAAGCTGATACCCATAGAAGTCAAATCCTCGGAAAACACCAAGGCAAAAAGCTTAAGGGTATATATGGAACGCTTTAAACCAGAATATGCGATAAAAATATCCGCGAACAACTTTGGCTTCGCCAATAACATCCGGTCCGTGCCGCTTTATGCGGTGTTTTGTATTTAGCTCACGGCCCCAGGGCATTGATGGGAATGACATAAACCCCGTCGTCCCGCAGCCTGCCGAAACCGCCGCCGGTCAGCACACATAGGCAGGCCGGTGGCAAATAGCCGGCCAAACGCATTTTTTCACGCAAGCGGCAAAGTGTGGAGGCGGCAACATCCACCTGATGCTCACCCAACTTTATCTCAAACGCCCCCCATGTTCCGTCCGTCATTTCCACAATCGCATCCGCTTCCAGGCCGCTGTCATCCCGATAATGAAAAACCCGGGCACCGATGTGTTCCGCATACACGAGCATGTCACGCAGGCAAAGGTTTTCAAACATGAAACCGTATGTCTTCAAGTCATGGAGCGCCCGCTCGGCAGTAAGCCCCAAAGCAGCCAGGGCCAGGGAGGGATCGGTGAATATTATCTTCGGGGCCATACGCATCCTGGTCTTTGACCGGATTTGCGGAATAAAGCCTGGTATTTCCTCGATAACAAATATCCTTTTCAGGTCATCCAAATATTGTGCCGTGCTTTGACGGGAGATGCTTATGTCGCCTTCCGGATATGTCTGTTCCTGTTCGGCATCCAGTGACAGGGTAGAAATACTCACGGTCGTGGCATTGTTTCGCGCCAGCGAGCGCAGCAATCTACCCAGCTTCGCCATGCTCCTTCTTCTGTCGTCCGTCCTAAACATTTCGTTTTTCGTTATCAGCTCCAGGTACTCAGCCGTCATGTACGCCGCATCCGCCCCGGGCATTAAAAGCGCTTCCGGCCAGCCGCCGCGCAGGCTAATCTCAATGAGGCGCATGATGTCCATATCCGCCGAAAACGCCTCAATTCTTTCCCCGCCCAGCAATGCGGCGAGCGAAACGAGGCCGGACGATTCCCCGGACTCAAAAAGGCTCATCGGGCGCATCCTGATAATCGCGAACCTGCCCGCCCCACTGTGGCTATAAGACTCACGGGGCGGCGATACGGAACCCGTCAAGATGTATTGTCCGCCGCCACGTTCCATGTCAACGGCAAATCTGACTGCATCCCAGATCCCCGGCACTTCCTGCCATTCATCTATCAAATGCGGCCGCTCCCCCGCAAGCACGAGGGCAGGGTTTATATGCGCCCGTTCACGGTTTCCATAATCCCCGGACGGATCCATTATATAGGTGACGCTGTTCGCATGGTTTAACGCAGTCCATGTTTTCCCGCACCACTTCGGCCCCTCGATGGACAAGGCACCGAAAATGCGCAGATACTCCGCAATTTTCGCATCTATAATCCGCGGCAAATAGCCTTCTTTTCGCAAAGACATAATACCAAATCCTCCATAAGATTATGATATGATGTTTTTTAACAAAAAGCAAGGATATTTTTTAACATAAAGCAAGGATATTTTTTAACAAAATGCGAGGATGTTTTTTAACAAATTGCAAGGTTATTTTTTAACAAAATGCAGGATTATTTTTTAACAAACTTCCGCTTGCAACAACCACTCATACACAATATAATTATTCTTACCCAACACATCCATCGGCCACGCATACCCGACCGGCATATGCTTTTTGCCCCGGGGCAGCAAACCACAGAAAGAGGTTCATCATATATGCAATCCAGCTTGTTTGACACCGCCGACAACGGACAACTTATACTGGAACGCACGGACAGGAAACTGGATGTTGTGGAGACGCAGTTTGCCGGCATCCATGGCATGACATGGCGCGAACTTTTTGACGGTTTTGATTATTTATATGCCATTACATATTCTTCCGGCATGAATTTTCTCTGCGAGCTCGTCCGCCAATTCAAGAAAGCCGAAATTATTTTTGGTTTTGACGGGGTAATATCATACAATCTGCAAGAAATCATGGCCTATCAGCTAAAGACCATCGAACGATTGCGTGAAAGTGCCTCCTTTGCCAAGCTGGATTTACTCGCACGTATCGACGATGACAGCTTGCGTTTGCTTGTGGCCCGCAAGCAGTTATCCCACGAAAAAACGTATTTACTCCGGGCCGAAGATGGACGAAAACGTGTCATCATGGGCAGCGCCAACTTATCCCATGCGGCTTTTTCCGGCAACCAACGGGAAAATATCTGCTACATGGACGGGGAGGATGCCTTCACTTGGTATTTTGAGTGCTTTTCGGAACTGCGCGACCATAGTTCTGATGATATTTCATCCAAAGCCCTAAAAGTCGCCGACGACGCGGAAAATGTCGAGGAACTTCCCGTTGCCCAGACCATAGGGATAAAGAAGGCTCTGGTAATCGAAACCCAGACTGCTTTGCAAGATGAAATGCGTTTCGTCCTGGACGTGAAAAATAAGGCTGCCCGCTTCGCCGCTTTCGTTCCCAAGGCCGACAAAAAAGGCAAGCTCATCCTTTCCCCGGAAATCATGAAAATGACCCGCCGGCGCTTGATCGATGCCAATATCCAAGAAAAAGAACTGCGTAACGAATACCCGCAACTGGAAATCGACATCGAAAACCGCTCTGTCCAGCTAAACGACACTGCCCTGGACTTAAATCCTGCCCACTCAGACGTCGCAAAGGATGTTTCCTTGTTTTTGGAATATATGCACGGTTATGAGAAATTCCACGGTGACATCGAACTGATGCAGACGCGGTATTTTGAATTTGCGAACTGGTTTTTCGTCTCGCCATTTTTGGCCCATATGCGCAACATGGCCGTTTTGCACAATCAAAATCTTTTGCCATACCCGGTGTTCGGGCTTTTATATGGCCAAAGCAAGGCGGGCAAGACGAGTTTTCTGGAAACATTGTTGAAAATGATGATTGGCCAAAAGACCAAACTGTCTGCCCCCGATTTTACAAGGTCGAGCATCGAAGGCTTAAAGCGCAGCGTCAAGGGAGCCCCCATCATTGTTGACGACCTGACCCAAACGCGGTTTTCCAGCCACGCCATCGAAACCATCAAAAACGACGACTTCGGCGTGTCGGAAATGTTGCAAAACTATCCGGCAGTCGTCATCAGTGCCAACGAGGATGTAAAAGCCGTGACCCCCGAAGTCATCAGAAGGACGGTCATTTGCCGGGTGCAAGCGGGCTTAAAAAACACCGAGCTGATGAAAAACAGCATCGTCAGGCGCGTTCAGAAGAATATCGGCACGGCCTTTTATCGCGAATATCTGCGCCGCATGATTGATGAAATCCCCGATCTGCTCGAAGAGCTAAAACAAGATGACGAGTCCGGTGCCCCGGACATACTGTCTGTCTCATCTGAAATAATTTGCGGCATTATAAGGGAGCATTCCGATGATGGCCTGCCCTTTTTCATCAGAGAACTCACACTTGAAGACTATTTCAGTGAAAAAGTGACCGGTGCCCACGCCATAAAAGCCATCCAAAACGCTTGGCAGATTAACCGCAAAGCTTTTGTGGTGGACAAAAAACTAGGACAATTGCGTTATAATGCCGGTCAGGTTTGGGAAGTGGACCGCATCATCAAGGAATTGCCGGAGGATTTGGAGCCGCACAAATCCCGCGAATGGGTCATCATGGATTTGGAGCGGGCCTGTGAGTTCTTTGGAATTGGTTTTACGAAAAGAACGATGCCCTTTCGCAGATGATGCCAGAAATAATGTTAAACCAATATAAATACAGAAATTCCTTCCGGATTTATTATGCTTGCCGCAGTTTGCCGCTATTTTGCCGCTATTTGTGCAAAAAACCATGGTTCATTCCCCTTGACTTTCGTTTTGCATGGCCTTATAATTTGATTATAAAGAGTGCCACCGATAGACGGTTCGGCCTAGACTATAGTTACAAAACAGCAACCTAGCCCTTGTCCGAGCGGTTGCTGTTTTGCTTTTGGTTTGATTTCGCCGTCTGGCGGATATTGATCACAGTCACGATGATACTAATGACCGTGAGGGCACTCTTTGCCCCGTGTGGGGTTAGTTTCATTATAGAATGTTTGTTCTGTTTTGCCAATGGTGAAATGGATTACCTCATTCGGCCAAGTATTCGCTAAACATTGCGTCCATGCTGGCTTCATCAACCACATAGGCGACCCCGTTCCATGGCGAGTAGTCATACTCCTTTACTTGGTTTTCTGAGTTGAAATATCGGTTTAGCATTCTTTCATATTCTTCAAAAGATACTAACTCCCCCCGCGAATAATAGGAAGTGTGCATGGGATAATCGGGAGGATCACCAACATCAGTATGTTGATAAATATCGACTATGTTGACCCCATCCTCCATACCTATATTCTTCAGGCTATTACCGGACATCTCAAAATATAGCGATCCGCCATCATCAGTATGAGCATCCTCAATATTTGTATATATCCCATCATAACCCTCTATTACGTATAATAGACAATATAGATCATATGGGGATCGGGCGTATGTCCAACCCACTTCGATGACTTCGTCATCCACAATAGTATAAACACCATGTCCAGACCAGTACCCCAGAAAAAGCTCCGGTATGCCGTCATTGTTTAAATCCCATAGTGTAATCCTGTGAAACCATTCCGGCTGCCCGACATAGTCGGCAATGAATTGTCGATACAGGCCCTCCCAATCAAGCGCCACGATGGGCAGCATCGACATTTCTGATGGTGTGTCATTGTTGCCATCTGCCGCGTTGATATATGTGGGTATCCCAGCTTCTTGGCTATCGTCTCCACCATCTTCCCGGCCGCTGTCGCCCGATGTAGTGACCTCTTGCGATGCGGTAAGCTCCGGCGTAACATCTGACTCTGCCACCGCCTCGCTTTCATCCATCGCGAAATACATCCCAATGAGCGGGAGGCTGTCGAAACCGTGAAAATAGCCATATAAGGCCGCAGCAGCGATGATGAGCAATAATATAATTACAACTGTTATCGCTACCTTCCCGCCTCTGCCTTGTTTCTTTTCACCTACCTGTGGTGATAAAGGTGATGCCTGCCCACCGACCTCCGCCGCCGCTCCACATTTACTACAAAACCTCACCCCTTCTTTCAGGGCGTTGCCACAGTTTGTGCAAAAAATCATCTTTCACCTCTTGACTTTCATTTTTCTTGGCCTTATAATCTGACTATAAAAGAGTGCCACCGATAGCGGTTCGGCCTAGACTAAGTTACAAAACAGCAACCTACCCTTGGCGAGAGCGGTTGCTGTTTTGCTTTTGGTTTGATTTCGCCGTTTGGTAGATATTGATCACAGTCACGATGATACTAATGACCGTGAGGGCAATATCCACGAATCCGGCTATTTCCAATCGCATAGAGCGTGGCCTTTCCTGTTATTTTCCATTCGCATCACCTCCTTAAAATGCTGGAAGCTCTCGGAATGTACTCATTCCGGCTAAAGGCCGAACCGCATACCGTTATGATGGCACTCTTCGCCCCATGTGGGGTTAGTTTCATTATGGAACGTTTGTTTGCTTTTGTCAATGGGAATGTGGGGATTTTCCCATTGGCTTCCCATTGACGAGTGCCTTTTCTTTTGAAATCTTACTCCTTTGTAATGGAAAGGAAGCTCCATTTGCCGTCTTTTTGGGCTGCCACCATGCCTTCGGACAACAGACCCAATGCAGCATATTCGAGCGGCACCACGACCCGGCCAGTGGTGTCGACCAGCCCCCAGAGACCATCACTCATGTATCTGAAACTCATTACCTGATGAGTCTATCACTCCGTATTTGTAACCTGATTCCCGGTCCCCAATGCCAACCACGGCCACACCTTCCATAAAACTGTCGATTGTATCATATCTAGGTGCAACTATTTCATTGCCATATATGTCAATGATTCCATATCTATAACTTATCCAATAACGTTCCCATTCATCATATTCACTCCAGTACCCTCCTCGGTTGCGATAATTGCCACTCCTTCATTGAATATGGTATAATCTCCAAAAGTGTCAAAGAGGTTATAAAAAGATGCCTCACCAACACGCTCGTATTTGGGTTCAACCAAGACATTTCCTTGTCTGTCAATCAAGCCTAGTTTTATCGTGCTGATATCACCCGCCCCTATCCCAAAAATGGCTACATCATCCGTGAAATCACTGATGTAATCATATGACGGCTCAACTATCTCATGCCCCTGTTTGTCAATTTAGCCATATTTGTAGTATACAATTCCCTCTATAACCATATCATATACGGTGAAACCATCACTGTTGATAATACCCATCACCGCCCGAATAATCCCTGATTAAATCATAACGCGGCTCTATTATATCTGTGCCATATTTATCAATCACCCCGAATCGACGGCCGTCCTCCTCGTTCCCGATGCCAATCACCGCCAAACCTTCATGAAATTCGCCGACCCAATCATAAATAAACGGGGTAGCCTCGACATAATCAGCCCCCTGAGTATTCTCCCCCGCTCCATCCACCGACTCATCTCCGGGCAAGTCACCGTCGCCCAATCCCCCTGCGACGCCCTCTCCAGAGTTCCGCCCATCCGTGTAAGTGTTGCTCAACTCCACCTCTCCTTCATCCACCATGAAATACGCCCTAATCAACGGCAACCTATCGTAGCCATGAAAATAACCATATAAGGCTGTTACCCCAATGACGAGCAGTATGGTAACAAATGTTATCATCACCACTCTGCCGAGCTCACTCTTTTTACTTGCGTCTTTTTTCTTCCCGCTTATCTGTAGTGGCGAAGGTGATGCCTGCCCACCGACCTCCACCGCCGCTCCACATTTATTACAAAACCTCACCCCTTCTTTCAGGGAGTTGCGTTACTGTTCAGACGCGACCAAGGCACAGCAACATAAATCCCGGCGACAAAATCCTTTTTGCCTGCCGGGATTTGTTCAACCAAAGAATGCCGTGATATTTTCGTAAAGATTTTTTTCCTGCAAGCGCAAAGATTCAATGATGCCCAGGCCGTCACAAAGATAACTGATGCTGTCAAAGCTCCTGAAAGTCATGGCTTGTTTTTGTTTCCGTTTGAATTTACGCAACAGGCGCTCGCTCAGGTTATTGGTTGCCGGCACCCTTTTGTCGTGCAGGAAGAGCAAGTGGTTATCCATGTAATCGCGCAACCTTTTATATAGATTATAGCCGTCCTTGTAATAATCACTTGGCGGTTCGTATTCATATTCATCGGCGGCAGTCCCCAGTATGCCGAGATACCTGCCCTTGAATTTTTCCACTTCCGCCGGGTCGGTGTCGGCGCCGGGGTCAAGGCCGTTGCGGTAATGGATCGCCTCCCGTACCAGGTCCCGCATCTGCCCGTTCCATTTGAGGCCGGGTTCGTTTTCCATGCTGTCTTTCAGATAACGGAGCACGTGGCTTAAACACTCCTGGTGGCCGCTGCCGTAATTGTAAAATGTTTTGTCATGGTCATGGACAAGTATGCCCTGGTAATCCTCGGCGGGGGTGCCCTTCACGCCTTCGTGTCCCTTTTGTGGGCGTGCGGAATATATTACTTTGTCGGGGGTGGCGCAGACGTTGACCTGGATGTTCTTGCCGTTAAGGCGGGCGGTGCCAAAGTCGGTGTTCATCACCGGGGAAAGGAGGAGGTCGCAGAATGCCGCCTTTTGTCCCGCTTCCGTCTTGGCGCTGAATTCCCTGCCCAGGCCGTTTATCATCCCCTTTGAAATTTGCAGCCTGCCGCCCGTCAGTTCGGAAAGCATCTCCCGCGTCTTGTCCATCGACACATTGCAGTGATTGTTGAGAAGGTATGCGGCCGCTTTTATGCTCCCGCCGTAATTGACGTCGTTTTGCACGGCGTCCGGAAAATCCGCATGGACGCGCACGCCGGTCCGGACATGCCCAAACTCCGGGGCATGGTATTCATCGACAATCAAATCCATGCGGATGTTGACCATCTGCTTTGTGATTATTTTCCCGGTGAGCCGGTAATCGGGATTGTCCGCATACTCTTCCGGCGCCGGGATTTCAATGACATTTGAGGGGACATGCCTTTTCCTCCCATGGCCTTTGTGGCCGGGCTGTCCGCCCGGCTTCCGTCCTGTTTTTTCGCGGTTGTTGGATATTTTTTTGCGGTTTGGCTTCATGCTTGACGGAATGGACGAGTTTTCGTGGTCGCGGTTCATCTGTGCCTTCAGTTTTTGGTTTTTGCCCTGTTCCTCCATGAGCCCGGTCCGCGCCTGGTATAACTCGCGGCGCAGCACGGCGGCCTTGTCCAGGGCCCCGTCGCGCTGTCCCTCGGCGCGGAGGGCGCGTTCCTCCATCGCCCTCAGTTCAAGGTCCTTTTTTGCGAGTTCCTTGCGATGCTCCCTTTCAAGGTCGTCAAATATCTCCGACCAGTTCTTGCGGACGGTGACCGTTTCGGAATGGGCGGCTGAAAGTTCTGCCTTGAGGGCCTTGATTTTCCTGTCCCTTTCCAATAGCTGCGACTTGAAGGCGGCCTGCATTTTTGTGTATTTTTCGCCGGACTCAAAAGCCTTGACCTGCGAGGACAGGGCCTTTACGCGGTACTGGAGGGACGTGGTGATTTCAAAGCTTGAGTCAATCATTGCTGGCCTGCCCCTTTAACTGCCTGATTTCTTTTTGCAATGCATTTGTCAGGGTTTCCAACGCCATGTGCTTTTTGAGCAACTGTCCGTAGAGCTTCTTGTAATCGGGATGCCCGCCCTCTTTGTTTTTGCTTTTCCTGTTCCTCCCGTCGGTCGGCACGATTTCGCCCGTGCCGGGGTCAACGCGGCCGATCAGTTCCCTCTTGGCGCGTGACTGCTTTTTTTCCTTGTCCCAATATGCCTTGTTTTCGTAGGCATAGGTTATGCCCGATCTTTTGTCCGTCTGATAAATGATTCCCATTTGGCACCTCCAATCGTTACATATAGCTTATCTCATAACGATTGTCTTGTCAACGGAAAATCATCAATTTTCCTTGATTTTTCAAGGAATTTATGAGGATTTTTCAGTGTTGGTTTAGTGTTATGGAAACGGGTGACTATTTATATGCTGCCTGCGGACTCTCGGTACTCAGGTCGCGTCTGAACAGTAACTCCGTTTGTCCGTTTATCCTGATACGAAGTAAATTTATCCTGATTCGAAGTAAATTTTTCTTGACATAGTGCCAATCTTATGATAGTATACAAATTACATATCCAATTTAGCAATGCCCAAACATGATAAACCGTCCTATAAATGACGTTGCAGTAAGGAAAGTTATTCAAGGCCTTGCTCCAAAACACCCTGGTTGTATAGGAGTGTATAGCAAGAACGAAAGGAGGTGATTCCATTGTGGGTTTAACGGTTTAACTTTGCATGGTCGACATTTTGAGAAATAAAAACCAAAAATTTAAGGAGAAAAAGATTATGATTAAACGCATTAGGAACAAGTATATGGTTGGCATATTTGCATTTGTTATGATAGCGACAATTTCATTTTCATCATTATCGGCGTATGCTTGGATTTGGTGGACGCCAAGTTTTGCTGAAACCCTAGAGGTTACAGGAGAAGGAGTTCGGTTTAGGCGCGAGCCGGTTAATGGAGAAATATTAGGACTATTGTATAGAGGAGAAAAACTTCAAAACGATGTGAATGCAGACCACGCCAGTTACTATCACCTTAAGAAGGGCAGTACAAAAGGATGGTCAGAAAAAAATTATTTTAGAAAAGTAAAAGTATAGGACGTTTTTTATGCTTATGGGGTGCTTCGACGCTTGTCGTTGAAGTACCCTTGTCAGCTTTGAAAATTGTTGGTTTAAGGAGTGTACCTATTGAAAAAAATATGTTTGGCAGTACTGCTTGGCATGTTCTGCATATGTGCCTGTACCTTTAATGAAGAGTCCGGTGATTTTCCGGGACCAGTCAAAAGTGATGATAACATTTCCGGGGAAGCGGATGTTCCCATTACAAATACTACGAACGATGAAAACGGGATGCAAGTTGCCGAAAATGTCGAAAACTCCCAATATCTTGACGTGCCTTTGAATACAAAAGCCGAAGAAATTTCATACGTGGATGATACCATTTTCGTGTCCCCATTCATTTCAGATGGAAAGGACTTGTTTTTAAGATTGGACTCTTACGCATATATGGGCAAAGCAGGATTTTACACCATGCCTGTCAGTTCCGAGGGCGGGGAAAGAGTCGAACTTGATTTTCCCGAAGGTGCCGACATAGGTAATCTTGCGATTGACACGTATGGCAGGGTGCATCTGCTTATTACTGACCGGGATAATGAAAAGCATGTTGTTTGGCGTTTGGATGATAAGCTGCAAATTGAAAAACACATTGACATTTCCGGGTATTCCAACGAGAGCCGAAAGCCCAGTTATTTTATGATTGATAAAGATGACACATTTTACGTTTATTGGGGGCTTAACGAAGAATTATTGGTCGTTGACAGCGAAGGAGCGTTTGAGAGTAGGTTCACGCCGGAGTCCCTTGGGATAAAACACATACAATCAATTGGAATTGGGAAGGACGGCCATCTGTATATTGCTTATGAAAATGATGGGAGGGTAAATATCGGAAAGTTAGGTGCCGGAAGGGATCAAATCGTGAATGCAAATCCCGACATTAGTTTCCCGAACGATGAAAATATCACGATGATTTCCAGGGGTACCGACACGGATATGTTAATATATGGCACATATGGCGGCGTCTGGGCATGTGACATTGAAAATGGCAGCATCGAAAACCGTGTCCCCATATCCGATATCGGTTTTGGCGCGGATGCGGATTTTTACCGCTCATTTCTGCCCGACGGACGTTTGCTGATAAACACGTATGACCACGATACCAATCAAGTTTTCTTCAAATATATCCCTGTCGGGAGATAAAGAGGTAATGTCACATGAAAAAATATTTACTCATTTTCATTATCCTTTTTTCCCTGGCGTTTTGTGTGTGTGGTCCCGCCCCGAATGCGGAAACCACCGTGAAAACACTGACGCTTGCCAGTGTGGGCCGAAATCGCGAACTGGCTAATTGGGTAAATGCCTTTAACTCAAGCAATGCCGGTATTCAAATCGAGTTCATTGACTATAGCACCGGAGACCCGGACCCCCATGATGCGCTTAACCGTCTAAAAGTTGAGATTGTCAGCGGCAAAGGCCCCGATCTTGTCGATTTGGGTTATTATTATTCACCGCTTGATGCTTCTTCGGGAATACTGCTCGACTTATATCCCTTTTTCGAAAATGATTCCGGATTCAATAAGGAAGATTATTTTTATAACATAATTGAATCCTTCGCCGTCGGCAACGGCCTCTATGTGCTGGTGCCTGTTTTTACTGTCAAAACGTTTACAACCGTTGATCCCTTGCTAAATGGGCGGGATGGCGTTGATGTTAATACACTGATGGACATTTATGAAAATCGGAACGAAGGCGTGATTCTATATCCGGGTGAAACAAAAAATGATGTTTTAAGTCGGATAGTTCACGGAAGCATGCCGAATTACGTGGATTGGGATAGCGGAAAGTGCCGATTTGACAGCGAATGTTTTATGGGACTCCTTGAATTCGCCAATCAATTTCCTTCTACCTTGGTACTGGCAGAGGATTATTCCATTCAATCCATATTCATGGACGGGGGCGCGATCCTTTATCCCGGAGGTATTACGAGTGTTTTTGATATTACCAGCACAAAGCTCTTTTTAGGCGAACCACTTACATTCATCGGACATCCGATGGATGCTGGCAATGGGAACATGGCACAAAGAGGTGATATCGCGATTGGAATCAGTTCGAGCAGCAAGAACCAGGAAGAGGCATGGGAATTTATCAAGAGTTTTTTAAGCGCGGATTTTCAAGATAATATTGATTATGGGTTGCCCGTCAGCCGAACTGCCTTAAACGACCTGCTAACAAGCGCGATGCAGACAGAATATGACGGCAAAGGTGAAAAAATAGCGAAGGATTATGTCAGATTTGATGGTGATGCATTGATTAACATATATGGGATAACTGCTGAAGATGCCGACCTATTGCTGGCTCTCATTAAAAAGGTGGAGTTTAATTCATCGACGGATTATTTCTTGCAACAAATCATCAACGAAGAAGCCGACTACTTTTTCAATGATGGACGCAGTGCCGAAGACACGGCCACTATTATCCAAAACCGCGCCAGTTTGTATTTAAGCGAGAACAAGTAACGGAAAATGTTCAGACGCGACCAAGGCACAGCAACATAAATCCCGGCGACAAAATCCTTTTTGCCTGCCGGGATTTGTTCAACCAAAGAATGCCGTGATATTTTCGTAAAGATTTTTTTCCTGCAAGCGCAAAG
>Ga0099364_10007070_pt1 | contig 16148 bp, 13 predicted proteins | sample TergutTh196P3_FD_73070 | JGI IMG/M metagenome (GOLD analysis project Ga0099364, IMG submission 73070) | Microcerotermes parvus P3 segment gut microbial communities from Pointe-Noire, Republic of the Congo - Th196 P3 | ecosystem: Host-associated > Arthropoda: Insects > Digestive system > Gut ...
CCGTTGTTTATTTTAATTTCCGTGGAGACCGCGCGTTGGAAATAACTGCCGCTTTTGAAGAAGATAACTTTGACAAGTTTGACCGTGTCCGCCGTCCAAAAGTTTGTTACGCGGGTATGATGGAATATGACGGTGACTTGCATGTTCCAAGCCGTTATCTTGTAAGCCCCCCTTCGATTGACCGCACAATGGGTGAATACCTTGCGGCAACGGGAGTTCGTACGCTTGCAATTTCAGAAACGCAAAAGTATGGCCATGTTACCTACTTTTTTAACGGCAACCGTACCGGCAAGTTTGATGAAAAATTGGAAGACTATGTGGAGATAAAAAGCGATGTTATCCCCTTTGAACAAAAACCGCTTATGAAATGCAAAGAAATTACGGATAAAGTTATAGAAGCAATCCCTTCAGGCAAGTACGATTTTATCCGTCTTAACTTTCCCAATGGGGATATGGTAGGACATACCGGAGTGTATTCTGCGGTAATTACTTCTATGGAAGGAATGGATGTTCAGCTTGGCAGAATTGCGGAAGCGGTAAAAGAAGCGGGAGCGGTGCTGCTTGTTACCGCAGACCACGGCAACAGCGATGATATGTATGAGCATGACAAAAAGACAGGCGCGGTTTCTTTAAAAGAAGATGGAACCCCAAAGGCAAAGACAAGCCACAGCCTGAACCCTGTCCCCTGCATTATTTATGATCCTGAATATAAGGGAGAATACCCAAATGAGCCAAAAGAAAACTGTTTGAATGAAGGGTTGGGAATAAGCTCTATTGCATCGACCTGTATACAATTATTGGGCTATATACCGCCGGATGACTATGATAAGTCGATCTTAAAATAGATTCTCCTGTCGGGCAACCCGGATTTGAACCGGGGACCCCAAGTCCCCCAGACTTGTACGCTAACCAACTGCGCTATTGCCCGACACGAAAATCTATAATATTATGGAAAAATACCATATAATGTGATACAATGTCAATAGAGGTGATATATGAGAAAATTGTCTATATTTGTAGTTTTATTGGTTATATTAACTCTGCCTGTTTTTTCTCAAAATGATGATTTTGATCTTAGCAGGATTGTATTTACCTGGAATGTGGGTAATTTGAGCTATGGTGGAAATATCCCTTTTAACCAACCTTTTGCCCAGGAAGTTTCACTCTCTCTTGTGCATGTCGGCATAGAAGATAGATATACAAATATAGGAATAGAGTTTAACCCTATCCTGTTTTATGCTGGTTGGAATTTACCGGATAATATGCAATATACAGGTGAAAGTGAAGGGTATCTGAGTTTATTAAATTTTAAAGCTTATTGGAATTTTCTTGACATAGACGGTTTTTTTATTGGTCCATTTACCTCTTTTAACTATTTCTTTTTTTATGAAGATATTTTATTGAACAATTTTATTTTTACAGCAGGGTTCCATATTGGCTGGAAGATAAGATTTAATAATGTAAGCTACAATATTATTACAGGTGAATTGGGTTACCGTAATCATCTTGACAACTCGCACAGATATCATATTGGAGTAAAAGTTGATGTTTTATCACTTTTCTTAATTTATCTTGTTGCCGGCGCGGCTTCTCATTGGTGGTGGTATTAAGGCATCTGTATTACAGGTTCCGGGCGGTAACCTCTAAGCTGCTGCACAGAACGATGATGCCACTCCCCTGCTTCAGGCACACTAGCTAGAAATTCCCAAAAATTACGAGCTACATTTGCTTTCCCATTGCGGTAAAGACTAAGCCCTAAATAATAAGCGGTCTTATAATATTCAATATCATCTGCAAATGAAGCAAGAGATGTATTTCTTTTTATTTCTTCACTAATAAGTAAGAGTTCTCTTGCACTGGGTTGAGGTCTCCGTCCGGGATTTGGATCGGCAAGGGTAAAATCAAACTGTCTGCGGGTTATTTCTTCTATGATTATAGTGTTCTGAATAAGAAATGAAAACATTAAATGCTGCTGTGCCGTAGGACGACCTGTAGCGGCATAAAAAAATCCCAATTGTCTGTGAGCTTCTTCTACCGGAATATTGTTGTATCGATACAATTCCAAAAATCTGCCTATTCCTTCAGTCTCCAATGTACGAGTCATGGCGGAAGATGCAAATGAAGCGGAAGCCTGTGCATAAGGAACAGGCGGTGTTCTTGAGCCGACAGCTTCAATGCGGGCGTTTTCCGTTCTTGTTGCTTCCGCATTTCTTGAATTTATCCAAAGAGTATCAAGCTCATTAATAATGGAAAGATATGTCCTTTCCATTTCATTGTAATTCTGCTGTATTAAAAGAGTACTTCCAATTTTATACTGCAATGCTGCGCCAAACCCGGGATCTTCTGCAAGTTCCCTCATACTCAAAGCTCTGCGGTACTGATTCAATGCCAAAGAAAATTCACCTTCCACTCGGTAAATTTCACCTATCCAGTATTCGGCTTCTGGATAATCTTTCAGTTTGCCAAGCTCTTCCAATGCTTTAGCTGCAGAATTGTTAAAATTATTTCTTGGAACACGATAATACAACTCTTCCAGTGCGGCAACTGCTCTGGTATAATGCATATCTTTAGAATATCGTTCTACCCTGTCAAGAGCATCCCCTATACGGCGAACATCTCTTTCAGAAAGAAGATGGATTAAATCTCTTTCCATCTGTTCATACATAGCGCGTCTTTGCCGTCGAGCATCTTCAAATTGAAGAAGTGCTGCACCATAATCCCCTGAGCGAAACCTAAGCTTCCCCTGTTCAAGCGTAAGCCACCAAGGCTGAACATGCTGAACCTGCGAAAGCTGCGCAAAAACTGGCACAGTAATAAAAAATAAAATAATAATAATAACCACAGAGTACACAGAGGTCACAGAGGAAGAAAAGATTGGAAATAATGATCCTACATTCCTCCGTGTTCTCTGTGTACTCTGTGCTCTCTGTGATTTAAAATTCTTAATCATAAATTACTTAATTCCTCTTCAAATATTTCATCTGCGTCTTCTCTTGAAATTGTCTTTACAATCTCTCCATGTCTAAAAATCAAAACTTTTTCTCCCACTCCCGTAATTCCTATATCTGCATGTTTTGCCTCTATAGGACCGTTTACTTCACAGCCCATGATTGCAACTGTAATGTCCTTGTCCAGACTATACAATCTTGACAGCCAGCGATTCGTAAAACCGTGAGTGTCAAAACCGTGCCGTCCGCATCTTGGACAGGAAACAATTTTTACACCGCCTGCCTTTAGCCCTGAAGCTCTTAAAATCTCCCTACCGGCGATAATCTCATTTTCCATGGTATCGGAAAGCGACACCCGGATTGTGTCCCCAATACCCTCTTTTAACAGGGTAGTCAGCGCCACGGCACTGGAAGCCACTCCTGCAATCAGGGGGCCGGCCTCCGTAACCCCCAAATGAAGGGGCGCATCCGTCCTTTCAGAAAAAATTCTATTCGCTTCTATAGTATCGGCAATTCCACTGGCTTTCATTGATACGATATATTGTGTAAACCCAAATTCCTTAAAGATCGATACTTCCCTCTCCGCCGCCTCTACCAGGGCCAGTGCCGGTCTCATCCCCGTATTTACCCTTTCTTGAAGGTCGCCAGGCAGACTCCCGGCATTTACCCCTATACGAATGGGAATAGACTTTGCGCCAGCCTTTTCCAGTACAGTAGCGGTTTTGTCTTTACCACCAATATTACCGGGGTTTATCCTGATTTTTGCTATGGGAAAATCCATACAACGGAGAGCTATCTTGTAATCAAAGTGAATATCCGCCACAAGCGGCATGGAAACTGTCTGCGCAAGCTCCCCAAGTATCTCAGCAGTGCCCAAATCCGGCACAGCAAACCGCAAAAGCCCGCAACCCATCGCCGCCAGGGTATCGATCTTATGAATTATATCTGTTAAATCCCCGGTGGTAAGATGGTCTTTCCACATGGTTTGAATGACAATGGGGTTGTTGTCGCCTATTTTTATGTCTTTAATATTTATAACTTTTGTTTGCATATTCTCCTATTTTTTACTCACAGAGGGCACTGAGGCACAGGGCTCACAGAGTTACTATTTCTAATCTTTTCCTCTGTGGTTAAATTCTTCTTCTTTTTATATTATAATAGAGTATATGGAATTTAACATCAACTCAGAAGAAAAATTGATGCTTTTGGCTCAGGCGCGGGAGGCTATAACTGCCGAGTTGGAAAGCAGAAAACCCGTATTTTCAGATAAAATACCGAATGGCTCAAATCTTAATGAACTTTGCGGGGCGTTTGTTAGTTTGCATATGAAACCGCAGCATAGTTTGCGGGGGTGTATTGGCAGGATGACATCTAATCTTCCCTTAATAGAAACTGTTCGTATAATGGCAAAAGAGGCTGCTTTTGGAGACCCTAGGTTTCCGCCGCTTTCTAAACAAGAATTAGATCGATGTAATATTGAGATTTCTGCGTTAAGTCCTATGCTGCCCTGTGATGACCCGCGCAAAGTAAAGGTTGGCGTTCATGGGTTATACTTGCGTAGGGGGGGAAGGTCAGGCGTGCTTTTACCGCAGGTTCCCGTAGAACAGGGCTGGAATCTGGATCAATATTTAGAATATATCTGCATTAAAGCGGGGCTTCCTCCGGGATCGTATAACGCTCCTGATGCGGAACTTCTTACATTTACCGCAGAAGTTTTTGGGGAGGAGTAATTCACAATGGAACGCCGCCTTTCAGAATTTTTTACTCAAACTGTTATGGAAAAGTGCGGTTTCCTTTCCAAAGATGGTAATGCAGATCCTGTAATTACAGGGCTTGAATATGATTCGCGCAATGTGCAGCTCGGCAGCCTTTTTTTTGCATTGCCCGGTCTTCATACAGACGGCTCACTCTATATTAAAGATGCAATTTCTAAAGGTGCAAAAGTTATTGTACATCAGTCTGAAACAGAAAAAACACATGGCATTGTTTATATAACTGTAAAGGATTCCCGTTTTGCAATGTCTCCAATTTCCGCTTCTTTTTATGACAACCCTTCACACAAATTAACGGTTACAGGCGTAACAGGAACAGAGGGCAAAAGCACTACGGTGTATCTTATTTGGCAGTTATTAACTTTGCTTGGCAAAAAAGCGGGCTTTTTTTCTACCGTACAGCAATGTTTTGGAGATGAAGTTATCTGGAATGCAGAGCATCAAACTACGCCGGAAGCGCCTGTGGTTCAAAATTTTTTGCGGCAAATGGCGGATAACGGATGCGAGTATGCTGTCATAGAAGCTTCTTCACATGGATTATCCCCAAAAACTAACCGGCTGGGAGATGTTAATTTTTATTCTGCTGTTCTTACTAATATTACTCATGAACATATGGAATTTCACGGAACATTTGAACAGTACCGTGAAGACAAGGCAAATCTTTTCCGCGCTCTTGACCGTTATGTGCCATTAAATGCAGAACCATTTGGCGTAATAAACGGAGATGACAGAAACGCCCGTTTTTTTGCAAAAGCAACAAACAGTAAATCTTTTATGTTCAGTGCAGCAGGCAGGGGCGGAGATATTAATATAGAAGCAATTGAAAGTTCTGCACAGGGTAACTGGTATGTAATTCATATCTCTGCATTAGATGAAAGAATTGAAATAAGAGACAAGCTGCCCGGTTCTTTTAACTCAGGCAATGTACTTGCCGCACTTTTAACTGTTTCCGGTTTGCTAAAACTTCCTATTCGTGATATTGCGCCTTTTGTAAAAAAATTACAGCCAGTACGCGGAAGAATGACTGCTATTAATAATACCGGAAAGAATTTTGAAGTTATTGTGGATTATGCGCACACGCCTTCATCTTTTCAGGCAGTGCTTCCTCCGCTTAGAGAACGCCTTAACAAAACAGGCGGGAATATCATAAGTGTCTTTGGCTCCGCAGGAGAAAGAGATACGCAAAAACGCATTGAACAGGGAATAATTGCCGCAGAATATTCAGATATAATTGTATTAACAGATGAAGACCCCCGTGGTGAAGACCCTATATCAATACTGGAAGAAATTGCAAAAGGTGTAAAATCGTGTATTGCATCACAGGAAGAAAAAACATTCATACCAGACCAAAATCTTTTCCTAATTCCTGACAGGCCAACCGCTGTTAAAAAAGCCATAAACCTTGCCAAAGCAGGGGACATTGTAATTTTTTTAGGCAAGGGTCACGAAAATTCAATTATTTATAAAGATCGCATTATGCCGTATGATGAAATTGCAGAAGTTGAGAGAGCATTGAGGGAAATCCATATATGCAGATAATAAAAGCTAATGTACTGGGTTTTTGTATGGGAGTAAGGCGGGCGTTGGAGATGGCTGTTACAGAGGCGCAGAGTTCCAGCGGCTCTGTTTTTACGCTAGGCCCTTTAGTCCATAACCCCAATGTGCTGGCAGATTTAAAAAGTTATGGAATAGAAATACTTGAAAATGATATATATACAACTGAACTTAAAAATTGCTCAGTCATTATCCGCGCACATGGAATAAGCCCGCTTTTAGAAGAAAATTTGCGTAATCAATGCGCAAAAATAATTGATGCTACCTGCCCAAAGGTAAAAAAATCTCAAGATAAAGCGCAGGAACTTGCCCACTTGGGTTACAGTATTTTCCTTGCAGGAGAGGCAAAACACGCTGAAATTGAAGGTATCTTAGGCTATGTAAAAAACATCTCTCCCTTTTACTGCGCAGCAAGCAATGCCAATGAAGCGGAAACCAATGCAAAGCAACTCTATAAAAACAACAAAAATGCCAAAACTGCCCTTTTAGGACAAACAACAATATCAGAAAAAGAATACCATGAAATTGGAAACGTAATAAAAAAATATTTTCCCAATTTAGAAATTATTGATACCATTTGCACCGCAACATCAGAACGACAAAAAGCTTTACGGGAATTACTTGACAAAGTAGATGCAGTAATAGTCACCGGCGGCAAAGAGTCCGCAAACACCCGCCGCCTTTTTACAATAGCGCAAGAAAGCGGTAAACCCTGCATACTAATAGAAAACGCCAACGAAATCCCATCTGCTTTTTATAAATACAAAACAGTAGGCCTCTCCGCCGGCGCATCTACACCTGATAGTATTATAAATGAAATTTTAGGGGCGTACGGGGTCACCCATTAACGCAGATTTACACTGATTAAACGCGGATTTACACGGATTTTTTTTATTAATTTTTATTTGTCCTTGTAAAAGTTATTTATTTACTGTAATCAAGGGAAACAAAAATAAAATAAAAAATAATCCGCACAAATCCGCGTCTCAATCCGCGCAAATCCGCGTCAGTCGTTACCCCGCTGTCTTCTTCTCCCTACTCTCCAAGAAATTAACAAAGCCGGTAGTTACAAACAGTGTTGTATAAACACCGGAAACCATTCCAACAATTAACGCTATGGCAAAGTCTTTCATCGATCCTGTTACAAAAACAACCAAGAATGATATTGCAAGCATTGTTGTTAAAGTAGTAATAATTGTACGGCCTAACACGTGGGTAAGTGAAATATTTAACACATCGGTAAATGTATTATCCGGGTAAAGACGGCGGTTTTCCCTGATTCTGTCAAAAACAACAATTGTGTTGTTAATTGAATAACCAAGTATTGTAAGAATTGCCGCTATAATACTTGTTGTAAATTCCATTTGTGTCCACACAACAAACGCTACAACAACTATACCGTCATGAATAATGCCAATAACTGCTCCAAGTGCGTATTTTGGCTTAAATCTTATAGAGGCATAAATAAGAATAACCAGCAAAGTAAGAAGTAAAAGTCTTATGGATGTGCTGACAGTTAAAGAAGAAAATCTTTGATCCACAAAGTCTGAACGGAGTACAGCTATTTCTCCCTCTCCAAAGAAGGATTCCAAAGCTTGGGTTATTAGTTCTGATGTTTGACGAACCCCGTCTTTATCTTCTGAACGAATCATAAATTGACGGTTTTGAACATCTCCAACATTCTGCACGGAAATACCGCTAATATCTGCCAAAGCCGTCCTGACATCGGAAATATCAATAGGAAGACTTGCCGGATCATGATAATGAATAACAAGGTAAGAGTCATTGTTTAAGGCAACACTACCCTGTGTTAACAGCCATTGGGAACTTACATTTTCCCTTGCCTTAACTACAACATCAAGCTCTTCTAATTGTTGTTTCATTACATTTGCAAGAGAACCAACAGTGTTGTATTCATTATAAGAGAAAGAATGAGTTTGACTGTCTATACCAGAACCCGATACAACAATATACATACCGCTTCTATCAGATGAAAGAGCCGCACTTGTAGTTCCTGTCCAGCTTATATTAAAAGCTGCAGGAGCAATCTGTATTTCCTGAATAAGACCGGACTTAAAATCAACACCAAGGGTAAACCCTTTGGTCACATAACCTGTAATTCCAAAAACAACAATTGCACAGGAAAGAATTGCCGCAGGAATAAAAAATTTAGAAAACTGAATTGTCTTTTTCATTAGTTTGCTCCCTTTGTTTCATTAATGCGAGTTGTCCAGCTGATAGAAAGCTTTTTGCTCTTAAAGACATCGGTTCCAACATCAAAAATTAATCTGGAAACAAAAAGTGATGTAAATACTGAGGAGAATACACCAATTGAAAGACTTACCGCAAAGCCTCTTATTGGGCCTGAACCAAGGAAAGAAAGGAACAGAGCCGCTATAAAGGTTGTAATATTAGAGTCCATAATTGCCCAGAACGCTTTATCAAAGCCCGCCTCTACAACAGCCTTACGTGATTTACCAAGCCGCATTTCTTCTTTCATGCGTTCAAAAATAATTACGCTGGAGTCAACTGCCATACCAATTGTAAGAATAAAACCCGCAATGGCAGGAAGCGTTAATGTAAAGTTAAGCGCAGAAAGAATACTGAACATAATGTAAAAATTCAATAGTTGCGCAACAACCGCATTAATTCCTGCTGACCTATAAAACACCAGCATAAAGATTAAAACCGCAATAACACCGCCAATGAGTGCGTACAAGCCCTGACGAATAGCGTCTTCACCCATAGAAGCGCCAATACTCTGCTGAGAGGCAACTTCCAATTCTACAGGCAAGGCGGCAGTTCTTAAAACAAGAGCCAGGTTTTCCGCTTCTTCATTTCCAAAACCGGTAATGACACCGGAGTCTCTAAGCCCCGCCTGAATGGTAGGATACGCTCTTACTTTATCATCTAAAACGATAGCTAAAGGCTTTCCTATATTTGCGGAAGTGAGTGCAAAAAATGTTTCCGCTCCTTCACTGGATAATTCAAAACGAATCTCCGGTCTGCCGTCTAAATTATTACGGTCAACAGTTGCGCTTGTTATATAGTTTCCGTCAAGACCAATTTCTCTTTTTACAGCAACATACTGAAGGCTTCCGTCAGGGTTTCTTTGTTGTTCATCAAGACCATATTGATCTTTTTTATAAACACCAAGAATCAAAACATCAGAAGGAACAATATTGGGGTTAATTAATCTTCCTTGAGCGTCAAAAGTTGTAGTTGGGTTCATTCTGTAATATCTGTCAAAAACTTCAGTTGCTTCAGCATCCATCATTTGGAAAGCAAGAGAACCTTTACCCATAATAATATCATTTATTCTTTCAGGATCCGCAGTACCGGGAATTTCAATGTAAATTTGATCCGTCCCCTGACGGCGAATAACAGGTTCTGTTAATCCAAATTGATCAATACGGCTGTTTAACACATCAAGGACACTGTTCATTGCATCCCTTCTGTCTTCATCTGTTAAGGTTCTTCCCAATCTTTCCTCTAATGGATCAAGATTTGCCTGAAGCACAATACTTAAACCGCCGGAAAGATCCAAACCAAGCTTAACCGCATTTCTTTGTAAATCCTTTAAAGAAAAAACCTCATTGCGATACTTAGATTCGATAACTTCACGAACTTCATTCCTGCTTGTAAAAGCTGCGCCCGTATCTTTTGCTGTCCATGTTTCAGGCATTGGTTTTCTTAAATCCCTGTATTGCTTTCTAGCAATTGGAATTAAAAAATCAAGGTCTTCAGGGAGATCTTCATCATTAAGGGCGGCATCAACAAAACGCTGCACATCCATCTGCGCTCTGGGTATTAACCTTTCTGAGATACGCTGCCTGGATTCAAGAGCCATAGCCTGCTGATCTTTAGAGGTAAAAAAATACCAGCGAATTGACGGTAGAAGGAATAAAAAACATACACCCAATACCGCAAGTACAATAAAAAATCTGTACCGCTTACTCATTATTTGTGTCTCCGCTATTGTCTTCTATTTCTTTGGGGTCTTCTTTAGAAACCGATACAACATTGGAAATTGCACTGCGCAAAAATTCCAATTTAACATTATCATCTGCTTTTAAAATAACAGTTGTTTCTTTTACGCTTTGAATTGTTCCATGAAGCCCGCCAATAGTAATAACTTTGTCGCCTTTTTTAAGAGCAGAAAGCATTTTTTCTGTTTCTTTGCGTTTTTTGTTCTGCGGTCTGATTATCAGAAAATAGAAAATTCCAATAATGATAATAAATGGCAGAAAAGACATCAGGGGATTACCCGGCGCTCCTTCCGCACCCTGCGGGGCTCCCATTAATAATGGTAAAATAAATGAATTCATGGTTTACATCCTTAAATATTGATATTTAGAGAATTTTAACAAAAACGGAAAATTTATTCAACCCTACCGGGTGTTCAGGAGGGAAGCGTAATCCCCTGCGTATCGTTGCAGGCGGGGGTTGTCCGGGGCAATGGCAAGAGCCTGGCGCAGGTAGTAAACCGCCCGGCGTTCTTCCCTTCTTCTGTGGTAAATCTCAAACATGGCAATTAGGGCATCCAAATTTCTGGGATCTTCAAAGATACTGGAGCGTAAATCGCCCAGAGCGGCCTCTTCATTGGGCTGTATCCGGCTGCTAAGGAAATAAAGGCGGCTTTTTACACTGCCTGAGCCTACGCTGTTTATCCTGTTTTCCAAAAGGCGGGAAGCTTCATCCCTTCTATTGTTATCGATAAGGGCGGATATATAGATAATTATATATTCATTGTTATTTGGGTCTCTTTCATACAATTCCCGGGCATAGTCAAGCGCCCTTGAATTATTACCCAGTCCGCGCTCAACATAATAGCCATCTGTAAGGTCCTGCGGGGTACGGCGAATAGTAAGAATATTGTTCAAAAAGCCCTGGGCTTCCCGCCAGTCTTCACGGCGGACAGCATCCTGAAGACTAAGGCTGAGTACCTCTACAGAGGAGCCGGAAATACGGCGCAACCGCCCCAGATATTCCCTGCCTTCCTGTAAATCAGCCGATCTTTGGGATTCCATAAGCAGATTAGCAGCATAAGCAAGCGCTTCAGCATCATTTGGAGATGTACGAAGTATCGATCTTAAATAGTTAAGGGCTGAGTCACGGTTTCTGTTTCCTTCTGCCTGAACCCTGGCTCTGTAAAACAGGTAGTTTCGGTTATTTGAATTAATCGACGCATAAATATCCAAAGGCGCGTTTGCCTGTGAATAATACCCTTGTTCTATCAAAATATGGGCTTTCATTAACAATAGCTCGCCATCGCGGGGGGTTGAAAGTAAAAGCTCATCAACTACAGGCAGCGCCCTTGACCAGTTATTGGCACGGTAAAATGTTATTGCAAGCTCTCTTTTTAACATATTACTGTCAGGGTGGCGAACCACCAAATCCTGAAAAATAGCAGCTGCCCCTGACAAATTCCCGGATTGCCTCATAATGCGGGCTGAACCTGCCAAAGCGGGATAACATTCTTCAGAGATGGCGTAAGCCTGTCTAAAGGCCTGATCTGCCTGTGTATTTCTGCCGGCACGTTCATGAATCAGCCCCTGAAAATAAGGGGGCAGCACGGAATTGGGTTTAAGCTCCGCCGCCTTAGATAAATCCCTTAGAATATCGTTAAAAGTTTCGGGTCCAGTTTGATCATTCACTACTAAAAAAGGCAGAATGTATTCAAAAAAATCTTCGGAATCCTCAGGCGGGCGAACATAGTTACCCTTTTCAGCCTCTCTGATAATGCGGGTATAGTTATGAGTCTGAGGAAGATCGATAGCGGGAAGCCTTCCGGGAGCATCAGGATAAACAAGACCAATTAATAAAACATTAATTCCATTTATCACTCTGCCAAATTCAGTGCCGCTAAGATTTCTGCTTCTAAGAATCTCTATAGCTTGAAGCATAGATGACAATTTGCCAGATTCTGTCAAGCTCCTTATTTCGTCAACAAGACCTGTTTCAAGCTGCTGCCTTGTGGTTTCTGCATCGTTTGTATTGCGATCTGCTCTTGGAGAAGAATGGCATGGAAACACCAATATTACCGATAATAACAGAGAGAGAATGAATATTGAGAAAGTCCTATAAAAATCATTTAATTTCACTTTTATTTATCCGAAAAATAGTGCATATACTAAATAGTAACATAATGGTATGCTATAAAACAATGGGAGTGACAAAAAAACACACTAAAATTACTATTTTTGCCGCAATTTTGCTAATAATTTTTTTAGCATTAACTTGTGAAACTCAAGCTGCTAATATCGATCCTTATTACATTATCGGCTCAAAAGAAAACAAAGAACACTTTAGAGTACTTTTTGACCTTTTAGCACTGGAAGAACCCGGTACTGAGGATGAGTTTGCTGTTATAAGAGAAATTGCCGCCAGCTATATCCGGCTAAAGGACTATGACAGGCTTATTCATTTTTTAAACGACATAACGATTAAAAATCCCAATGACCCATACAACAGCTATTATTTATTAATGATTGCCTATGCCTTTATGCAGCAGGAATCCTTGCCAATAGCCGCTTTGTATTTTGACCTAATTGTAAAAAATTATCCGGATTTTATTATTAATGATGAATCGATACATCTTGTATGTCTTAGGCATTTAATTATTTTAAACAATAATCCTGAACGCCAAGTTTGGTATTACAATGAACTTATAACAAGGTTTCCTGAGAGTATCGATCTTGGTGCTTCTTATTTTTTACTTGGACAGGCTTGTGAAAAAATAGGTGACTGGAACGGCGCAATTCAGGCGTATGCCAATTATCTGCCCTACACCGGGACAACTATTATCCCCGGTTTTCCAAATGCAGACCAATATGCAAGGCAGCAGGTTGATTTTTCAAGGTCTCCCAAAGACTGGACTTTTGAAAGTCTGCCTGCTCTTAGAGCGGCTATTGAAGAAGCATTGGATACTGTTAACCCTTGGCGGCTTAGCCGTATTCAGGCAAAGGTTAACTTTTTTGGCCGTTCATGGGGGCAGACCGAAACCGACGATGCAAGAATGGTAGACTTTAACCTTGCCGAATTTATGTATCATAACCGTATACGGTATGCCTCTAGTCTGGACGCTTCTTCCAATGCTTCAGAAGCATTTTTAAGAACAACAGGTTGGTCTAGCTATCTGCCAACATGGTATTTATATTTTAGAAAGATATATTTCCCTCAGGATCCGGAAATACACGGAAGATGGGAATGGGCGGGGATATATTATGGTGAAAAGTTTTAACAGATACCCTCGCGCAAGATCCCCTCGCGCAGAGGCGCAGATGCGCGGAGGACGCAGAGAGGAATTTTTGTTTGGCTTTTTGTTTTTCTTCATGTTTGTCTTAGTTAACATTTCATTTGTTAGTGCTGATGAAAGGCCGATGCGGATGGTGCCGCCTTCTTCTTCACTACCCACTAACCACTACTCACTAACCACTACTAACCACCCTCTAACCACTACCCACTACCCACTATTAACTGAAGAAAACCTAAATCAGCCGCTAACACAAAGATACATAGCGCAATACTCTACTCATAGCGGAATCACATATCTTAATTCCGTGCTTGACAGGGGGAATATCTACTTACCATTTATTGTTCAGGAGGTTGAAAAAAGGGGGCTGCCGCCGGAGTTGGTTTATTTGCCTATTATTGAGTCCAGTTTTCAGATAACGGCAAGGAGCCGTTCCGGGGCTGTGGGGCTTTGGCAGTTTATGTTAAATAGTATTTCCCCTTTTGATATGAGGGTTACTGATACAATCGATGAAAGGCGGGATTTTATAAAATCCACAAGGGGCGCTCTTCAAAAATTGCAGGATAATTATAATACTTTGGGCAGTTGGGAGCTTGCTTTGGCGGCTTACAATGTCGGGCTTGGCGCAACTAACAGAATTGTTCAAAGAACAGGGGTGCGGGATTACTGGGAACTTAGCAGAAGAAAACAATTCCGGCAAGAGACTGAACATTTTGTACCTAAATTGATTGCTACCGCATATATTGTTTCTAATCCAAGAAAATACGGAATTAATGTATGGCGTTCTCCTTTTGAATGGACGGCTGTTCCTCTTACCCGTCAAGTTTCTTTGGATATTATTGCAGAAGAAGCGATTATCGATGCTGAGCTTCTCCGCCGCCTGAATTCTCAATGGCTGCATGGAATAAGCCCTTCTGGGCAGGGACATCAACTTGTAATTCCTGCAAACAAAAAAGATGAAGTGACAGAGCTTTTGGAAAGAGAAGGTTTAAAGCTGCTCCGCTATCATTACCATATTGTCCGGCAGGGAGACACCCTTTGGTCAATGTCCCGCCATTATGGTACGCCTTTGAACATGATAGAACAGCACAATCCCGGTATAAATAACCGCTTTTTAAGAATAGGCGACACCATTATTATCCCCGCCTTTGGAGATGCCCCTGCAGGCTCTCCGGCAAGGCTTACTGATTCCCCCCAATCAACTACAACTCCGTCAACTTTTACAGGCAGTTATACTGTAAAAAAAGGAGACACTCTTTGGTCACTTGCAAGGGTGTATGGGGTGCAGCCCCAGTCCTTGGCAGAAGCAAACGGCATGGATTTAAACAGCATTTTAAGCGAAGGAAGAGTCCTAAGAGTGCCGATACTAGAATAAGGACTTTCATGAAAAGAATACTATCAATAATATTTGTAATTATCTCTATTATAACTCTAAATGCCGAAGAAAAAGTCGATATTTCAGGGGTTATTGATTGGGAATCTTTGCAAATTACATCAACCGCTGCTTTGGAATTGGCATCGGCGGGGATTAAGCTTCCTGCGGGAAGAACTCAGGCTGAATCCCTTTTAGCGGAGGGTTATACCCGGCTGATTCGTCAGGGTCTTTTAACATTGCAAATCGATTCTTCTTCTGTAGTTGCAGATCTCATGGAAAGAAATGAGCTTTCCCTGTCTGAGTTGGATATGATATCTTCTTTTTCAACTTCCCAGCCGCCTTCTTTAACGCCCAATATGTTGAATATGACTGCTTCTTTTTCTATACCAATATCGTTAATAAATAATACTCTGCAAAGACATAGCCGTCCGTCTCCTGTCAGCCTTACATTAAACCCTGCAACTGCGGCGCAATATACAGGGTTAATTATTATTGCATCAGAAAGATTGCCCGCTCACGGTATGAGAAGCTCTTTTTTGCCGGTACCCTGTCTTTTCCCAAAAATATGGGATAGTGAAATGAATTTAATTTATGACAAAAATATGGCAACTCCCGGAATTCCTATAGTTCGATATTCTTCTCCGCAAAATATATTGTTTAACACACCTTCCGGACTATCTCCTGAATTGCAGCAAATAGCCGGAGACCGCCCCTTACGGATTTTTGCCCGCGGTGTTTTTGGAATAAAACCGACAGACCTAATCATAGACCGCACAGACGCCCTATTGATTCTTTCCAACGAAGCAAACCGTAATCTGCTTACGCAAGGCAAGGTTGTGATTGTGTTGGATGACTCTGTTTTGAGGACTGAGTTTTGAGGGTCACGCATTAACGCGGATTTTTTACCAATCTGTCATTGCTTTTTTGAAGGCAGCTTCTGAAGCGGCAATTATCTTTTCATCCACACAATACGCCAACCTAAACCACCCACTCTTCCCAAAAGCAGACCCCGGCACCCCAAGAATTAAATGTTTTTTAAGATGATCTACAAATTCAGTATCATTATTCCCTGTTCCCTGTCCCCTGTCCCCTGTCCCCTGTCCCGGTGCTTTGCAAAAAAGATAAAACGCTCCCTCAGGAAAGTTGTACTCAATGCCGGCATTGTCCAGTACTTTCATAAATGCATTGCGGCGGTTTTGGTAAATACTCACATCGATTTTTGCTTCTGTAAGTTGTGCAACTAT
>Ga0099364_10007071_pt1 | contig 16147 bp, 8 predicted proteins | sample TergutTh196P3_FD_73070 | JGI IMG/M metagenome (GOLD analysis project Ga0099364, IMG submission 73070) | Microcerotermes parvus P3 segment gut microbial communities from Pointe-Noire, Republic of the Congo - Th196 P3 | ecosystem: Host-associated > Arthropoda: Insects > Digestive system > Gut ...
ATCAGGAGGACAAATGTAAAAGCATCGGAGAAAGTGGCAAGCTCCATTGGCGACTGCAACAGTCCGGCTTGGCCCAGTATAGTGTCAAGGCCCTTGATAAGACTTTCGCATGTGCCAATTAAAAACCCCCCCAAAACTGCGCCCGGGATAGAACCAATGCCGCCGAACACTGCGGCGACAAAGGCTTTAAGTCCGGGCATAGCACCGGACGTCGGAATGACGCCCGGATAGTTTGAAAAATATAATACAGAGCCAACGGCGGCTAGGAACGACCCAACAGCAAAAGTAGTAGAAATAACCGAGTCGATTTTTATGCCCATCAACTGGCTCGTTTCAAAATCCTTTGCTACCGCGCGCATTGCAATGCCGATTTTTGTGTGGTGGATTAACCAGATTAGGCAAACCACGATTGCAATGACCAAAAACGGCGTTATAACCGTGACGCGCTTGGTCGTAGTCCCAAGAACGGTTATGGAGTCGGAAATCCATGGTATGCTTGGATAGTTTTTGTTTAGCCCACCAGTTATATATAGGGCCATGTTCTGGAGAAAGTAGCTTACGCCAATGGCGGAAATCATAACCGACATGCGTGGCGCCCGCCGTAGGGGCTTGTAAGCCGCCCTCTCAATTGAAAACGCCAGTATCATTATCAAAGCGATTACAACCGGAACTGCCACAACAAGCGGCAAACTTGCGGCAATATATACCATGAGCAGCCCCGCAACCATAAAAACATCCCCATGCGCAAAGTTTATCAGCCGCAGTATACCGTAAACCATGGTGTACCCGATAGCGATGAGCGCATATTGCCCCCCAACGGAAATACCTGCCAGGACATACGGCATAACAACGTCAAAAAGGTTCACAGATTTTCCTCCCTCTAGCCTACCTCTCGGGTAAAAGGAACTGTCTCAAAACAACTTGGCATTTTGCCTTGTCTTTTTGCCGCCCTAATGCGTTGTCGGCAGTCGGAATACACATAGTATTCCTCCTTTCCCCGCCTTGCAGGACAACAAAATTCCTGCGGCATATCTGCCAACTCATTATTCGACAGTTCCTATGCAACTGGCGTGGTTAGGGTTTTAATTCACGCCCTGCTGCGCAACAAACTCCCACTCACCAGTCACGTTGTTGCATACCTTAACAAATGCCGTGTCGCGTGCGGCGTCGCCGTTTGCGTCAAACGATATGGGGCCCGTGGCTCCCGTGTAGGTTAAGCTAGGCAGCGCCGCCAGAACCTTGTCCCGGTCGGTAGAGCCTGCTGCCTTCAACGCTTCCAGCGCAACATAATATGCGTCGTACCCCATGGCGGTAACAGCGGCGACTTTGTCGTCCCCTCCGTTATTGTCCTTTGCTGTGGTGTCACTGTTAATCCAGTCTTTAATACCAGCGTCAAAATCAGGTGCTCCGCCTTCCTGATAGAAGGTAGTGACATAGACCTCAACGTCTTTGCCTGTCGCTGCGTTGAGTATTACGTTTGAATCCCAGGTATCGCCCGCAAGTATAGGCACACCGAGCGATTGGGTCTGGGCTTGGTCGATGATCAGCGCGGCTGCTTCCGTCGAGACCGGGGAGAAGAAAACATTAGCCCCTGCGGCCTTCGCGCTTGCGACATACGAGGTGTAATCAGACGTCCCGTCGGGGAACGTCTCATATACGCAGTTCTCCGTGCCAAATGCGTCCATGAAATAATTTGCCAAGCCGACCGAATAGTCGTCTCCCAGTTTTGCCAAGACATAAGCCTTTGAAGCCCCAAACCTATCCTTCGCGAAGTTCGCTAGTACGGTGCCTTGGAACGGGTCAAGGAAGCAAATCCGGAAATAATGCTGGTTCCCCAACGTGACCTGCGGGTTTGTACATGTTACTCCAACAGCCGCCAACCCAGCGTCTTTAAAGACATCGGACGCCGCCATGCTGACAGCGGAGCCATAGGATCCCAAAACAAGCGATACGCCCTCCGAGACCAGTGTCTGCGCCGCTGACAGTGCAATTGCGTTTGACGACTGGTTGTCGACTATCACCAGTTCAACCTTGTAGTCCTTGTTTCCGATTGTTACGTTCGGGGTCTTGACGTTTGCGTACTGGATACCTAGGGTTTCCTGCTTTCCGCCCGCCCCGTTGTCCCCAGACGCTGGCTCAAATACGCCGATTTTTACGACGTTCTCAGCCGGCGAACATCCCGCTGCCAGAGACAGCGTCAACAAAACAGCAATAGCGATGAAAATCTTTTTCTTCATGATAACTCCTCCTTTTTAATGTGTAGAATTATTTAAGTCAATAAGAAAAAAACGATGTACGTGTGATACAAACAAATGCTAATTGCGAATATTGTAAATGCGTACGTATATTATAACAATTCAGCAAGAAAATGCAATAGAGCACCAGATTAGAGACAACACAAATTTTCTGATTTTCTGATAAAATTTCTTAGTTTCAAAATGTCAATAATAGACATCCTCATGTACTACTAATACCTTGACAGAAGAGCCAATATGTTATTTACTAATTGTAGAGTTACTAATTGTATAATTACTAATGTGGAATTACTAATTTCAGAATGCTAAACCACAGAGCCAGTAAATGCAGTGTTGTCAATAAAAGGGGGGCTGGGATATGTTTGTCGGAAGAATGCATGAGCTGGAAAGTTTAAACAAAAGTTATCTAAGGGAGTCGTTTCAGTTCCCGGTTATATATGGGCGTCGTCGTGTCGGAAAAACCACATTGATAAATGAGTTTTGCAAGGGAAAAAAAACAGTATATTTTGTTGCGGTGCAGTCAACAGCAAAAGAAAACCTTGAAATCTTGTCTGCCCAAATCCTTTCGATCCTGGCGCCAGAAGCGCCAAAAAACCCGTTTTCCTCATTCCGCGACGCCGTTGACTATGTTTTCGAGTGTGCAAAGGCCGAACGAATCGTATTCGCCATTGACGAATACCCTTACCTAGCAAAAAGCGACAAGTCCGTATCTTCGGTATTGCAGGCGGCTATTGACAAGCATCAGCATGATACCAGACTGTTTCTGATTTTATGCGGCTCAAGTATGTCATTCATGGAGAATCAGGTTTTGGGTTACAAAAGCCCTCTGTATGGGCGCCGGACAGCGCAATATAAGCTGTTGCCGTTTGATTATGTTGAAAGCGCTATGATGCTGCCCGCTTTTGGCAACGAGGATAAAATAATACTGTACAGCGTAACGGGAGGCATTCCAGAGTATCTTTCAAGGATTGACAATTCACTTACGGTACAGGAGAATGTGCGTGACCTCTTCTTTGATCCGTCGGGGCGTTTGTTTGAGGAACCGACGAATCTGCTAAAGCAGGAATTGAGGATTCCCGAAACTTACAACGCCATTATTGCCGCAATCGCGGACGGTAGCAGTAAACTAAACGAAATAGCGACAAAGGTTGGCATTGAAACGAGCCAATGCAGCAAGATGCTTTTCACACTTATTGGCCTTGGGCTTGTCCGCAAGGAATTTCCCATAACTGAAACTACATCGAAGAAGTCAATCTACTTATTGGACGACTGGATGTTTGTTTTTTGGTATCGTTTTGTTTTGCCAGAATTAAGTAGAATTACGGCAGGCTTGGGCGAAGTGGTTTGCGATGAGGTTTTTTCCGGGCAGATCAGCAGTCACACAGGGCGTGCTTTTGAAGAATGTGCCAAACAGTATATGTGGCGGGCAGCAAAAGAAAAAAAGCTATCGTTTTTGTTTAAAAGAATCGGCAGGTGGTGGGGAAACAATCCAAAGGAAAAACGGGAAGAAGAAATTGATTTTATCGCCTTTTCCGGGTCGAATGCAATTTTCGGCGAATGCAAATGGCGCAACGAACAGACAGGCACAGGTACCCTAGACGATCTTATGCTTCAATCGGAATTGTTTCCAGTTTTCAAGGATATAGAGTACATGCTATTCTCAAAAGCGGGATTTACAGATGAAATCCTGAACAAGGCCGAAAAGCAGGAAAACATAACTTTAGTCAGAATTGAAGATATGTTTTGAGACCCGTCACGGCGCCGATATACGAGCAAGTGCCTACGGTAGGCAACAAATGCCTGCGGAAGCCTGTAAATGCGGCTTGTCGGTGCCTACGGGCAGGTCGGGCAAGAAGGGTAAATCAGGATCGAGCCTGATATTGGCGGTAGTTGCAGATGTATCTTTCCTAATAAAAGCTCCGCCCTGTCCCCTTTCAGAAAATCAAACAAATATGGCAGATTCCAGCCCGATAGGTCGACTGTAACGCTTCTTTTTCCATCCCTTTCAGTGTTTACCGCTACCAAAGCAAACCCGTTGTCGCTTGCCTTTCCAAACACATCCACTTTATGCCTGATAACCCTGGCATATACGTACATCCCGCCTTTGCACAGCAAAGGCTCATAGGTTCCGGTTCTTAACGCTGCAAAACTATTCCTAAGGGCAATGAGGGTTCTGTGCCAATGATACAGTTCTTCATCTGCCGAAGTAGGCACGGGAGGGGACCCCGCGCTATTTGCGGTGGCTCCTGTGCCGGCTTCGCCGTTGATGGCAGTGCCAACAACATTTCTAACAGAGCTATATGTGTCGACCACTGTGTCAGCCACTGTGTCAGCCACCGCTTCGGCCTCGCCCCCTCGGGCAATCACAGCGTCCAAGCCGCCCCATGGGAACGGGCCCCTGTTGAACGGATCTCTGAATCCAGCCATGCCCACTTCGTCGCCGTAATACACCGAAGGGGCGCCGGGGAACGTCATCTGAATAAGCGCGGCCAGCTTCAGGCGCTTTTTGCCAAGGTCGCGCTCCTCGCCTGACAGAACATATTCCGCCATTTCGTCTCTCGAAATATCGGACGGGCATTCCGACAAAACAGTAAGGGCCCTCTCTACATCGTGGCCGCCAATCAGGTTCATCAGCGAATAAAACACCTGTTTGGGGTAGTTCTCGAATATCTTGAATATTTCACGGTGAAAATCCGTGGCGCGTTTTCTGTTGAGAACGAAACCAATCAGCGCATCCTTGAACACATAATTCATGACTGAATCAAGCTCGCCCCCTAAAAAGTACTCCCTCTGTTTGTCGTAGCTTACCTTGTTTGACGCGTCCTCCCATACTTCCCCGATTATTACCGCGTCCTCGTTAGCCGATTTGACGTTTTCCCTCAGTATCTTCAGGAATTCGTCCGGGATTTCGTCTGCAACGTCAAGTCTCCACCCCGAAGCCCCGCGTTTTAACCAGGTTTTTACCACGCTGTTTTTGCCCCTTAGCGCATAGTCTAAGAAGCCGCCCTCCATCTCGTTTAGGTTTGGTAGCGTTTTAAAGCCCCACCAGCAATCGTACTTGTCAGGGTGGCTTTCGAAATTATACCAACAATAGTAGGGCGAGTCTATCGACTGGTATGCCCCAACGCTGTCGAAGAAGCCATTTTTATTAAAGTATAAGCTGTCGCTTCCGGTATGGCTGAACACCCCGTCCAGGATTATCCGTATCCCCCGTTTCGCCGCCTCGGCGCACAGCCTTTCGAAATCGCTGTTTGTTCCAAACATAGCGTCTACGTTCATATAATCCCCAACGTCGTATTTGTGGTTCGAGTACGCCTCAAAAATGGGGTTTAAATAAATAGTGTTTATTCCGAGCCTTTTGAGGTACGGGAGCTTCTCTTCTATCCCGGCTAAATTTCCTCCAAAGAAATCGTTATTCATTATTTCGCCCGTCCTAGGGTCGGGCCTGTGTATGGGCTTTTCATCCCATGACCCGTGGGCGATATAGTCCGGCCTCTTCTTCTCTGCATCTTCCTGGGTTAGTTTTTTATCGCGCCGGGAAAAGAATCGGTCGGGAAAAATCTGATAGATAACCGCGTGCTTAATCCAATCAGGCGTCGTAAACCCTTTGTCATACACGGTAATTTGATATGACTGAGGAGGGTAGTCCGAAGCAACGCCCTCGCCCCCCTGCATTTCATAGTTATTGCCGAAATAATAAAGCCCGTGTTCCCCCTCAGCTATGAAATAGTACCAATATAGGCCAGGGGTGCCACTACCCGTGCCGGGGGTGTAGTATGCCTCGTACATGACGTATCCGCCGGCGGTGCCTGGGTGTTTAACGCGGCGGTCGTCTGTTGGCTGGCCCCTTCCGCTCTGCTCGACATATTCGTTAAACTCGTCTATGTCGCCAAGTTCGCTGATGCTCATACAGGGACGCATAAGAATGCGTTCCTCAGCCCCGTCGTGCCAAATTCTAAGGTAGGCTTCTTTTGGCTTGATCTTTACGCTCACGGCGAGCCTAAGGCATATCCTCTCCCCCAGGGGAACTGCCCCAAAGGGGTTTCTATAGTATTTCCAATGGGAATTATGGTAAAAAAGCATAATGCGCCCTAACCTTATTATTGTGTACCCTAATCTTTATTGTGTATCCTGACTTTATCATATATCCTAGTCTTTATTGTATATCCTGACTTTATCATGTATCCTAGTCTTTATTGTGTATCCTGACTTTATCATGTATCCTATATCTTTATTGTGTATCCTGACTTTGTCATGTATCCTAATCTTTATTGCGTATCCTGACCTTATTATGTATCCAAGTCTTTATTGTGTACCATGTGCCTTATTTTAGGCCCCAAATCAATTCATTATATTCACGGACGGCCCTGTCGCTCGAAAAGAACCCTGCCCTTGCTGTGTTTATGATAGACTTCTGTATCCAGGAGCCACTCTTCTGGTAGTCCATTTCAACCCTTTCGTGCACACGCGCATAAGCCTCGAAATCCTTCAACAACAGGTATTGATCCGATAATCCGGTGTCGTTGTAGAGAAGCGAGTTGTATATATCGTTGAAAAGCCGGGGCTTTTCTATTTCCAGCGAACCGTCGACAAGCATGTCCACAGCCTTGCTCAAGGCGGTGTCCGAATCGTAGATTTCCCTGCTTATATAATTGCCGTTGCTGTAAAGCCTGTTGACCTCTGAAGACCTCAACCCGAAAATGTATATGTTTTTGTCGCCGACCAGGTTCCTGATTTCGACATTTGCCCCGTCAAGTGTGCCGAGCGTTACTGCCCCGTTGAGCATCAGCTTCATATTGCCTGTGCCGCTGGCTTCTTTACTGGCGGTGGAAATCTGTTCGCTAATGTCTGCGGCGGGGATAATCTTTTCCGCAATGGACACGCCATAGTTTGCAATAAACACCACTTTGAGCATCTCGTTGACTGATGGGTCGTTGTTGACCATATCCGCGATGCTGTTTATGAGTTTAATGATGAGCTTTGCCCGGTAGTAGCCCGGCGACGCCTTCGCGCCGAAAATAAATGTCCTAGGGTATGGCTTATATGAAGAGTCCCCCTTTATCCTGTTGTACAGGCTCAGTATATGTATGGCATTCAGCAGTTGCCGCTTGTACTCGTGCAGGCGCTTGACCTGGACGTCAAAAATCGAGCTTGAATCTACTTTAATTTCCGTGGTGTCAAATATGAAATCCGCAAGTTTTTCCTTGTTGGATCGTTTGACCTCCGAAAACTTTTCCCTGAACGGCGCGTCGTCTGCAAAACCCTCAATGCCTTGCAATTCCTCCGGTGCCAGTATCCAGTCGTTTCCGCCGAGCGCAGAGCTTATCAGTTCCGCAAGGCCCGGGTTTGCGTGCAGTAGCCAGCGCCTGTGCGTAACCCCGTTTGTTATGTTAATGAACTTCTCTGGTGTATCGCAGTAGTACTCGTTGAAAACGCTTGATGTCAATATGTCCGTGTGTAGCTGGGACACGCCGTTTACATGCTTGCACATCACAACGCAAAGGTTGGCCATCTTTACCTGGTCGTCGGCAATAATGGCCATGGACGCAATTCGGTCCCAATCCCCGGGGTGCTTCTCCCAAAGCTCTTTGCAGTATGTTTCGTTGATCTCGGTTATTATTGAGAACACCCTTGGAAGGTTTTGCTTAAAAAAGGACGCAGGCCACGTTTCCAGCGCTTCTGCCATTATTGTGTGGTTTGTGTATGCAAATATGCTTTTCGTAATATTCCATGCGTCGTTCCAATACAGCTTCTCTTCGTCGATGAGTATCCTCATTAGCTCGGGGATTGCTAGGGCGGGGTGCGTGTCGTTAATGTGAATGGCTACGTATTTGCTCATTTTGAAGAAATTCGTGCCGTATACCTTCTTGTATTCCTTTACAATCCACTGAATGGTGGCTGAAACAAAAAAGTATTGTTGCTTTAGCCGCAGGGTTTTTCCGGTAATATGGTTGTCCTCCGGGTACAACACCTTTGACAGGGCTTCAGCCAGCTCTTTTTCCCGTGAGGCGCTTAGGTAGTCGCCGCTGTTAAAAAGGCTGATGTCAAAATTCCTGGTAGCGCGGGCACTCCAGAGCCTTAGCCTGTTGACCACTTTAGACTCATACCCGCAAATCGGGATGTCATAAGGCACCGCAGTGACAGATTCATAGTTTTCGTAAATCTGTTTAAATTCGCCGTTTTCCCACCGCTCGGACAGGTCCCCGCCAAAGTGTACCTCTACCTGATCCTCAGGCATCGCGATCTCCCATACGTTGCCGTCTTCCAGCCAGGGGTCGGGCAACTCTATCTGGTACCCCTCCATTATCCTTTGCTTGAAAAGCCCGTACTCGTACCTTATGCCGCACCCGGTCGCATGCAACCTAAGCGTGGAAAGGGAATCCATGTAACAAGCGGCAAGCCTCCCCAGTCCCCCATTTCCGAGCCCCGCGTCGTTTTCCATCTCTTCGAGCTCATCCAACGTAACGTCAAGCTCATTACACACTTCCCGGTACAGGCCCGTTTTTAACAGGTTCTGGATATTGTTGCCCAACGCCCTCCCGGTCAAGAACTCCAGCGACAGGTAGAAGACCTGCTTTGTCTTGCTGTTCTCAAGGTCCTCATTTGATATTGCCCATTTTTCCATAATATCGTCTCTGATGGTATGGGCAATGGCATTGTATTTTTGCTTATTTGTCGCGGTTCTAAGCGAACTCCCGTAATGGCGCCTAAGCTTGCCGGAAATTTTGTCAAACAGGGCCTTTTTTTCTGCCTGGATGGCCATGTACGCAGGGGCATCTGCCCCCGTTTTGGCAACCTCGCCTGCACCTTTGCCTGCGCCAGTGCCAGTACTTGCCTTGGCAGCTGCGCCGCTAGCTACGCCGCTATCTGAGCCAGTGCCTACGCCCGAGTTCGCCTTGGCACCCGCTCCCGTGCCTGTGCCTGCGTTTGCCTTGACGCTCGTTCCCGTGTTTGCACCTGCGCTTGCCTTGGCAGCCTTGCCACCCGCCGCGCCGCTAGCTGCGCCGCTAGCTGCGCCAGTGCCTACGCCCGAGTTTGCCTTGGCGCCCGCTCCCTTGCTTGTACCTGCGCTTGCCTTGGCAGCCTTGCCGCCTGCCGCGCCGCCCGCCGCGCCCGCGCCTGCCTTGCCGCTAGCCGCGCCGCCTGCCTTGCCGCCTTCCGCGTCCGTGCTTGCCGTCTTGGCTTTCCCGGTCAAAACGCCTTTTTCTTTATCTTTTCCCTTATCTTTTCCCTTATCTTTTCCCTGACCTTTTTCTTTGTCTTTTACCTTATCTTTATCTTTTTCTTTCTCTTTCTCTTTCTCTTTTTCTTCATCTTTCTCTAGATGATTTCCTTCTTCAATGACAACAGATTTTTTCAATATAACATCCCCACTCCTATGCGTATTTGGCATTTACAGCCGCCAACAGTTAAGCACTGGACAATTAGCTGCCAGTTGCCCGCTGCCAACAGTTATTACTTTAGCGAGTCGTACAATTGTATGTATTTTTTTGCGGACGACTGCCACGAAAAGTCCACGGACATCGCCCTTCTAATGATTGCGTTGCGTGCAACCTTGTCGCTGTTGCCGTCGATTGCGCGCTGAATCGTGTAAAGCATGTCATGGGCGTTGTACGCCTCGAAACTAAACCCCGTTCCATTTTCTGGCGACCTCTCACATGATATTACCGTGTCCCTTAGCCCGCCTATTTCTCTGACAACAGGCAATGTCCCATAACGCATGGCAACCATCTGGCTTAGCCCGCACGGCTCAAACCGCGACGGCATCAAGAACAGGTCGCTTGCCGCGTATATCTTCCGGGCGAGGGCTTCGTCAAAGTATATCCGCGCCGCGACCCTGCTTTTATAGTAGTCTACCCTTTCCGAAAAGAACAACTCGTATTCCCGTTCGCCTGTCCCAAGCACTACAAACTGAACGTCAGTTGTGCTGAGCAGCTCGTCGAAAATACGGGTTATGAGGTCAACCCCCTTTTGAAATACCAGCCTGGAAATGACCGATACCATTAGCTTTGACGGGTCGGGCTCAAGATCCAACATCTTCTGAAGTTCCAGTTTGTTGGCTTTTTTCTTGCTTTGAAAATTCCGTTTGTTGTAGTTTTCGAAAATATGCGGGTCGGTCTGGGGGTTAAAGTCGTCATAGTCAATGCCGTTGACTATGCCCCTTAATGCGTCCTTTCTGCCATTCAGCACGCTTTCAAGCCCCTCCCCGAAATAAGGGTACAATATTTCATTGGCATAGCTCTCGCTGACCGTGGTTATAGCGTCGGCGATGCTCAGTCCACCCTTAAAACAGTTGACGGCGTCGTTGTAATAAAGGTGCGGCGCAACGCTGTAGCCGTCATTAAGACCAATAAGGTCGTAGAGCCTTTTTCTGCTGCATATCCCCTGATACCTCAGGTTATGAATTGTCATGACAAACTTTATGTTGCTGTAAAACTGTATTCTCTTAAAATGGGCGTGCCCTGCAATGGGGATCAGGGACGTGTGCCAGTCATGGCAATGCACTACATCAGGCGTAAACTCTATGTGCGGGAGGATTGACAGAACCGCCATACTAAAAAATGCAAACCTCTCAATGTCGGCGTCCTCGGAATAATATATGCTGTCCCCCCCAAAATAGAACTCGTTGTCGAGGAAATAAACCTTGTACCCCTTGTGGTCAAGCTCGTATATCCCGCAGTACTGTTTGCGCCATCCAAGATAGACATATATGTTTTCAAGAAAAACCATCTTGTCCGCATACTCTGCTGGAATAAACTTATACTTAGGCATTATGACCCTTACGTCTACATTGTTCCTCCTAAGCTCAGCCGGCAGGGCGCCCAACACGTCGCCCAGCCCGCCTGCCTTAACAAAAGGCGATACTTCCGCCGCTGCCATTAGTACTGATGTCATATAAAATAACCTCTCCCTTCATAACCTCTGTTTGACTAACCTTCGGGTTGCGTAACTGCTATCTTAAGGAACTGTCCCAAAACAACATGCATTTTGCCAACTCATTATTCGACAATTCCTGCTCATTATCCTGCTCTCGCTCCTGCTCCTGCTCCTGCTCTCGCTCCTGCTCCTGCTCTCGCTCCTGCTCTCGCTCCTGCTCTCGCTCCTGCTCCTGCTCTCGCTCTCGCTTTCGGGTTGCGTAACTGTTATCTAAATAATCGCACGTTTTCCGATCATTACCGGAAAATCTGGTTGCCCGGTCAACCGCTTGCCGACGCGCACAATTACCTCCTTGTCCAAAATCACGTTTTCAAGTATCGACTTCTCGTGTATTTCCGAACCTTGCATTATAATGCTATTTGAGATTTTAACGTCTCGCGATACTCTTACCCCCCTGAACAGGATGCTGTTGGAAACTTCGCCGTTAATAAAGCAACCGTCCGCTATTAGGCAATTTGATACTTTTGCGTTCTCGCCATAACTCGTGGGTATCTCGTCTTTTACTTTTGTGTATATAAGGTTCTCCTGATGGAACAGCTGCTTCATGACGTCCCTGTCCGTCAGCGCGAGGCTGTTTTTAAAATACGACCTGACAGAGTCCATCCGCATTACAAAGCCGTCATAGCGGTACCCGAATATCCTGAGGTCGTGCAGATTTCTCCTCAGCAGGTCAAACTCAAAATCTGTTAGGCCATTGGAGATACATTCCTCTATCAAGTTTTCGAGCAATATCTTTTTTGTAATATACATGCCCATCGACACATTGTTCGAGCGGGCAAAACGCGGCTGCACTTCCATGTTCACGATTTGGGAGTTCTTATCGACCTCTACGGTCGTAAACCTTGTCACGTCCTTCTTGTGCCCTTCCTCAAGGTTGTTGTATATCACTGTTATATCCGCTTCTTTTGACTGGTGGAATTCCATTGCGTCGTCAAAAGTCATATTGCAGATTATGGTCTTGTCTGATAGAAGCACATACTTCTCCCTGCTCTCGCGCAGATAATACATTACCCTGTAAAGCTCCTCAATATCGCCGGAAGACGGCCTTACCGCGCCCCTTGTTACATTGGGCGGCAAAATAATAAGCCCCGAGGTTTTTCTGTCTAAGTCCCATTCTTTGCCTGAGCCAAGGTGATTAATCAGCGACTGGTAATTATGGTGCGTTACAATCCCAACGTTATGAATGCCCGAATTAACCATGCTGGACAACACGAAATCAACGATTCTGTACCGCCCGGCAAACGGAACCGCTGCCTCCGCCCTTTCCAAAGTGAGGTTGCTGAGTTTGCTCTCCGAGTCTTTCGTAAGTATTACCCCCATAGTATCGTACATTACACCGACTCCTCATCTTTTATAATTATTACAGTCATTACATTGCAACTGGGTACCCGCTCTACGGTGCCCGCTATACGTCTCTGTCCACCATTGAGTTTGCGGCTATTATTGTGTTGCTGCTTAAGTTTAAGTCGTCTCCTATTAGCGTAACGCCACCCGTGCAGTACTCCGATATAAAAGAGGTGGCGGGGTCGCTTGCGCTTCCGTCGTTAATCAGGCAGTTGTCGCCGATAACTGTGTTTTTCCCGATCATCGCTTTGTAAATCCTACAGTTTTCCCCGATAACAACGTTCGGAAACACCACCGAATCGTGCACCTCGCTACCCGGGCCTATTTGAACGCTGTCCGCTATGACGCTGTTCATAACGGTACCGTATATTACGCTGCCCTCCGTTACAAGGCTGCCATGAATCACCGCGCCCCCTGCGGTGTAGTGGGGGGGCTTTATCGGGTTCCGCGAATAAATCTTTTTCTTCTTGTTGCGAAGATCCAGTTCGGGTGGGTATGTCAGCAAGTCCATGTTTGCCTGCCACAGGCTTTCTATTGTACCGACGTCTTTCCAATATGATTTGAACTCATGGGCAAACAACCTGGAGCCGTCGTTTAGCATAGTGGGGATGATGTTTTTTCCAAAATCGTTGCTCGATCCTTCTGTTTGGTCGTCAAGCACCAGGTGTTTTTTTAGCTCTTTCCATTTAAATATGTATACCCCCATGGATGCAAGGTTGCTGTGGGGTTCCTCCGGTTTTTCCTCAAAATTGGTGATCCTAGATTCCTCGGACACGGTTAAGATGCCAAAACGGCTCGCCTCCTCCCAAGGCACTGTTATGACGGCAATCGTCGCATCCGCGTTTTTTACCCTGTGCAAGTCCAGCATTTCCGTATAGTCCATGATATAAATGTGGTCCCCGGAAAGAATAAGCACATTTTCCGGGTTAAACTGCTCAATAAAGCCTACGTTTTGAAATATTGCGTTCGCCGTCCCTTTGTACCATTCACCCGCATCGCCCTTTAGATAGGGGGGGAGGATGAAAATGCCGCCATTGTACCTGTCCATATCCCATGGCTGGCCGCTTCCAATGTATGTGTTCAACTCATGAGGCTGGTATTGGGTCAGAACTCCTACTGTATCAATCCCCGAATTTGTACAATTGCTTAACGTGAAATCGATAATCCTGTATTTACCCCCAAAAGGCACGACCGGCTTGGCCGAGGTGTGCGTGAGCACCCCAAGCCTGCTGCCTTGCCCCCCAGCGAGTATCATAGCAATACATTTTTTCCTGTTCCTCAATACATCTCCTCCAATCCAGGCACGTGTATTTTCCAGTGCTGTATCATATACCCAAGAACGAAAATATTTTCGCTTCTTGCTTGTCTTTTTCGCTCTCGGGTATATTATATTATATTATAATATTCATAAAATTCAATCTTTTTTGGCTAGAGACGACACCAAAAGGATAACAAATAATAACATACATGTTAACAATTGTTAATATTGTTAATAGCTGTGGTTGATAGTCATACAGAAAGGCACACAAAAAGCCGTCATTTCGGCAAAATATCACAATGACAGCTTCTAAATAAACGTACTGAATGGAGTCTTTCTCTTATTGATTCTACAAGCCTACGACAGTGCCGCAACAAATTGTTTAGTAGATAAATACCCCGATAAGAAACACAATAACAAACGCCATTGTCCCAATCAACAATAGCCTTAACCCCTTTTTTTGGCGCTCGAATTTTTTCGAACATATACAAGACGCATGGTATATCTGCGTAAGAATATCATCCATCAATTCATCTTCTTTTGTTTCTTTAGCCTTTGTCAGATATTCCTCGAGCCCATTAAATCTGGCAACGCTTGCAAAGAACATTATTGAGTCCGCTTTTACTATTGTGGGAAAAAGAACCATAACAAGATTGTATACACCAATCAGAGCAACCACAATTGAGGCAAACAACAACATCACATAAACAATGTTGCAAACGCTTACCGGCACTGCCAACGCTCTCTGGACAATGCCTAAGAACTTCTGTACAAAATCGGATGAGAGCAAAAAACCGCTGAGTATAGCAAATCCCCCAAGTGTGATTTCAACCTTTGTGTCGCAATTGCTTGTCCAACTATTGACAATCTCTAGCGTCTTGATCGCATCTTCTTTTTCAAATGCTGCCATATGTGTGCCCCCTGCCTAATCGCTCCCCTTCGCGTTACTAATGGCTCTCTCTTTCCTTTTCCCTTTCCATCTCCATTTCTTCTATTGCACGTTTAATCGAATTTGAAAAAAGTGGTATACAGTATTCTGTTTTCTCCACATCTCTATTGTCAAATTGCTCCTGTTTTAGATTACTGGTACAGTTATCAGAATCTTTTTTTACTCTATCGATCGACAATTCAATAAACTCTTCCTTCGCCCTATTGAAATTAACAAAATTAACTCTTTGAATTCTGTTTTTATTGATATTCGATTCAATATATTCGATAACCTTTCTCTCATCATTAAGGTCTTTTCCCTCAAGCATGTCCCCATTGACTCTATGCGAAACCCCCTTAATTTTGGCGCATACCAGTATTGCCTCATGCCTACCGCCGCTTTGGAAAATAGTCCTACAACTGAGGGGTTTTATTGAAGTAATTTCTTTGGGGTTCCCCTCATCGTCTACACCCATTTCTTTGTCGGTAATAATTTCAATGACAATACCGAAGGATTCCTTGTATTTCGCCTTAATAACCTCCAACATGTCCATGTTTTCCAATGGCACAGTTCCAAATTCCCATACATTTTTCAGGTGCCAACAAGAAGCACTCCTCTTGGCGATTAAAACGTTCTTCGTCTCGGGGTTGCAACATAGCGCTACATAGTATAGTTTAGACATCACAGGGTCAGGGTACCTTGATGACTCCGTCACTTTGAGTCTCTTTAAAACCTCCTTAACCTCATTGTAAACTTTATCACCATCACTATCACCGGCTTTACTAAAAGTGTCCTTCAAAATCGTAAGCGCCTTGTATTTGTCCATTTTCATAATGCCGTATTCCTTCGCGTCGTCAAGCTTATGTCCGTTGAAGATCTTTCTATTGCCATCATGATGATTTGTGGTGCCTGTTCCATCAGAACCCATACAATACCAAAATATAGGGTATGGGGAGTTGTTCCAAACCCCTTTTAGGGTAGTATAGCCCATCCCAATGATATTATCTAAAATTTTGTAAACGTTTTCTTCTTTTCCTTTATCCAGGTCAGCTTTCCCAATATCGTCTGTAAACTTTTTGGAAATAGCCTTTATTTTGTTTCTATCACTATCGCCTATATCCTTATTTTTACGCAAGTTATACATTATCAGTAAAGCGAAAACTATTTTGGGGTCAATTGCTATTTTGTAACGATCCGTATAGCTTGTCAAACGGAACCCCTCATCAACATTTTTGCCGATGTAATCTGTATAGACGCCACCAATTTTCCTTTCTAAATTGTCCTCCCAGTCGTTTCCCTGATTAACCCTAGCCAGCCATATTGTGGCTTTGGCTGTAATCTTTTTTGGGGTGGGATCCATTTTGCCGACCTCCCCCATTTTGGAGATTTTTTCCCCAATGGCATTATTCAGTTTTTTTAAATGCT